>Ga0308174_10000019_pt1 | contig 124133 bp, 121 predicted proteins | sample PhyPR2_FD_203894 | JGI IMG/M metagenome (GOLD analysis project Ga0308174, IMG submission 203894) | Soil microbial communities from UC Gill Tract Community Farm, Albany, California, United States - DLSLS.P.R2 | ecosystem: Environmental > Terrestrial > Soil > Agricultural land | place: USA... | reverse complement strand
ACTTCCATCTCTACCAGTTCCAGCAGCTCTTCATCATCAACCATGTCACACTTGTTCAGGAACACGATGATGTAAGGAACGCCAACCTGACGACCCAGCAGGATGTGCTCACGGGTCTGTGGCATTGGGCCATCAGTCGCAGCAACAACCAGGATCGCGCCGTCCATCTGCGCAGCACCGGTGATCATGTTTTTCACATAGTCGGCGTGGCCTGGGCAGTCAACGTGCGCATAGTGGCGAGTCGGGGTTTCATACTCAACGTGTGAAGTGTTGATGGTGATACCACGTGCTTTCTCTTCTGGTGCGTTATCGATCTGATCGAATGCACGAGCCTGGCCGCCGTAAGTTTTAGACAGTACGGTGGTGATAGCTGCAGTCAGGGTGGTTTTACCGTGGTCGACGTGACCGATGGTGCCCACGTTTACGTGCAGTTTGTTACGCTGAAATTGCTCTTTCGCCATGGCGATAATTCCTTACGTTGTGCCTTCACCCTTTAGGTGAAGGCATCAGTTCAAATTTAAACCGTAGCTTATTTGCTACGAGCTTCAATAACGGCCTGCGCTACGTTGTTTGGCGCATCGTCATACTTCAGGAACTCCATGGAGTAAGAAGCACGACCTTTGGTCAGAGAACGCAGCTGAGTTGCGTATCCGAACATCTCAGACAACGGAACTTCAGCGTGAATCTGAACGCCAGTAGCGTTAGATTCCTGCCCTTTGAGCATACCACGACGACGGCTAAGGTCACCGATGACATCACCCGTGTTCTCTTCTGGCGTTTCAACTTCAACCTTCATGATAGGCTCAAGCAGAACAGGTGTCGCTTGTTTAAAGCCTTGTTTGAAGGCAAGAGACGCGGCCAGTTTAAACGCCAGTTCTGAGGAGTCGACATCGTGGTAAGAACCGAAGTGCAGACGCACGCCCAGATCCACAACCGGGTAACCAGCCAGAGGGCCTGATTTCAGCTGCTCCTGGATACCTTTGTCAACCGCAGGGATGTATTCACCAGGAATCACACCACCTTTGATGTCGTTGACAAATTCGTAGCCTTTCGGGTTCGAACCTGGCTCCAGTGGGTACATGTCGATAACAACATGACCATACTGACCACGACCACCAGACTGCTTGGCGTGTTTACCTTCAACATCGGTAACTTTGTTGCGAATCGCTTCACGGTAAGCAACCTGTGGTTTACCCACGTTTGCTTCAACGTTGAACTCACGCTTCATACGGTCAACGATGATGTCGAGGTGCAATTCACCCATACCGGCGATGATGGTCTGGTTAGATTCTTCATCAGTCCATACGCGGAATGATGGGTCTTCTTTTGCCAGACGGCCCAGAGCCAGACCCATTTTTTCCTGGTCAGCTTTGGTTTTTGGCTCAACGGCGATAGAGATTACCGGCTCCGGGAACTCCATGCGCTCAAGGATGATGACGTTATCTGGGTCACACAGGGTGTCACCAGTGGTCACATCTTTCAGGCCGATCGCAGCTGCGATATCACCCGCACGAACTTCTTTAATCTCTTCACGCTTGTTAGCGTGCATCTGAACGATACGGCCCAGACGCTCACGGTTTGACTTAACCGGGTTGAACACGGTGTCACCCGTGTTAACAACACCAGAGTAAACGCGGAAGAAGGTTAAGTTACCCACGAACGGGTCGGTAGCGATTTTGAACGCCAGTGCAGCAAACGGCTCGTTGTCATCAGAGTGACGAACAGCCGGCGTGTCTTTACCGTCGTCCAGCATACCGTTGATCGCGGTAACGTCAGTCGGTGCTGGCAGATATTCAACAACTGCATCCAGCATCGCCTGAACACCTTTGTTCTTAAATGCAGAACCACAGGTTACCAGGATAATTTCGTTGTTCAGAACACGCTTACGCAGAGATGTTTTGATCTCTTCTTCAGTCAGTTCTTCACCACCGAAGAATTTCTCCATCAGCTCATCAGAGCCTTCAGCAGCGGCTTCAACCAGCTTCGCATGCCATTCTTCAGCCAGTTCCTGCATATCAGCTGGGATATCTTCGTAGACGAAGGTTACACCCTGGTCTGCGTCGTTCCAGTTGATTGCTTTCATTTTCACCAGGTCAACAACACCGGTGAATTTCTCTTCTGCGCCGATAGCCAGCTGCAGAGGAACTGGAGTTGCGCCCAGACGAACTTCCATCTGTTTAACAACTTTCAGGAAGTTAGCACCCATGCGGTCCATTTTGTTAACGAACGCAATGCGTGGAACTTTATATTTGTTAGCCTGACGCCATACGGTCTCAGACTGTGGCTGAACGCCACCAACTGCACAGTAAACCATTACCGCGCCATCAAGCACACGCATAGAACGCTCAACTTCGATGGTGAAGTCAACGTGTCCTGGGGTGTCGATAATGTTTACGTGGTGTGGTTCAAACTGCTTGGCCATACCAGACCAGTAACAGGTGGTCGCAGCGGAGGTGATGGTAATACCACGTTCCTGTTCCTGCTCCATCCAGTCCATGGTTGCTGCGCCGTCATGTACTTCACCGATTTTGTGGTTTACACCGGTGTAGAACAGAACGCGTTCGGTAGTGGTAGTCTTACCGGCGTCGATGTGCGCACTGATACCGATATTACGGTAGCGGGCAATGGGTGTTTTACGAGCCATTTGATTCCTCTGATTCTCGGACGTTCAAGGTAAGTCGACCCCAGCGGGTTGGCTGATTGAGCGCCCGCTGGTTTAACAACTACGTGGTGATTACCAACGGTAGTGTGCGAACGCCTTGTTGGCTTCTGCCATGCGGTGAACGTCTTCACGTTTCTTAACTGCTGTACCTTTGTTCTCTGCAGCATCAGAAAGTTCGTTCGCCAGGCGAAGAGCCATTGATTTATCACCGCGTTTACGAGCAGCATCTACGATCCAGCGCATTGCCAGAGCATTACGACGAACCGGACGGACTTCTACTGGTACCTGATAAGTAGAACCACCAACGCGACGTGACTTAACTTCGACAGTCGGACGCACGTTTTCCAGGGCTACTTCAAAAGATTCCAGCGCGTTTTTACCTGAACGCTGAGCCAGGGTCTCAAGCGCGGTATAAACGATTGATTCTGCAGTAGATTTTTTACCATCTACCATCAGGATATTTACAAATTTGGCCAGCAGCTCTGATCCGAACTTAGGATCTGGTAGAATTTTACGCTGACCAATGACGCGACGACGTGGCATGGAAATACTCCGTTGTTAATTCAGGATTGTCCAAAACTCTATGAGTTTATTTTGACATTTAATTTAAAACGTTTGGCCTTACTTAACGGAGAACCATTAAGCCTTTGGCTTCTTCACGCCGTACTTGGAGCGAGCCTGCTTACGGTCTTTAACACCTGAGCAGTCAAGCGCGCCACGAACGGTGTGGTAACGCACACCTGGCAGGTCTTTTACACGACCGCCACGGATCAGGATCACGGAGTGTTCCTGCAGGTTATGACCTTCACCACCAATGTAGGAGGTAACTTCAAAACCGTTGGTCAAACGCACACGGCAGACTTTACGCAGTGCGGAGTTTGGTTTCTTAGGAGTGGTGGTGTACACACGAGTACAAACGCCACGTTTTTGCGGGCAAGCTTCCAGCGCCGGCACGTTGCTCTTTGCAACTTTGCGGACGCGTGGTTTGCGAACCAGCTGGTTAACTGTTGCCATTAAATAGCTCCTGGATTTGCTTTTGCTTCGTAAACACGTAATAAATCGCCTCGTAGAATTACGAGGAGGCAGAATTTTAGGGCTGAGTCAAAGGGGTGTCAAGAAATAACCAGGTTTTAGCCGATTACCAGACCATTTGTTGCTGATGCCTGATCGTTAGCGTGACAAACCCAGTATAGTCTACTGACTGCACACGGGTCGAAATTTGTCCAGCGAGACCGCGAGCCTGGACATCTTCGTCCAGCACCCAGAGCGTCGCTTCGCTCTCTGACAGTCGCATCAATGCGTGGCTGCCAGCTAAAGCGGCCAGCACGCCATCCTGCAACAGCAGCAGGTCATCACCCGCACCCGCCATTAAAAGCAGGCTCTCAAGGTCACAGTGTGCCGGTGAGTGCAGTAACGTATGCAGCATTAACGTCTCTTAAAAAGTAAGAATGCGATCGTAGCTGGCCAGCGTCTGTCGCAGTGCCGGCGCGTCCAGTAGCGTAACATCCAGCAACCGGTCAGCGTCAACCTCTAATCCACGCGCTATCAGCGATGTCCGGCAGAGATAGCAGTGTTCAATCTCATATAGTGCCAGCACGCCAAAGGTCGCGGCATAGTGACGGCTCTTAATCGTCTCAGGTTGCTGGTGCAGATTAAGCTGCAGCACGCCATCACCGATAAAAAACAGGCCGATATCCTCACTGAGCGCGCCCGTGGCCAGCGCGGCATCCAGCCCCTCACGTCCTGCGCTGCTGCCGTGCGGCGCCCGGGTAAAGACAAACGCGACCCGATTCATCAGAACTGCACCATGCGTTCACAGCTCAGCGCCGCTTCCGCCAGCGCGCCCAGCCCGCTCAGGGTAAAGCCCGGCTGCAGGTTACTGCCCGCCAGCTGGAGTCGTGCCGCTTCCTGCTGGTCGCTGACGCCACGACGCAGCGCGGCCGCCACACAAATATTCAGTGCCACACCCTGCTCCTGATGCAATGTCTGCCATGCGCGCACCAGATCAAACTCATCACTGGCGGGCGACGTCAGTTGGTTAGCGTTCAGCACCCCTTCGCGATAGAAGAAAACACTGTCAAGCTGATGGCCTGCCGTCAGCAGTGCGCAGGCAAACAGCCAGGCACTGGTCGCCTGTTGCGTACCGTAAGCCGGGCCGGTGACCAGCAGGGTGTAACGCATTACCGCTCCTGCCCCTGGAAGTCGCCATTTTTAAACTGACGGATATAGAGATAGACGGTGTGTTTGGAAATATTCAGCCGATCGGCCACCTGGTTGATGGCATCCTTGATGTCGAAGATCCCCTTCTCATACAGGTTCAGCACAATCTGACGATTCTTGGCGTTGTTCGATACATTACGGTCAGCACTCACCTCTTCAATGGTGAACTCCAGCGTCTGCATCACCAGATCGTCTACCGAACTGGCGAAGTTGACGTTGGAGTCAACCTGCTGCATCTCGGGCGGCATAAAGGTCGACATGATCTGTGAGAACGGCACATCAAGGTTCATGTTGATGCAGAGCAAGCCAATGACCCGCTGCTGACGGTTACGAATCGCAATCGTGACCGATTTCATCAGCACGCCGCTTTTGGCACGTGTGAAGTAGGCACGGGAGACATTACTGTCCGCGCCATGCATATCATGCAGCATACGCAGGGCTAAATCGGTAATAGGCGAACCGACTTTACGTCCAGTGTGTTCACCATTAGCGATACGCACTGCCGAACACTTAAGATCTTCAAGCGAATGCAGGACAATTTCACAATGCGAACCGATCAACATCGCCAGGCCATCCACGACAGCCTCGTACGATTTCAGAATATCGTAATCACTTTGTTCGAACGGGCGCTGCTCCAGAAGATCGAAGTCGCTCAGTTCACCCGGATTGAATGGATTAGACATTGAAGAGTATCACCCTGAATGGCTGGAGCCTGTCACAGCGGCTTATGGGCAGACTCAATATTGGGATAATTAGGCAGGCATTAGTCTGGCAAATGTCGTCGGCTTATGCCAGAGGTTTGTCGTGAAGCCGAAATGAAACCGCCGCCCGGAGGCGGCGGTCAGCAGATTACTGCGCTTTTTCTGCAGCAGCAGGCGCAGGAGCCTGTGCTTTTTCATCTGCCTTTGGCGCTGGTTTGATATCAAGCAGCTCGACATCAAACACCAGGGTGGAGTTAGCCGGGATGCCCGGAACGCCATTTTTGCCGTAAGCCAGATTTGGTGGGATCACCAGCTTGATCTTGCCGCCTTTCTTCACGTGCTTCAGACCTTCAGTCCAGCCCGGAATGACACCATCCAGACGGAATGAAAGTGGCTCGCCACGGGTATAAGAGTTGTCGAATTCAGTACCGTCAATCAGCGTCCCTTTGTAGTTTACCACTACAGTGTCGCTGTCTTTAGGTGCGTCGCCGGTACCCTCTTTCTCAACTTTATACAGCAGGCCGCTTTCGGTTTTCTTCACGCCGCTCTCTTTAGCAAATTTGGTTGCGTAAGCTTCGCCCTTTTCAGAGTTCTCTTTCGCATCTTTTTCCATTTTCGCTGAGGCTGCGCCTTTCACGCGGCCTTCAAAGGATTGCAGCGTCTGCTCAATCTCTTCATCAGAGAGTTTGCTCTTGCCACCAAATGCATCCTGAACACCAGCGATCAGCTGCTGCTTATCCAGTTTGATGCCCAGTTTTTCCTGCTCCTTCAGGGAGTTGTCCATGTAGCGACCCAGCGAAGCACCCAGCGCGTAGGCAGACTGCTGGTCTTCATCTTTGAAGGCAGCATTTTTCGGTGCCTGAGGCGCAGACTGTGGCGCGGCGGCTGGTGCAGCCTGTGGCGCCGCAGCGGTATCTGCCGCCATTGCCAGCGGAGCATTCAGCGCAACAGCCATGGTGGTAGCTAACAATGTGACTTTAAACAGTGATTTCATCCATTCTCCAAAACCGAAGCGTCTAACCTCGGGAAACATTGCGGACTTCAGGGTCCACACTATAACTTTACGTGGCAGTGTCGAACACTCCCACAATGTAATTACCCGGTTAACCTCCGACCTTTATAACATCGGGAAGTTTCATCAGAGATGATGCCGCGCTGCCTTTTTTCAAGCGCAACGCCTCCGGGCGTGAAAAAAACAGGTGATTCCTGGCATTCAGATCGTAGAATCACGCCCCGAGTCGCACCTTAACAGAGGAACAGGTCATGCAACAATCTGAGTGGGAACAGCGTCTGGAGACGCTGGAGAGCAAACTGGCCTTTCAGGAGATGACTATCGATCAGCTGAACAGCGCGGTCGTTCAGCACGAGCTGGAGATGAATAAGATGCGTGAGCAGATGCGCATTTTAACCGACAAGCTCAAAGCGAATGCGCCATCGATCGTCGCCTCACAATCTGAAGAGACGCCACCACCGCACTACTGATCGCGGGCTATCTGGCCCCGGCTTACCCGGGCAGAACCAGAATACGCGACAAAAGAAAGGCCACCCGAGGGTGGCCTTGAAAGGTCTGTTGAGACTTAGTGGCTGCAGCCGCAGCCGCCAGTGCCACAACCGCCTTTACCCTGATCATGGTCGTGGTCGTGATCATGGCCGTGATCGTGGTCATGATGATGGCCATCTGCACCGTGAACGTGGCCATGAGCCAGTTCTTCCGGCGTGGCTTCGCGGATAGCAACCACTTCAACGTTGAAGTTCAGGTTCTGACCCGCCAGCATGTGGTTACCATCAACCACGACGTGATCATCTTCCACTTCGGTGATTTCTACCGGTACCGGGCCCTGATCGGTTTCTGCCAGGAAGCGCATGCCAACCTGCAGTTCGTCAACGCCCATGAAGACGTCTTTAGGAACGCGCTGCACCAGGTTATCGTCATACTGACCGTAGGCATCGTTTGCCGGGATATGCACGTCAAACTTGTCGCCGGCAATGTGGTTTTCCAGCGCATTTTCCAGACCAGAAATCAGGGAACCATGACCGTGCAGGTAGTCTAACGGTGCACTCACCGGTGACTCGTCAACTAACACGCCGTCTTCTGTACGTACCTGATAGGCCAGGCTTACCACCAGGTCTTTTGCTACTTTCATGATATCTCCTAACCGTTGAGAGCTGAGATCCCGTCTCATTGGTCTATTCTTTCGTGCAATAACACCAACCAGAAAGGTTCGGGGCTGAGTACAAGAGGGTTTTCACTTTCTCTTGCGACTACAGCGTTAATGGCGACAATTGTAACGGAATTCAATCCCGCTGTAAGTCCAGGCGTAAAAAAAGCTGCGCCATTCCGCTACTCAGGATGAAAAATACCGATAACCTGCTCATTAGTGCGAACCTGATCGCGCGCCTGCTTATCGGCCTCACGCATCTGGTGACCACACTTCACGCACTCCACCACATCGACATTATTTTCACGCCACATTGCCAGCGTGTCCTTCTCCTGGCAGTGCGGGCATGTCGCACCAGCAATAAAACGTTTACGCATTAGCTTCTGCCTGTTTAAAGAGGTTATTCATCATCGTCCCAGCCGTCGATCTGCCGCTTTTCGCGCTGCATTTCGCGCTGGAAGATATCTTCCAGTTCACGCCGCGCTTCACGGACGCGCGAAGCCTGCGCGCTTTCAGAGAGATTGGGCATCAGCTCGCGCAGCATCCGCATATCAAGATGGCGGAAATACTGCTGGGCGCGGTGCGCCTGATGCGGATGCATCCCCAGCGTCATCAGCGTTTTACGTCCCAGCTCCAGCGCACTGGAGAAGGTCTCACGCGAGAACTGCGTGACGCCCGCCTGAAGCAGTTCATGCGCTTCTACACGGCCCCGGGCGCGCGCCTGAATCTGCAACTGCGGAAAATGCTGCTGGCACAGATGTACAATCGTCATCACATCTTCGGGCTCGTTACAGGTGATCACAATCGCCTGAGCGCTGGCCGCACCGGCTGCCCGCAGCAACTCCAGTTCGGTGGCGTCGCCGTAATAGACCTTATAGCCATATTTCCGCATCAGACTGACTGCACTGATGTCGCGCTCAAGCACGGTGATGCGTTTGTTGTTCGCCATCAGCAAACGACCCACCACCTGCCCGAAGCGACCAAAGCCCACCACAATCACCTGCGGCTGATCGTCTTCGACAAAGTGTTTCTCTGCCTCGTCATCCGGCTCATTGAAGCGGCGTGCCAGCAGACGATCGATTCCCTTCATCAGCAGCGGCGTAGTCATCATCGACAGGGTCACCGTCACCAGCAGCATCGGCAGTTGATCGCCAGAGAACAGCTTTGCCGAGGAGGCCGCTGAAAAGAGCACAAAGGCGAACTCGCCCCCCTGACTCAGCACGCCAGCGAACTGCTGCCGCTCAGAGCTGCGCAAGCCATAAATGCGCGCCAGCAGATAGAGCACCAGCGTTTTCACCGCCACCAGCGTCACGACGCCCAGCAGGATGGTCACAATATGGGTATAGAGCACACCGAGGTTGAGCGCCATGCCAACCGAAATAAAGAACAGGCCCAGCAGTAAACCTTTAAACGGGTCGATGGCGACTTCCAGCTCATGCCGGTACTCGCTCTCCGCCAGCAGGATCCCGGCAATAAAGGTCCCCAGCGCCATCGACAGACCCAGCGCATCCATAAACAGCGCCGAGCCCAGCACCAGCAGCAGCGAAGCGGCGGTAAAGACTTCGCGCACGCCCGACGCAGCGATGTAACGGAAGATAGGCCGCAGCAGATAGCGTCCGCCTACCAGCATGCCGGCAAACGCCAGTACTTTCATGCCGACCTTCATCCAGTCGATATGACCGCTGTCGGTTCCGGCCAGCAGCGGGATCAGCGCCAGGGCTGGGATCACCGCGATATCCTGAAACAGCAACACCGAAAAGCCCAGTTGCCCCGCTTCGCTGCGGTTCATGCCTTTATCCATCATCAGCTGAAGGGCCATGGCGGTCGAGGACATCGCCAGACCAATCCCGCCAATGATCGCCGCCTGCCAGCTAAAGTTGGTCAGCCACAATAAGCCGCCCAGAATCGCCGCTGAGAAGATCACCTGCGCCGCGCCGACGCCAAAAATGGAGCGGCGCAGCGCCCACAGCTTTGCCGGGTTCAGCTCCAGCCCGATAATAAACATCAGGAACACCACGCCGAGCTCAGAGAAGTGCAGAATCTCGTCGACGTCGCTGATAAAGCCTAATCCCCACGGGCCGATAGCGATACCCGCCACCAGATAGCCCAGAACTGCACCAATACCGAGGCGAGCCGCCACCGGTACAATCAATACCGCCGCGACCAGATAAATCACCCCGGCGGTCAGCAGCGTTTGCCCTTCCATCTATACCCCTCCATTCGGCAGCGGTGCCGCCAGCCAGTCGCCATAGGCGCGGGCGTAATTTTTCATTAATTCAGGACTCTGACGACGCGCCCAGTAGACGATCATCGGCGGCATCCAGTGCATACGGCACATCTGCGCGGTCAGCTCAAAAGGACGCATAATGTCATTGAGCGAATAGCGGTTCAGACCCTGATGTCTGAAGGCACTTTCCGGTTCTCCGGTGGTGACGACGCTGCGCCAGTACTTTCCTTCCAGCGCATTGCCATCCACGCCATTGGCGAAACCGCGCGACAGAACTCTGTCCAGCCACTCTTTCAGCAGCGCCGGACAGCTATAGGTATAGAGCGGATGCTGAAAAATGATGACATCATGTTCACGCAGCAGCTGTTGTTCATGGTGAATATCGATAAAAAAATCCGGATAGGTCGCGTACAGATCGTGCACGGTAACGTGTTCCAGTGCCTGAGCCGGCTGCAGCAGAATCCGATTGGCTATCGAATCCTGTGATTCCGGATGAGCATAAAGCAGCAAAACCCTGGGTGGCTGCGACATCCTTTCCCTCCAAAGCGTCGTCATTGGTGCGGTTTTCCGCTACCATGCACGACGCAGCAAAATCTCATTATGTTGCCAGTAAATTAACATATTCTGACGATACGGCGCTTACATGATTGTCTTCTCAGCCTTACAAATTCGCCGCGGCATCCGCGTCCTGCTCGACAATGCCACCGCCACCATTAATCCCGGCCAGAAGGTCGGGCTGGTGGGTAAAAACGGCTGTGGAAAATCCACGCTGCTGTCGCTGTTAAAAGGTGAAATCACCAGCGATGCCGGTACCGTCACTTTCCCCACTCACTGGGCGCTGGCCTGGGTGAATCAGGAAACCCCTGCGCTGGATAAAGCCGCGCTGGAGTACGTGATTGATGGCGATCGCCAGTTTCGCCAGCTTGAAGCAGAACTGGCGGACGCCAATCTGCGTGACGATGGCAATGCCATCGCGCTGCTGCATGGCAAGCTGGACGCGGTGCAGGCGTGGAGCATCCATGCGCGCGCCTCAAGCCTGCTGCATGGTCTGGGCTTCAGTCAGGAACAGCTGCAACGCCCGGTCAGCGACTTCTCGGGTGGCTGGCGCATGCGCCTCAACCTGGCACAGGCGCTGATTTGCCGTTCCGATCTGCTGCTGCTGGATGAACCGACCAACCACCTCGATCTCGATGCGGTGATCTGGCTGGAGCGCTGGCTGAAGAGTTATGAAGGCACGCTGATTCTGATTTCGCACGATCGTGACTTCCTCGATCCCGTCATCGACAAAATTATTCATATCGAACAGGAGTCGATGTTCGAATATACCGGCAACTACAGCTCCTTTGAGCGGCAGCGCGTCGCCAAACTGGCTCAGCAGCAGTCGCTGTATGAGAGCCAGCAGGAGAAAGTGGCGCACCTGCACAGCTACATTGATCGCTTCCGTGCCCAGGCCACCAAGGCGAAGCAGGCGCAGAGCCGCATCAAGATGCTGGAGCGCATGGAGATGATTGCGCCCGCCCATGTCGATAACCCATTCAGCTTCACTTTCCGCAAGCCGGAGAACCTGCCTAATCCACTGATGAAGATGGAGAAGGTCACCGCGGGTTATGGCGATCGTATTATTCTCGACGCCATCAAGCTCAACCTGGTCCCCGGCTCGCGCATCGGCCTGCTGGGACGTAACGGTGCCGGTAAATCGACCCTGATTAAGCTGCTGGCGGGTGAGCTGGAGGCGATGGACGGCAAGATGGGTCTGGCGAAAGGGATCAAGCTCGGTTACTTCGCCCAGCATCAGCTGGAGTATCTGCGAGCCGATGAGTCACCGCTGCAGCATCTGTCGCGTATTGCGCCTGAGGTGCTGGAACAGCAGCTGCGCGACTATCTGGGCGGCTTCGATTTCCGCGGCGATAAAGTCACTGAAATCACTGAGCGCTTCTCCGGCGGAGAGAAAGCGCGACTGGTGCTGGCGCTGATTGTCTGGCAGCGCCCTAACCTGCTGCTGCTGGATGAACCCACCAACCACCTCGATCTCGATATGCGCCAGGCGCTGACCGAAGCGTTGATCGACTTCGAAGGTGCGCTGGTCGTGGTATCGCACGACCGACATCTGCTGCGCGCGACCACCGACGATCTCTATCTGGTGCATGATGGCAAAGTGGATGTGTTTGAAGGCGATCTCGAAGATTACCAGAAGTGGCTGAGCGATCTGCAGAAGCAGCAGGCGCAACAGGATGCCGCGCCGAAGCAGGATAACGGCAACAGTGCCCAGGCGCGTAAAGACCAGAAGCGTCGTGATGCTGAACTGCGCACCCAGACGCAGCCGCTGCGCAAAGAGATAGAGAAGCTGGAAAAGCAGATGAGCAAATGGCAGAGCCAGCTGGCCGAAGCCGAAGCTCAGCTCTCAGACAGCGCTATCTATGAACAGAGCCGTAAAGCGGACCTGACCACCGCGCTGCAGCGTCAGGCGGAGAGCAAATCTGCGCTGGAAGAGGTGGAGATGGCGTGGCTGGAAGCGCAGGAACAGCTCGAACAGATTATGGCCTCATAAAAAAATCTCCCCGCTCGCGGGGAGATTCTCTTTTAACGGGGTTTATCGCCCAGCACCGTTGCCCGCTGCATAATGCGCCGGGCAGGATAGTAATCAGCATTGGCATAATGCTGCGTGACCCGATTATCCCAGATAGCCAGATCGTCTGGCTGCCAGCGCCAGCGCACCTGAAACTCCGGTTTGGTGGCGTGCGCAAACAGAAAGCCCAGCACCGCATCACTCTCTTTCTCGCTTAAATCGACGATCCGCGTGGTAAAGCCCTCATTCACAAACAGCGCTTTTTTGCCGCTGACCGGATGGGTGCGGATGACCGGATGCTGCACCGGCGGATGTTTTGCTACCGCCTGCTGCCAGCGCTGATGCTCCTCCTCGGTTTTGCGGTACTTATACTCCTGGAATGACTTTTTGAAATCATGCTCGGCATGGAGACCTGCCAGCAGCTGCTTAAAGGGTTCAGAGAGCGCTTCGTAAGCCGCAATCCCGCTGGTCCAGAGCGTGTCCCCCCCCGACTCCGGTAACACCTTCGAGGCCAGCAAGGCGATCGCTGGCGGCGTATCAATAAAGGTGACATCGGTATGCCAGTTGTCATTATCCGGCGGATTATCCTGATGGGTATCCAGCACGATAATCTCCTCGACGCCTTCCGCATGCGGATAGACCGGATGGATGTGCAGATCGCCAAAGCGGATTGCCAGCGCGCGGTGCTGTTCCGGCGTTATTTTCTGGTCACGCAGAAACAGCACCTGATGACGCAGCAGGCCATGATAAAGCTGCTCAAACTGAGCATCACTCAATGGGCGAGACACATCCAGGTTTGAGACCTGCGCGCCAATGTACGGGCCAAGCGGGGTAAAACTGAGACGTTCGTTCATGATTGTTCTCCACTCCAGGGCGTCAGACGGCGCTGCAACGCGCGGAGCCCGAGTTCTAAGCTAAAAGCAATAAAGGCGATTACCGCGATACCCGCCAGCACCACATCGGTGGCGAGGAATTCTCCTGCTGACTGCACCATAAAACCCAGACCCCGCGTGGCGGCAATCAGCTCAGCGGCCACCAGCGTTGACCAGCCAACCCCCAGACCGATGCGCAGACCGGTGAGGATCTCCGGCAACGCGCCTGGCAGAATCACCCAGCGCAGCAGTTGCCAGCGGTTAGCCCCCAGCGAGCGCGCCGCACGCAGTCGGACCTGCTGCGTGTTACGCACGCCGGCCAGGGTGGAGAGCGTCACCGGCGCGAAAATCGCCAGATAGATCAGCAGGATTTTCGAGGTCTCTCCAATGCCGAACCAGATCACCATTAATGGCAGATAGGCGAGTGGCGGAATCGGACGATAGAGTTCAATCAGAGGATCGAGCAACCCGCGAGCGACCGGGCTGAGGCCCATCAGGATCCCTACCGGAATACCGATGGCGGCAGCGGCAGTCAGCGCAATCAGCATTCGTGTCAGGCTGGCGGCCAGATGCTGCCACAGCGTGGCATCCATAAAGCCCTGCGCGCTGGCAATCAGCAGCAGCTTGCTTAACACCTGCTGCGGCGACGGCAGGAACAGCGGGGCAATCAGGCCCAGCGCGGTCACGCCCCACCAGAGCAGCAACAGCAGAGAGAGACTCAGCATGCTCAGCGTAAAGGCGGTTGAAAACGGCCAGCGCAAACGACGGCGCACCGGCAGAGACTTGTCATTGATGAGTGCACTCATGCAAACGCCTCCCTCTGATCAAATACCCGGCTCAGCACATACTCGCGCTGGGCGATAAACTGCGGATCGGATTTGATACTGCGGCACGACTCCCCTGCGGCAAAGCGCTGGCCAAAGCCAGGACGCAGCCGCTCAACGATGCGGCCCGGTCCTGGCGACAGCAGAATCAGTTCGCTGGCCAGGAAAATCGCCTCTTCTATGTCGTGCGTAATCAACAGAATCTGTTTACCGCTGTCGCGCCATAGCGTCAGCAGCAGGGTTTGCATCTGCTCGCGGGTAAAGGCATCCAGTGCGCCGAAAGGCTCATCCAGCAACAGCAGTTGTGGATCGGTGGCCAGCGCGCGCGCAATGCCCACCCGCTGACGCTGACCGCCGGACAACTGCCAGATGGCGCGCTTTTCCGCACCTTCCAGCCCCACCTGTCTGATTAACCGGCGGGCAATCATGTCGCGATCCGGGCGCGACATCCCCGCCAGCTGCAGGCCAAAGGCGACGTTATCCAGCACGTTGCGCCACGGCAGTAATCCTTCATGCTGAAACACCACGCCGCGCTCCGCACCAGGCCCGGTCACCGGCTGGTTATCCAGCGTGATGCTGCCCGACTCCACCGGCAGGAAACCGGCAACCAGATTGAGCAGTGTGGTTTTGCCGCAGCCGGAGGGGCCGAGCACCACCAGCAGTTCATGGCTATCCAGCTGCAGATTGATATCCTGCAATACCGGCTGTCCGGCATAACGGGCATTAAGGTGAGCGATGCGCAGCATAGTGCCTCCTTAAGGTTTAACTAATGGCTCGACGAAACGGGAGGTCACATAGCTGCTGTAGTCATTATCCGCCTGCGGCACCCGGCCCTGCGCTTTCAGAAACTGCGCGGTATCGACGATCGCTTTATTGACCGGTTTGCCCAGTTGCTCAACCTGCTGCTGCGCCGTGAGGTAGGTATTGCCCTTCACCAGACCGGGCACCTGTGCTTCCGGCACACCGCTGAGGCGAGAGAGTTTGCTGAGGTTATCGGACTGTTTCAGCCAGCTGTCGGGGCTGTTCAGGTAGGCCTGCTGCGCGTCAAGCGCGCTGCGGGCAAAAGCAGTCACGATCTCCGGATGCTGCTGAGCAAAATCTTTGCGTACCACCCAGACATCCAGCGTCGGCGATCCCCAGCTTCCCACTTCCGCAGAGTCGGTTAACACCTTGCCCTCTTTTTCCAGCTCATTAACCGCCGGTGCCCAGACGTAAGCGCCATCAATGTCGCCACGCTGCCAGGCAGCAATAATCGCTGGCGGCTGCAGATTGACCAGCTGTACCTGTGACGGTTTGATGCCCCAGTGTTTCAGCGCAGCCAGCAGGCTGTAGTGGGTGGTAGAGATGAACGGCACCGCGATGCGTTTGCCAATTAAATCTTTGGGCGTAGTGATGCTCTTCTTCACCACCAGCGCTTCAGAGTTGCCCAGCTGAGAGGCGAGTAAAAAGGCTTCAATCGGCAGCTTCTGCGCCGCCGCGACCGCTAACGGGCTGGAACCGATATTGCCAATCTGGACGTCACCGGACGCCATCGCACGTAATACCCCGGCGCCGCTGTCAAACTTGCGCCAGTCAACGCTGGCCCCGCTCTCTTTCGCAAAGCTGTTGTCAGCCTGCGCCACTTTCGCCGGCTCAGCCGAGGTCTGGTAAGCCACGGTGACATTGACCGCATCAGCCCGAAACGCCAGCAGCGCCAGCGCTGCGGCTAAAAAAGTTAAACGTGTTGCTGCCATGATCACTACCCCACCGTTTTTATAGTGGAGGCAGTGTCTCTGCGCGCTATAGTTTCATAAAGGAATTAAAAATTATCCCTAATAGAAATAAGTTCTTAGATCACTATCTGCAAAACTAAGTCAAAAATCGCAAATGCTGAAAATAGCTAAAGTAAGCAAAAATGTCAGGCGCTCACATTGTCCCTGTGCTATTCATATGCGTTCCCAATTATTGCCTGTTAAGGTTTCTGAATCCGATGTCGATCGAGAAAGTCGCTCAGCTGGCTGGCGTCTCCAAAGCCACGGTATCGCGGGTTCTCAACGCGCATCCCGGCGTGAAGCCCGATACGCGTGAGAAAGTTCTGGCGGCAATCTCTGCCTGCGACTATCAGCCCAACTTACTGGCGCGTCAGCTGCGTACGTCGCAAAGCAACATGCTGCTGGTGCTGATCTCGGATATCACCAATCCCTTCTGTTCACGCGTGGTTCAGGGCATCGAGGCCGAAGCGGAACTGCACGGCTATCACATCCTGCTCTGTAACTCCGCCTCGCAGCTCCAGCGTGAAGCCGCCTATCTCTCCCTGCTGACCGGAAAAGTGGTGGATGGCGTAATTACGATGGATGCGGCCTCCGGTTTACAGGATTTGCAGGCGCTCATCGCCGGTGCGCCGTGGGTGCAGTGCTGCGAATTTGATCCGGATATTCCCGCCTCCTCGGTCAGCATTGATCACCTTGAAGCCGCGCGCGACACCGTCCATTACCTTGCCGGTAAAGGGCGTAAACGCATCGGGCTGATCAATGGCGACATGCGTTACCTTTACTCGCATCATCGTGAAAAGGGCTACCGGCAGGCGATTGAGGAGCTGGGGTATGTCTGGTCCGGCGTCTCCTACACTTACGAAATCTCCTGTGAGGCGGGCAGTCAGGGGCTAAGGGAGTTGATGGCGCTGCCGGAACCGCCGGATGCGGTGTTCGCGGTTTCAGATGTGCTGGCGGTAGGCGTGGTGCATGCGGCGCTGGAAGCGGGCTTGCGCGTGCCGGAAGATCTGGCGGTGGTTGGGTTTGATGGCGTGTCGTTTACCCGCAGCCTGAATCCGCCGCTGACGACCATCGAGCAGCCGATGAACCAGCTGGGCGCGCGTAGCGTGCAATTGCTGCTGCAGAAGATCCGCAACGCTAATGCGCCAGTCATCCGCGAGGTGCTGCCCTGGACGCGCGTTGAACGCGCATCCAGCTAATTTAGTGCCAGATTAACAGCACGCAGGCGGCGGTCAGCAGCCCCATGGCGAGGTTAAAGATTTTCCAGGCGCGACGGCTGCGCAGAATGCGGCCGATCATCGCACCAAATCCCATCCAGATAACACCCGATACCAGATTAACCAGAAACATGCCGATGCTTATCGCCATCACTGAATGGCGATATGCGTCACCGGCCAGGCTGAAACTGGCGACCGCGCCCAGCGCCATCAGCCAGGCCTTGGGATTGATCAACTGCAACAATCCGCCCTGCCAGAAGGGCATCGGCGCATCCGGCGCCTGATCGGTTTCCAGCTTCTCATAACTGGCGGTAGCGATTTTCCATGCCAGCCAGAGCAGATAGAGGCTACCGGCGATTTTCAGCACCAGGTGCAGCGAAGGATAGAGCAGGATCAGCCCGCCGACGCCAAAGGCCACCATCAGCAGCATCACCTGCATTCCGATCATGATGCCAATCATCAGCGGAATGGTGCGCATAAAGCCAAAATTAGCGCCCGAGGCGGTGAGTAACATATTATTAGGCCCGGGCGTAATGGCCGCGACCCAAAGAAATCCCAACATTGATAAGAAAAGACTCAGTTCCATGGCAATCGGGTACTCCTTACCCTGCAAGAAAAAACTTATCGAAGCTAACAGTGTGATATGGAACAGACAAGCTTTTACCACATGAAATTTACCGGACCGGAAAACGAGCACTTCACGCCTCCTGAGAGTCTGCGTAACGCGCACCTGCAGACCCTGCTGCCGCGCCTGCTACGTCGTCGTATCACGGGCGATCCCCACTGGCAGCGTCTCGACCTGCCGGATGGCGACTTCGTCGATCTCGCCTGGAGTGAAGATCCGCAGTTCGCGCAGCATAAACCGCGCGTGGTGCTGTTTCATGGGCTGGAGGGCAGTTTTCACAGCCCCTATATTCATGGACTGATGGCGATATGCCGCGCGCGCGGTTGGCTGGCGGTGGTGATGCATTTTCGCGGCTGCAGCGGCGAACCGAATCGGCTCAACCGTATCTATCACTCTGGCGAAACCGAAGATGCCCGCTTTTTTCTGCACTGGCTGCGCACCCGCTGGGGCCGCGTACCCACCGCCGCGGTCGGTTTCTCGCTGGGCGGTAACATGCTGGGCTGCCTGCTGGGCCAGCAGGGCGCAGCCGCTGAGGTAGACGCGGGGGTCATTGTCTCCGCTCCGCTGCTGCTGGAGCCCTGTAGCCTAAAACTGGAACGCGGCTTCTCACGCGTCTATCAATACTATTTGCTGGCGCAGCTCAAGAAAAATGCCCGCCGCAAACTGCACGCCTGGCCGGATACGCTGCCGGTCAATCTGGCGCAGCTGAAAGCGCTACGGCGACTACGCGATTTTGATGATGCCATTACCGCCCGCGCCCACGGTTTTCTGGATGCGGCCGATTACTATCATCGTGCCAGCGCCATGCCCTGGCTGAAGCACGCAGAGAAACCGCTGCTGATCATTCACGCCAAAGATGATCCTTTTATGAGTGATGAGGTGATCCCGCACAGCAGCCAATTATCTGCCACTATTACTTATCAACTGACACCACACGGCGGCCATGTAGGTTTTGTTGGTGGGACATTACGCCAGCCTGAAATGTGGCTGGAACAGCGTATCCCCCAGTGGATCGCCCCTTTTCTGGATAACTGATCTCGTGATTATTCCCTGGCAACAGGTCTCACCTGAGACCCTTGAAAATCTGATTGAAACCTTTGTGCTGCGCGAAGGCACGGACTATGGCGAGCAGGAACGCAGCCTGATCGACAAGGTGGCCGATGTGCGACGTCAGCTGGAAACGGGTGAAGTGGTACTGGTGTGGTCGGAACTGCACGAATCGGTCAATATCATGCCGCGCAAAGAATTTCGTGGCTGATGCACCCAACGGCATTTCGTGTTAACAATGCCTATTGCCCGACCTCACAGGGAGCTTTTCTATGTCTGCACGTCATCCCATTATCGCGGTGACTGGTTCCAGCGGCGCAGGGACCACCACCACCAGCGTGGCGTTTCGCAAAATCTTTCAGCAGCTCGATCTTCATGCGGCGGAGCTGGAAGGTGACAGTTTTCACCGCTTTACCCGCCCTGAAATGGATATGGCGATTCGTAAGGCGCGCGATTTAGGACGTCATGTCAGCTACTTCGGCCCGGAAGCCAATGACTTTGGCCTGCTGGAGCAGAGCTTTAAAGAGTATGGTCAGAGCGGACAGGGCCAGTCGCGTAAATATCTGCATACCTATGATGAAGCAGTGCCGTGGAATCAGGTGCCCGGCACCTTTACGCCGTGGCAACCGCTGCCGCAGAACACCGATATTCTCTTCTACGAAGGGCTGCACGGCGGCGTGGTAACGGCGCAGCACAACGTAGCAGAACAGGTTGATCTGCTGGTTGGCGTGGTGCCGATTGTGAACCTGGAGTGGATTCAGAAGCTGGTGCGCGACACCGGCGAGCGCGGCCATTCACGTGAAGCGGTCATGGATTCGGTGGTGCGCTCGATGGAAGATTACATCAACTTCATCACACCACAGTTCTCACGCACTCACCTCAACTTTCAGCGCGTCCCGACCGTCGATACCTCAAACCCGTTCGCTGCCCGCGCTATTCCGTCACTGGATGAGAGCTTTGTGGTGATCCACTTCCAGGCGCTGGAAGATATCGACCTCCCCTACCTGCTGGCGATGCTGCAGGGCTCGTTTATCTCGCACATCAATACGCTGGTGGTGCCTGGCGGCAAAATGGGTCTGGCGATGGAGTTGATCATGGGTCCGCTGGTGAAGCGGCTGATGGAAGGCAAACGAATAGAGTAAGAGGCCAGCAAAAACCGCTCTGAGAGCAGATGTCTTTCATAAAGATGGTAAAACTGGCTTTCCTGCGGCTAAAGACTTACCGCTGAGCAGGCTTCAGGGAGCATAAACCTTTCGCAAAGACGCAAAACCGCCATCCCTGGCAGGCTCAGCGCGGGCCATCCCTGGCCCGCGATGCTTTGCTACAGGTATATGCTCCCTTCGCTTCACGTCCGGCAACCGCATCCGGTTTCAGGAAGGTCGCTACAGACAACGCCTGGGCAGAAAGAATCTGGCAGCAATAGATAAGTTCAACACGCTGGGAACCGGGTCAGAAGAGGAAAGCGTCCCGCGCCAGGGACGGCGCGGGCCGAGCGGCCAGGGATTGGCTTAAGCGACTTTCCGATCTGACCCGGTTCCCAGCGCAGGCACAGTCTGACAGCAGAGCACGACAGATTTTGCCCGCGACCTTAAAAGATCCCTGCTGGTACTAAAGTTCGATCACTTCATAGCTATGCGTAATGTTGACGCCTTTACCCAGCATGATGGCCACAGAGCAATATTTTTCAGCAGAAAGATCCACAGCGCGTGAGACCGCTTTATCCTGGAGGGCTTTGCCACTCACGATAAAATGCAGGTTGATGTGCGTAAAGATTCGCGGCGCCTCTTCACGACGTTCTGAGGTCAGTTTTACTTCACAATCAGCCACATCGTTTCGGCCTTTTTGCAGAATTGATACCACGTCAATCGCGCTGCATCCGCCCGCCGCCATCAGCACCATCTCCATTGGGCTGGGCGCTTTATCACCCGAATTTCCATCCATCAGTATCTGATGGCCGGATGAGGATTCTCCGAGGAATGTCAGCCCTTCTACCCATTTCACTCTTGCCTGCATGATTTTTGCTCCGGAATACGCTGTTTTGTCGCCAGAGTACGCTTTCGCCTGGTAAACAGCAATCCAGAGAAATCCGCCCGTAGCTGAAGCGAGACAACAGAAGACAGTCGGCAAAAGCTGTGCTACAAACAGTGCTGAAAATATTTTTCGTCACCCGATGACGAAGCCGGGAAGGATGATGCGCACTGCGCCTGATGCGGCCCGAATAATTTCCTGAAATGGAAACGCTTGAAGCTTTCACCGCCTGACAGGGAAAACTGCCCCCTGTATTTTGGGCACGATTACAACAGAGGATAATAGCGAATGGTTCTCGGCAAACCGCAAACAGACCCTACACTCGAATGGTTCCTGTCCCATTGCCATATTCACAAGTATCCATCCAAAAGTACGCTGATTCACCAAGGTGAAAAAGCAGAAACGCTTTACTACATCGTGAAAGGTTCCGTTGCGGTTCTGATTAAAGATGAAGAAGGCAAAGAGATGATTCTTTCCTACCTGAATCAGGGCGATTTTATTGGTGAACTTGGCCTGTTCGAAGAAGGCCAGGAGCGCAGCGCCTGGGTACGTGCGAAAAGCGCGTGCGAAGTGGCGGAAATTTCTTACAAGAAATTCCGTCAGCTGATCCAGGTTAACCCTGACATCCTGATGCGACTCTCATCGCAGATGGCGCGTCGCCTGCAGGTGACGTCTGAAAAAGTGGGTAACCTCGCTTTCCTCGACGTAACCGGACGCATTGCACAGACCCTGCTCAACCTGGCGAAGCAGCCAGATGCCATGACGCATCCCGACGGCATGCAAATTAAAATCACTCGTCAGGAAATTGGCCAGATTGTTGGTTGTTCACGTGAAACCGTGGGCCGTATTTTGAAGATGCTGGAAGATCAGAACCTGATCTCCGCACACGGCAAAACCATCGTCGTTTACGGCACCCGCTAATTCCTGTCACCCACGGCGTGATGGCAACATCACGCCGTTATTGTTTGTGTTGGGCCGATGTGGCGTCGAATTATTTACCATCCTGAAGTTAACTACGCCTTGCGGCAAACGCTGGTGCTCTGTCTGCCGGTGGCGCTGGGCTGGCTGGCTGGCGACCTGCAAAAAGGTCTGCTGTTCTCATTAGTGCCCGCCTGCTGCAACATCGCCGGTCTGGATACCCCGCATAAACGCTTCTTCAAACGCCTGATTGTTGGCGGCAGCCTGTTTGCCCTCGGCAGCTTTCTGATGCAGTGGCTCACCCTGCATGCTATTCCGCTGCCGCTGATCCTGTTTGCTATGCCCTTATTGCTCGGCGTTACCGGGGAGATCAGCCCGCTGCATGGCCGTTTGCTGCCCGGCACCCTGATTGCCGCCATCTTTACCCTGAGCCTGATTGGCCGCATGCCAATCTATGTTCCCCCGCTGCTCTATATCGGCGGCACGCTATGGTACGGGCTCTTTAACTGGTTCTGGTTCTGGCTGTGGAAAGAGCAGCCAATGCGCGAAAGCCTGAGCCTGATCTACCGCGAGCTGGCTAACTACTGCGACGCAAAATATACCCTGCTGACGCAACTGACCGATCCGGAAAAGGCGCTGCCACCGCTGCTGGCTCGTCAGCAGAAAGTGGTCGATCTGATTAACACCTGTTATCAGCAGATGCATATGCTGTCGGCAAGCCGCGATCACAGCCATAAACGGCTGACGCGCGCCTTTCAGGTGGCGCTGGATCTGCAGGAACATATCTCGGTCAGCCTGCATCGGCCGGAAGAGGTGCAGAAGCTGGTCGAACAGAGCCACGCCGAAGCGGTGATCCGCTGGAATGCCAAAACCATCTCGGCCCGGTTGCGGGTGCTGGCGGATAACATTCTCTATCACCAGCTACCCGATCGCTTTGCGATGGATAAACAGCTCGGCGCGCTGGAGAAAATCGCCCATCAGCATCCCGACAATCCGGTGGGTAACTTCTGCCTTTACCACTTCAACCGCATCGCGCGGGTCCTGCGCACCCAGAAACCCCTTTATCAGCGCGATCTGATGGCTGACCGCCAGCGCCGTCTGCCGCTGTTACCGGCACTGCGCAGTTATCTCTCGTTTCGCTCATCGGCCCTGCGCACTGCCGGCCGCTTTGCGGTGATGCTGATGCTGGGCAGCGCGCTGGCGCTGTTCTTCAACATCCCCAAACCCTACTGGATCCTGATGACCATCATGTTCGTCAGCCAGAACGGCTACAGCGCTACCCGTGTCCGCATTCAGCACCGGGCGCTGGGCACTTTTGCCGGTCTGGTGATCGCGGCCGCCACGCTGCGCATGGCGGTGCCGGAGTCGCTGGTGCTGCTGATCATGCTGGCAATTACTTTTATCAGCTATCGCTTTACCCGCCAGTTCTATGGCTGGTCGATGATTGGCTTTACGGTCACGGCGGTTTACTCGCTGCAATTGCTGTCGCTGAATGGCGCGCAGTTTCTGCTGCCGCGACTCATGGATACGCTGATGGGTTGTCTGATCGCCTTTGGCGGGATGCTGTGGCTGTGGCCGCAGTGGCAGAGCGGCTTACTGCGGCAGAACGCCCATGACGCACTGGAAACCTATCAGGATGCGCTGCGGCTGTTGCTGGGTGACGAACAGTCACCAGAGAAACTGGCTTATCAGCGGGTAAAGGTCAATCAGGCACACAATGCGCTGTTTAACTCACTGAATCAGGCGATGCAGGAACCCGCGTTCAACTCCCGCTATCTGAGTGATATGCGGCTTTGGGTCACGCACAGTCAGTTTATCGTCGAGCATATCAACGCCATGACGATTCTGGCGCGTGAGCACACCATGCTCACTGCCTCGCTGGCTGAGCGTTACCTGCAATCCTGTGAAATCGCGCTGCAGCGGTGTCAGCAGCGGCTGGAATATGATGGTGAAAGCTCACAGGTTAACCTGCTGGATGAGCTGGAGAACATCAGTGAGGGACCGATCACGGTGGTGGAGCAGCATGTGCGGCGCATTCTCGATCATCTGAGCGTGATGTACACCATTTCATCGCTGGCGTGGAACCAGCGGCCGCAACATGGCCGCTGGCTGATCAGACGCTTACGTAAAAACTAAGCTAGCCGTTGAGCACGTTGCCGACGGCCGTGGCGAAGCGGCTCATGCCCTCTTCGATATCGGCAGGCTCAATGATCAGTGACGGGGCAAAACGCATCACGTCGGTGCCGGCAACCAGCACCATCACGCCTTCTGCGGCCGCGGCATTCAGGATATCGCGTGCTTTACCGGCATGCTGCGGTTTCAGCGCCGCGCCAATCAGCAGACCCTTGCCGCGAATATCGCTGAAGAGATCATACTTCGCATCGATGGCCTGCAGCGCCGTGACAAAGTGCTGACGACGCGTCTCAACGCCTGCCAGCACCTCCGGCGTATTGATAATATCAAGCGCGGTTTCAGCGATGGCGCAGGCGAGTGGATTGCCGCCATAGGTGGTGCCATGCACGCCCGGCGCCATGGTCGAGGCGATCTCGTTAGTGGTCAGCATGGCGCTGACCGGGAAACCGCCGCCCAGCGCTTTGGCTGAGGTCAGAATATCGGGCTGGATGCCATAATGCTCATAGGCGAACAGCTTGCCGCTGCGCCCCATGCCGCTCTGCACTTCATCCAGCACCAGCAGCGCCTGATGCTGATCGCAAAGCTCACGCAGTCCCTGCATAAATTCCTGCGTTGCGGGCACGACGCCGCCCTCACCCTGAATCGGTTCAACCACAATGGCGCAGGTATGATCGTCAATGACCGCTTTTACTGCGTTCAGATCATTGAACGGCACATGGACGATATCCGCCGGTTTAGGCCCGAACCCATCAGAATATTTTGGCTGTCCGCCGACCGTGACGGTAAACAGCGTCCGGCCATGAAAGGCGTTATGAAAGGCGATAATCTTACTTTTGAATGGGCTGTGACGTTTGCAGGCGTAGTAGCGCGCCAGCTTAAAGGCGGCCTCGTTGGCTTCGGCCCCGGAGTTAGCGAAGAAGACCCGCTCGGCAAAGGTCGCCTGAATTAACTTACTGGCAAGACGCAGCGCCGGTTCGTTGGTGAAGACGTTGCTGGTGTGCCACAGCGTCTCGCCCTGACTTTTCAGCGTCTCCACCAGCGCAGGATGGCAGTGTCCAAGTGCGGTGACGGCGATACCACCTGAGAAATCGATATACTCTTTGCCCTGCTGATCCCATACACGACTGCCCTTGCCTTTTACCGGCACGAACTGCGCAGGTGCATAAACAGGCAAAATAACGTTATCGAACGTCTCCCGCGTGACCGCAATTTTTTCCGCTGCCATTGATGACCCCATTTAGATGATTGATGTGCAACTTTGAAATAATAATCACAAAATATGCATAAAAAATCACTCAAAGGCAACTTATTGCTCAAGGAAATTGCGCAGCAGCTGATGTCCCTGCTCGCTGAGAATGCTTTCGGGATGGAACTGCACGCCTTCCAGCGCCAGGGTTTTATGGCGGAATGCCATAATTTCGTCAGGCTCGCCGTCACGCACCGTCCAGGCAGTCACCTCGAAGGCATCTGGCAGGGAGTCGCGCTGTACAATCAGCGAATGGTAGCGGGTCACGGTCAGTGGATTATTCAGAGTGCGGAACACGCCCTGTCCGGTGTGCTGAATCGCAGAGGTTTTGCCGTGCATCACCTGACGCGCGCGCACGACCTGCGCGCCATACGCCTGCGCAATTGCCTGATGGCCCAGGCAGACGCCCAGCACCGGCAGCTGACCGGCGAAATGCCGGATCGCCGCCAGCGAAATGCCTGACTCCGACGGCGTGCAGGGACCAGGGGAGATCACCAGATGAGTCAGCGGTAACGCCGCCATCTGCTCCAGCGTGATGGCATCATTGCGCACCACCTGAACCTGCGCGCCCAGCTCGCAGAAATATTGATAAAGATTCCAGGTAAAGGAGTCGTAATTGTCGATAAGCAGCAGCATGGCCAGTCCAGAATAATTACCCGCGCCGCTATTCTACGCGGTTAAGCCGCCTCGCTCACCACTTTCGCAAATACCTGCTCCAGCAGAGTCAGGTCTCCGGCCACACCGGCCTGATTCGCCGCTTTCCAGCTTTCAGCGTCAGTCTCTTCCCAGGAGAGCAGATAACCGGCATGCAGCGCCAGCTGTTCAAAGAAAATCCGCTGCGCCCGACCGTTGCCGTGGCGGAAAGGATGCAACATATTGATTTCGCAGTAGTAGTGGGCAACACGCTCAATAAACGCGTCACGTGGCAGGTCAACGAGTCCCTTCTCCTCCTCCAGCGCGGCCATCAGGGCGTTACCTTCCTTTTCGATATATTCGAAATGACAGAACGGCGTCTCATCGCGCCAGATATCGATAGTGCGCAGTTCACCAGCCCAGCTGTAGACGTCCTGAAACAGCGTACGGTGGATCTGGCGCAGGTAAGGCAGTCCAGGATTACGTGGGCCAAGCTCCAGCGTGGCGGCACGCGCCGCACTAAAACTCAGCTCCGCCTTACGCAGCTGCGCGGCATCGTGAATATCGGGCAGGTTTTTCAGCACATTGTCATGCTGCCACAGGTAGGGATCCTGGCTGACGGCGGTATTAGAGTCCATATTGCCTCCTCAGTGACGCCAGACGTGCGGCCGCATCATCGCTGTTTACGCTGGTTTCATTTGGCGAGAAGCCTTCCAGCCGACAGCTGGCCTGATAGCTGGCGCTACGCCGCTGTCGCCACAGGGTGACCTTCTGTTTTTCGGTGAGTTTGTTCGCCATGCCGCCTCCTGCTCAGGTTTTTGCCCTAAGTATAAGAGCAAATTCTGGCTTTGCCGGATGCGGCAGGCGGTCGCCATCCGCAGATGGCGACGAACGGACTTAAGGCAGGACTTTGGCGGAGAGGATAACTACCGGTTTGGATGGAACATTCTGGTAAGGACCCACATCTTTGGTCGGTACCTGAGAAATTTTTTCAACCACATCCTGACCTTTCACAATCTTACCAAATACGGCATAGCCAAAATCGCGCTGTCCGTGATCGAGGAATGCATTATCCGCGACGTTGAGGAAGAACTGGCTGGTCGCACTGTCTTTATCGGCGGTACGCGCCATGGAAATCGTGCCGCGCAGGTTACGCAGGCCATTATCCGCTTCATTCTTGATCGGCGCGTTGGTCTGCTTCTGCTGCATGTCCGTAGTGAAGCCCCCACCCTGCACCATAAAGCCCGGGATCACGCGGTGAAAAATGGTGTTGTTGTAAAAACCGTTGTTGACGTAATCAACGAAGTTTTTCACAGAAACCGGCGCTTTCTGGTTATTCAGTTCGAGTTCGATATTGCCGGCGGAGGTGGTGAGCAGAACGTGGGTGTCACCTTTTGCAGCCAGCGCCTGGGCGGAAACGGAAGAGAGCGCTAACAGGGTGATGGCCGCTGTTAAAGTACGTTTAAACATGAAAGATTCCTTACCTGGGAGAGCGGGCACAAAAACGTGATTGATTGTAAAGAGACTCTATTCCAGGAGCCAGCGTTTTACCTATATTTACGCTGTGGCAGCAAATGGGGGGAGCAAACGTTAAACCCCGGCAATTACGTGATTAAAATCACACAACACATGAAATATGGATCTCTGGTTTCACTGGTTGTTTATTAAGATCACGGTTCCGTTTACACTTTCTGACACTTTTTGGCACCCGGTTCTCAACAGGTTCAGAACATGACAAACCGTAATCGTATTGGCCTCACCTGGATAAGCTTCTTCTCCTACGCGCTTACCGGCGCGCTGGTGATTGTTACCGGCATGGTAATGGGCGATATCGCAAAAGATTTCCAGATCCCCATCTCCAGCATGAGTAATACCTTCACCTTCCTCAACAGCGGCATCCTGGCGGCGGTTTTCCTGAACGCCTGGCTGATGGTGATTGTGCCACTGAAGCGTCAGCTGATTTTCGGCTTCGTCCTGATGGTACTGGCGATAATCGGGTTGATGACCAGCCGCGATCTGACCGTCTTCTCGCTCTGTATGTTTGTGCTGGGCGTGGTCAGCGGCATTACTATGTCGATCGGCACCTTCCTGATCACCCATATGTATGAAGGCCGCCAGCGCGGTTCGCGCCTGCTGTTTACCGACTCCTTCTTCAGCATGGCGGGCACGCTGTTTCCGGTGCTGGCGGGGATTCTGCTGGCGCGTCAGCTGCCGTGGTACTGGGTCTACGTCTGCATCGGCTTTATCTACGTCGCGATCTTCATCATGACGCTATTTGTCGAGTTCCCGGTGCTGCGTAAGCCTGAAAACAGCCCGACAGTTGAGAAAGAAAAATGGGGTGTGGGCGTGCTGCTGCTGGCAGTGGCGGCGCTCTGCTACATTCTGGGCCAGCTTGGCTTTATCTCCTGGGTGCCGGAATATGCCACCAAAGTCATGGGCATGAATATTAATGATGCCGGACAACTGGTGGGCAGCTTCTGGACCGCGTATATGATGGGGATGTGGGCCTTCAGCTTCCTGCTGCGCTTCTTCGATCTGCAACGCATTCTGATGGTGCTGGCGGGACTGGCTACCGTGCTGATGTACTGGTTCGTCAGCAGCCAGGATGCCAGTATGCTGAAGTGGATCATTATGGTGTTGGGCTTCAGCTCCAGCGCGATTTACACCACTATCATCACGCTCGGCTCGCTGCAGACCAAAGTAGCGTCACCGAAACTGGTGAACTTTATTCTGACCTGCGGCACCGTTGGCACCATGCTGACCTTCGTGGTGACCGCGCCGATTGTTGAGAAGAGCGGCGTGCACACGGCGCTGGCCACCGCCAACGGCCTCTACGCGGTGGTGTTTGTGATGTGTGTCCTGCTGGGGCTGGTCACTAAACATCGCTCGCACGGTCACGTTACGCATTAATCATTCAGGGCGGCGATTGATCGCCGCCCTGCTGTTTAACGCCGGAAGTCTATCCGCTCCCGCTCCCGCCAGTAAATCTCGCTTTCTGCGGGCTTTGTCTCTGCCACCACAGTGCCGCGACGCAGCGAGTAGCGCACCGGAACCTGTCTTCTTACTGCATCAAAACCACTCTCTGCCGGCAGAATAATCAGGCTGGCATCGTTGCCGGTCTGAATGCCATAGCCTGACAGCTGCAGCGTCTTCGCGCTGTTATGCGTAATCAGATCCAGACCCGCATCAATCTGCTCATAGCCCATCAACTGACAGACGTGTAAGCCCATATGCAGCACCTGCAGCATGCTGGCGGTGCCCAGCGGATACCAGGGATCGAACACATCGTCGTGGCCGAAACAGACGTTAATCTCCGCCTCCAGCATCTCTTTCACCCGCGTAATGCCGCGCCGCTTAGGGTAGGTATCAAAGCGGCCCTGCAGGTGAATATTGACCAGCGGATTCGCGACAAAATTAATGCCCGACAGCTTAAGCAGTCGAAAAAGTCGTGAGGTATACGCGCCATTGTAAGAGTGCATCGCGGTGGTATGACTGGCCGTCACGCGCGCGCCGTTGCCATCGCGATGCGCCAGCGCCGCCACGGTTTCCACAAAGCGCGACTGTTCATCATCGATCTCATCGCAGTGAACATCGATCAGCCGATCGTAGCGGTTAGCCAGCGCAAAGGTTTTATGCAGCGACTCAACGCCATATTCACGGGTAAATTCGTAATGCGGGATCGCGCCGACCACATCCGCGCCCAGCCGCAATGCCTCCTCCAGCAACGCTTCACCGTTGGGATAAGAGAGAATACCCTCCTGGGGAAAAGCAACAATCTGGATAGTGATCCACGGCGCCATCTCCGCCTTTAGCTCCAGCATCGCTTTAAGCGCCGTCAGTGACGGGTCAGAAACGTCAACATGAGTACGGACAAACTGAATGCCGTTGGCAATCTGCCACTTCAGCGTCTGCATCGCCCGCCGCTTAACATCTTCATGACTGAGCATGGCTTTGCGTTCAGCCCAGCGCTCAATGCCTTCAAACAGCGTCCCGGACTGGTTCCACGCAGGTTCGCCAGCGGTCTGGGTGGTATCCAGATGAATATGCGGCTCAATAAAAGGCGCGCAGGCTAAGCCACCCTCGCCGTCCAGCGATTCATCCGCCGGTGAAGCGTGCTGCGGCTGGGCTGAGATCCGGGCAATTTTGCCATCGGCGATGGCGATCTGCCATAAACCATCCCGCCAGGGTAAACGCACGTTATTGATCCACTTAGGTGACATCATTGCCGACTCCTTTTCCGGTTTTGTGTTTTAAAACTAACACGATTCAGGTGACCCGCCGCAAGCCCGAATAATCAGCGGGTTATCCGCACCAGAAAAAATTATTTCAAATCAACCATATACCTCTTAATAGGTATATGGCGTCGTGGTTGATGTATATCAATAAGTGCCAGAAACGGCGCGCTATTGTAGCCGCAGATATCGCAAATTTGAGGCAAAAATGAGCAAGCACAATGTCGTCGTTATCGGTAACGGCATGGTCGGCCACCGCTTCATAGAAGAATTACTAGAGAAAGCGGAACCTGACCAGTTTTCGCTGACCGTCTTTTGTGAAGAACCCCGCGTCGCCTATGATCGTGTCCACCTGTCCGCCTACTTTTCCCATCACACCGCTGAAGAATTGTCGCTGGTTCGTGAAGGCTATTACGACAAACATCAGGTCAATCTGCTGCTGGGTGAACGCGCCATCACCATTAATCGTGATGAGAAACTCATCCACTCCAGTACCGGTCGCGCAGTGCATTACGATACGCTGATTTTTGCCACCGGCTCTTATCCGTGGATCCCGCCAATCAACGGTGCCGAAGGCAGCGACTGCTTTGTCTATCGCACCATCGAAGATCTCAACGCCATCGAAGCCTGTTCGCGCCGCAGCAAACGCGGCGCGGTGATCGGCGGCGGCCTGCTGGGGCTGGAAGCGGCGGGCGCACTGAAAAATCTGGGCATTGAAACCCACGTCATTGAATTTGCGCCGGTGCTGATGGCGGAGCAGTTAGATCAGCAAGGCGGTGAGCAGCTACGTCGCAAGATTGAGCAGATGGGTGTACGGGTCCACACCGGTAAAAACACCCAACAGATTGTGCATCACGAACACGGCGGCAAAACGCTGCAGTTTGCTGATGGCAGCGCGCTGGAGGTCGATTTCATCGTCTTCTCCACCGGCATTCGCCCGCAGGACAAACTGGCGAAACAGTGTGGATTAGCCCTGGGGCCGCGCGGCGGCATCGCCATTGATGACCAGTGCCGGACCAGCGATCCCACCATCTACGCTATCGGTGAGTGCGCTGCCTGGCAGAATCGTGTCTATGGCCTGGTGGCGCCGGGTTACAAAATGGCCCAGGTCGCCAGCGACCATCTGCTGGGCCGCGCCAATGCGTTTACCGGCGCGGACATGAGCGCCAAACTGAAGCTGCTGGGTGTTGATGTTGGCGGCATTGGCGATGCGCGCGGCACCACGCCAGGCGCTCGCAGCGTGGTCTGGCTGGATGAGAGCAAATCGATCTACAAGCGCCTGATTATCAGCGAAGATCAGAAAACCCTGCTGGGTGCCGTACTGGTGGGCGACACCAGCGATTATGGCAACCTGCTGCAGCTGGTGCTGAATGGTATTCCGCTGCCTGCTAATCCGGAAGCGCTGATTCTGCCAGCCGGCAGCGGGGATAAACCGGCCATCGGCGTCGATTCTCTGCCTGATACCGCACAAATCTGCTCCTGCTTTGACGTCAGTAAAGGCGACATCATTAAGGCGGTACAGGGTGGCTGTCATACCGTGGCAGCACTGAAAAGCAGCACCCGTGCCGGCACCGGTTGCGGCGGCTGTATCCCACTGATCACCCAGGTTCTCAATAGTGAACTCAGCCGTCAGGGCATTGAGGTCAATAACCATCTTTGCGCCCACTTCGCATGGTCACGTCAGGAGCTTTATCACCTGATTCAGGTAGAGGAGATTAAAACCTTTGACGAACTGCTGGCCCGCTATGGTCAGGGTTACGGCTGTGAAGTGTGCAAGCCGGTGGTTGGCTCACTGCTCGCCTCCTGCTGGAATGAGTATGTGCTCAAGCCCCAGCACGCGCCGTTACAGGACAGCAACGACCTCTACCTTGGCAACATCCAGAAAGATGGCACCTACTCGGTGATCCCGCGCTCGCCCGGCGGTGAAATCACGCCCCAGGGACTGAAAGTGATTGGCGAGATCGCCGAGCGCTATCAGCTCTACACCAAAATTACCGGCTCTCAGCGCATCGGTCTGTTTGGCGCGCAGAAAGACGATCTGCCCGCTATCTGGTCACAGCTGATCGACGCCGGATTTGAAACCGGCCAGGCCTACGCCAAGGCGCTGCGCATGGCGAAAACCTGCGTTGGCAGCGCCTGGTGCCGTTATGGTGTGGGTGACAGCCTCGGCTTCGGCGTGATGCTGGAGAACCGCTACAAAGGCATCCGTACGCCGCACAAGATGAAGTTTGGCGTCTCTGGCTGCACCCGTGAATGTGCAGAAGCACAGGGCAAAGATGTCGGCATTATCGCGACGGAAAAAGGGTGGAACCTTTACGTCTGCGGCAACGGCGGCATGAAGCCGCGCCATGGCGATCTGCTGGCGGCCGATCTCGATCAGCAGACGCTGATCACCTATCTCGACCGTTTCATGATGTTCTATATCCGCACCGCCGACAAACTGCAGCGCACCTCGCTGTGGCTGGAGAGTCTGGAAGGCGGCATCGACTATCTGCGTAAGGTGATTGTGGATGACAAACTTGGCCTCAACGGCCAGATGGAGCAGCAGCTGGCCGCACTGCGCGCCAGCGTCAGCTGTGAATGGAAAGCGACGCTGGAAGATAAGGATCACCTGACGCGCTTTGCCCACTTTATCAACTCGCCGCAACGCGATCCTGGCGTGCAGCGGGTCGCGGAGCGCGACCAGCACCGCCCGGCACGCGCCGATGAACGCATTGCCGTGACCCTGATTGAGGAGACCGAATCATGAGCCAGTGGAATCCGGTGTGCCCGCTGACGCAGATCCTGCCCGCTACGGGCGTCTGCGCGCTGGTCAAAGGCCAGCAGGTTGCTATCTTCCGTCCCCGCAACGATGAGCAGCTCTATGCCATCAGCAATATCGACCCCTTTGCCGATGCCAGCGTGCTGTCACGCGGCATTATTGCTGAACATCAGGATGCGCTCTGGGTTGCCAGCCCGCTGAAAAAGCAGCGTTTTCGTCTTAGCGATGGCTACTGCATGGAGGATAAAACGCGCTCCGTGGCGGCCTGGCCGGTGCGGGTCAATGCCGGACAGGTTGAAGTCTGCCTGTAACTCTCCCGTCAACAGCCCGCCTCCGCGGGCTTTTTTAAGGACGTCTGATGGACTACTTCCCCTTATTCTGCCGCCTGCAGGGCCGACGCTGCCTGCTGGTCGGCGCAGGTGACGTGGCTGAGCGGAAAGCCCGCCTGCTGCTGGAGGCCGGCGCCGAACTGCTGGTCGGTGCCCTTGATTTCTCCCCCGCCTTCCGGCAATGGGCGCAGCAGGAAACCATCACGCTGCTGCCAGGGGCGTTTGATCAGCACTGGCTCACCGGCTGCTGGCTGGTGGTCGCCGCGACCAGCGATGATGCGGTTAATCAGCAGGTGGCTGAAGCCGCCGAAAAACAGCAGATCTTCTGCAATCTGGTGGATGCGCCGCAGCAGGCCAGCGCCATTATGCCGTCGATTATCGATCGTTCCCCGCTGATGGTCGCCGTCTCTTCCGGTGGACGCGCGCCGGTACTGGCGCGCCTGTTGCGGGAGAAGCTGGAGGCGATGCTGCCGCAACACCTTGGCCAGCTGGCACAGCTGGCAGGCACTTTGCGCGCGCGGGTGAAACAGCAATTCAGCGCTGTCAGTGCCCGCCGCCACTTCTGGGAACGCTTCTTTAACAGCGAGCGGCTGGCCCAGACGCTGGCCAACGGCGACAGTGAACGCGCGGAGCAGATTACCGACCAGCTCTTTAACGCTGACCTTCGCCAACAGGGTGAAGTGGCGCTGGTCGGTGCCGGTCCGGGTGATGCCGGATTACTGACCCTGAAAGGCTTACAGCTGATCCAGCAGGCAGACGTCATCGTCTATGACCGGCTGGTCTCCAATGAGATCCTGAATCTGGTGCGCCGCGATGCCGAGCGCATTTTTGTCGGGAAACGCGCCGGACATCACTGCGTACCGCAGAATGAGATTAACCAGCTGCTCTGCGAACAGGCGCAGCGGGGAAAACGCGTAGTGCGGCTGAAAGGCGGCGATCCCTTTATCTTTGGTCGCGGCGGTGAAGAGCTGGAAGCGCTGGCGCAGCGGCAGATTCCGTTCAGCGTGGTGCCGGGGATCACCGCCGCATCGGGCTGTGCGGCCTACAGCGGTATTCCCCTGACCCACCGCGATCATGCGCAGAGCGTCAGACTGGTTACCGGACATCTGCAGAAAGAGGCCTCGCTCGCCTGGGAGACGCTGGCGGCGGAACAGCAGACGTTGGTCTTTTATATGGGGCTCACGCAGGCCGGAGAGATTCAGCAGCAGTTGATAAAGCACGGTATGCGCAGCGATATGCCGGTGGCGCTGGTGGAAAACGGCACCACTACGCGTCAACGCGTGGTCACCGGGACACTGAGCGAGCTGGAGGCGTTAGCCGGTCAGGTGACCAGTCCCAGCCTGATGATCATCGGCAGCGTGGTAAGTCTGCGTGACAGCCTGCGCTGGTTCTGAGTCCGGCAAATAAAAACGGCGGGCACAATGCCCGCCGTCCTGGTTGTCTGCTCAGCCATTACGGCATCGCGACAAAGCCTACCGCCTGATACACCTTCTTCAGCGTTTCCTGCGCCTGTGCGCGTGCTTTGGCCGCGCCATCACGCATCACCTGCTCCAGCAGTGCTTCATCGTTGCGGAAGCTGTGATAACGCTCCTGCAGCTCAGAGAGCATACCGGACACGGCATCGGCTACTGCGCCTTTCAGGTGGCCATACATCTTGCCTTCGAACTCCTGCTCCAGCTCGGCGATGGTTTTACCGGTCACGCCCGACAGTATATCCAGCAGGTTAGAGACGCCCGCTTTCTCTTTGATGTCGTAGCGCACCACTGGCGGCTCTTCAGAATCGGTGACGGCGCGTTTAATCTTCTTCACGACCGCTTTCGGATCTTCCAGCAGGCCGATCACGTTATTGCGGTTATCGTCAGACTTGGACATCTTCTTCGTCGGTTCCAGCAGCGACATCACGCGCGCGCCAGACTTCGGAATCAACGGCTCTGGTACTTTGAAGATATCGCCGTAGATCGCATTGAAGCGATGCGCGATATCGCGGCTCAGCTCCAGATGCTGCTTCTGATCTTCACCCACCGGCACCTGATGGGTCTGATAGAGCAGAATGTCAGCCGCCATCAGCACCGGATAGTCGAACAGACCGGCGTTAATGTTCTCTTCGTAACGCGCTGATTTATCCTTGAACTGCGTCATGCGGCTCAGTTCACCGAAGTAGGCGTAGCAGTTCAGGATCCAGCTCAGCTGCGTGTGCTCTGGCACATGCGACTGAACGAAGATGGTGCTTTTTTGCGGGTCGATACCACAGGCCAGATAGAGCGCCAGCGTGTCCAGCGTCGCTTTACGCAGTGCAACAGGATCCTGACGCACGGTGATCGCGTGCAGATCAACGATGCAATAAATGCAGTGGAAATCATCCTGCATCTGCACCCACTGACGCAGCGCTCCCATATAGTTGCCAATGGTCAGTTCGCCGGACGGCTGTGCGCCGCTGAAAACGATGGGTTTCATACTTATGTCCTGATATTTACAGCCCCAGAGCGGGCAAAAGTTCGTCGAAAGAGTCGAGGGTTAAATCGGGCTGGCTGGTGGCAATCGGCTCGCCATAGTTATAGCCAAAGGTCATGCCGATATTGGGTACGCCCGCCGCCTGCGCCGCCTGGATATCATTGCGTGAGTCGCCGACAAACAGCAACTCATTCGGCAACACACCAAAGGTGCCCAGCACCATAAAAATTGCCGCAGGATGCGGTTTTTTAACCGGCACATCGTCGCCACCGATAATCAGCGAAAACGCATCAGCAATGCCAAGCGACTCCAGCAGCGGTGCCACAAACGGCGTCGGCTTGTTGGTGACTATCGCCATCGGCAGCCCGGCGGCCTTTAAGGCGGCCAGCGTCTGCTTTACCTGTGGAAACAGCGTACTGCCCGCATCCACGGTATCGGCATAATGTCGGTCAAACAGCGCCCGCGCATCACGCTGCTCTTCCGGCTGCGGCTCACGGCCCAGCGCGAAGGTCAGCGCGCGGGCCATCATGATATCCGCGCCGTTGCCAATCCAGGTTGAGACACGCTCAAGGCCCGCCTGCGGCAGACGGAGGTCGTTCAGCGTGCGGTCTATCGCATCGGCCAGGCCGGGTGCGCTATCCACCAGTGTCCCATCGAGATCAAACGCCAGCGCACGAATATCAGTGAAATGAGCCATTGGCCTTCTCCAGTTCGTTGCGCATATCATCGATCACTTTTTTATAGTCAGGGTGACCGAAGATCGCGGAACCGGCGACAAACATGTCGGCACCGGCGGCAGCGATCTGGCCAATATTGTCGATCTTCACGCCGCCATCCACTTCAAGGCGAATGCTGTAACCGCTCTGATCGATACGCCTGCGCGCTTCACGCAGTTTATCCAGTGTACCAGGAATAAATGACTGACCGCCAAAGCCAGGGTTCACTGACATCAGCAGAATGATATCCAGCTTATCCATGACGTAATCGAGGTAGCTCAGCGGGGTCGCCGGGTTAAACACCAGACCCGCTTTGCAGCCATGCTCTTTGATGATTTGCAGGGTGCGGTCAACGTGTTCGCTGGCTTCGGGATGAAAGGTGATGTAGGTGGCACCCGCTTTGGCGAAATCAGGGATTAGCGCATCTACCGGCTTCACCATCAGATGCACATCGATGGGGGCGGTGATGCCATAGTCGCGCAGTGCTTTCAGCACCATCGGACCCATGGTCAGATTAGGCACGTAGTGGTTGTCCATCACGTCGAAGTGAACCACGTCACCTCCGGCCGCCAGCGCTTTGGCTGTGTCTTCGCCCAGGCGAGCAAAGTCCGCCGAAAGGATTGAAGGGGCCAGCAAATATTGTTTCATCCGATTCTCCCACTGTTGTGCGCCAGCACGCAGGCTGGCGTAATGCGTTGGTCGCGGACGAAACAGACTAGCTATAAAGTGCCAGCAGTTCGTCGACCTTGGTGCGACCCGTTATGCTTCGGCTGATAGAACGCCGGGCTTTGACCACATGTAACTCTGCATCCTGATACCATAAACGCGTCAGTGCAGTGTCGTGGTTAGAAATCAGTACCGGAATCCGGTCCTCCGACGAAGCCAGCTTTGCCGCTAACGCCGCCAGGTTCTCCTGCTCACGCAGGCTGAAGCTGTTGGTGTGATAAGCCGTGAAATTGGCCGTTGCCGACAGCGGCGCATAAGGCGGATCGCAATAGACTACCGAGCCTTTACCGGCATTGGTCAGGGTAACATCGTACGATTCACAGACAAACGTCGCTTTTTGCGCACGCTCGGCAAACCATAACAGTTCTGCTTCCGGAAAGTAGGGTTTGCGATAGCGGCCAAACGGCACGTTGAACTCGCCACGCAGGTTATAGCGACAGAGGCCGTTGTAACAGTGACGGTTCAGATAGAGGAACAACAGCGCGCGCAGGTAGGCGTCGGTGCTGGTGTTAAATTCGGTGCGACGCTGGTAATAACAGATCTCGTTGTTACTTTCCGGCGTAAACAGCAGCTGCGCGTCACGGATGAAATCCGCCGTGCGCGTTTTAACAATGTTATAGAGATTAATCAGGTCACTGTTGATATCAGCCAGATGGTAGCGATCAAATTCAGTGTTCAGAAACACCGAACCCGCGCCAACAAAGGGTTCTACCAGACAGTCGCCTTGCGGCAGATGGCGATGGATCTCTTCTACTAAGGGAAATTTTCCCCCTGCCCATTTCAGGAAAGCGCGATTTTTTTTCATGCTGTCGTGGTTATTACATCTTATTGTGAGGCTGTGGCTGGACCGACAGCAGATCTGCGCTTAAAACGGGGCCAGAAACTGGCCCCACATCCGCTATTGGCTGGCTTCTTTCTTCACCTGGCTTACTGGTTTAACCCACGGGTTCTTCGCACGCACTTCGGCAGGCAGTGAGGCTACCGCGCGTTTGGCATCAGCCGGTGTGGCATAGGAACCACTCACCAGCACGTACCACGACTGACCGTTACGGGTGGTTTTGTAGACGTGATACCCACTCAGATTCTGCTGCTTAGCCCAGGCATTCAGGCTTTCCGCCTTCGATGCACCGCTCAGCTGCAGGGTATAGCTGCCGCCTGGCAATGATTTGCTGGCTGAACTGCTGCCTGCCGCCGCAGTGGCCGGAGCAGAAGGGGCTGGCGTACGTGCTGGCGTGGTATGTGTTTTGCTGTCACGGGTTGCAGGCTTCGAGGCAGTTTTATGCGATGAATCGTGCGCCGGACGGGCAGAAGCGTTTGATTTGTTTGGCGTCTGACGGCCTGCAGGGGCCGTAACCGGATTCGCAGCCGTTCCGGCATTACCGCTGACTGTGGCAGGGGCTGTTGGCAGTGAACTGCCACCCTGCGTGCCCATCGCGGCACTGTCGACCTGCTGCTGCTGATTACTCAGCGCGCTGTTCAGATCGCCCGGCAGCGTGACACGCTGCTGATTTGCTGGCGTCTCAACAGGGGCGGCCTGCGTAGGCGTTGAAGCCACAGGCGGCATTGAGACGTCGCGCTGCGGGTCAGACGCAGCATTACCGCTGGTCGCCGCGTTATTTTCGCTGGTAGCTGGCGTGGTCTGCCCGCCGGTTGGCGTCGTCTGTCCACCCGACATGGAAGAGGAGCCAGCCAGGTCGATGTTCTTCTCACTGCCGGAACCGCCGCCAGCGGCAGGCGTATTGCCCGCAGTAGCAGGTTTTTTCTCATCCGGGCCATTCAGCGCCGAACCAATACCCAGTACCAGTAACAGCAGAACCAGGATCCCGACACCCATCATGATGCGCTGGCGCGAAACCGGTATTTTGGCTGCGGGAGACGACTTACGAGGGCGCGAGGGACGGCGATCGCTGGCGTCAGGTTTTAACTCATCTTCCGGTTTAAACTCATCCATTTTGCCTCCTCCGTAAAGCGGCATTCCGCACTGCGCACCCTGCGCGCCGCGTCACCACTCAACTGCTTAATCTCAGGATTGCTGACAATCATTAATTGCAGCCAGCACCATATCATGTGCCACGCCGCCACGCACTTCAGAGCGGCCAATCGACAGCGGGAGTACCAGCCGCAATTCGCCCGCCAGAACTTTCTTATCGCGCATCATGTGCGGCAGATACATCTCCGCACTCATCGCCTCCGGCCCATGTACCGGCAAACCGGCACGCAGGAACAGAGCAATAATGCGGTCCGTCTCCTGTGCCTGGAACTGCCCCAGGCGTTCAGCCGTGCGTGCCGCCATCACCATGCCCGCTGCAATCGCTTCACCGTGCAGCCAGTTGCCATAGCCCATGTGTGCTTCAATCGCATGACCAAAAGTATGGCCCAGATTCAGCAACGCCCGCTGACCGTTTTCACGTTCATCGGCGGCCACGACTTCGGCTTTCAGTTCACAGCAGCGACGAATGCAGTACGCCAGCGCCTGTTCATCCAGCGCCAGCAGGGCATCAAGATTCTGCTCCAGCCACTGGAAAAACGCACCGTCGAGGATGATGCCGTACTTAATCACTTCCGCCAGACCCGACGCCAGTTCACGCGCGGGCAGCGTCTGCAGACAGGCAGTATCAATCACCACTGACGCGGGTTGATAAAACGCGCCGATCATGTTTTTGCCCAGCGGATGGTTAACGGCCGTTTTGCCGCCAACCGAAGAGTCGACCTGCGACAGTAAGGTGGTCGGTACCTGAATAAAGCGTACGCCACGCTGATAACTGGCCGCAGCAAAACCGGTAAGATCGCCAATGACGCCGCCGCCTAAGGCGATAAGCGTCGTATCACGACCGTGCGGCTTTTGCAGGAGCGCGGTAAAAACCTGATCCATCACGGCCAGCGTCTTATATTGCTCGCCGTCGGGTAAGATCACCTGATCCACTTTTACACCTGCCCCCGTCAGCAGCGCCGTCAGCTGGTCAAGATAAAGCGGAGCCAGCGTCTGGTTTGTCACCACCATGGCGTTTTCGCCCGCGGTTAGCGGCCAAAAAGAAGCCGGATCGTTAAACAGTCCGGCAGCGATAGTGATGGGGTAACTGCGTTCCCCCAGTGAGACGGTGATCTTCTCCATGATGCCCGATACCTGTTAAGGAGCCTTCGAACGTTGGATCAACTTTTTTCCAACATGTGGATAATCTGATTCGCCACCACTTTCGCACTCTGATCATCTGTGCGAATGGTTACATCGGCGATCTCTTCGTAGAGCGGGTTACGTTCGCCAGCCAGCGCTTCGAGCACTTCACGCGGCGGTGAATCCACCTGCAGCAACGGACGTTTTTTGTCACGTTGGGTGCGCGCCAGTTGCTTCTCGATGGTGGTTTCAAGATAAACCACAACACCGCGGGCGGAGAGACGATTACGCGTTTCCCGGGATTTGACGGAACCACCGCCTGTCGCCAGGACGATGCCTTGCTTCTCGGTCAGTTCGTTAATGATTTTTTCTTCGCGATCGCGAAAGCCAGCTTCGCCTTCGACATCAAAAACCCAGCCCACATCCGCTCCGGTGCGTCGCTCAATTTCCTGATCGGAATCGAAGAACTCCATGTTGAGTTGCTGAGCCAACTGACGGCCAATAGTGCTTTTGCCGGCACCCATCGGCCCAACCAGAAAGATATTGCGTTTCTCTGCCATTTTGTCGGTATTACTAAGAATTCGTTAATGATACCCCGCGTTCAGCATTTGCTGGCGGGACAGGAACTGAGACCTCATGAGCGTTAGCAAGAGTCAGATGAAAAATTATCTCAACACTCAAGGCTGTTTGGCAACCGATTATATTGCCTTCAGCACATCCATTTCTGAATTGGCCTGTGTTCGCGAAACTGTAACGCGCCAGCGCTGCGTCTTTACAACGCTGCGTACAGAGGAGTTTTCTGATCTGTTTGCCGGGATTTACCCAGCATAGACGGTTACACCGTATTGAAAATCGCTAAACCTTGTAAGCTAATTCCTCTCCTGCGTCAACGCAGATGGCCTTAAGGGACGCATTTTCCGTTTTATCCAGCCGTAAGCGCTGCTTCCCTGACCAATCGCGGCGTAATGAAGATCACCAGCTCTCTTTTTTTGCGCTGATCAGATTGCTGGCGAAACAACCCGCCAATCAGCGGCACATTTCCCAGTAGCGGCACCTGATTCTGTCCGCGGGTGCGCTGCTGCTGAAAGATACCGCCTAACGCCAGTGTTTGCCCGTCACTGACCGTGACCTGAGTCTCAATTTCCTGTTTATCGATGGATAATATGTCGCTATCGCCGGTTCTGATGCTGCGACCCGGCATATTCTGACTGATATGGATCTTCAGCTGGATGCGGCCATTGCCGGAAATCGTCGGTGTCACCTCCATACCCAGTACCGCTTCTTTAAACTCAATACTGGTGGCACCGCTGTTTCCTGCAGACACCTCATAAGGAATTTCTGTGCCCTGCTTAATCGAAGCGGTCTGCTGATGTGAGGTAAAGAGGCGTGGACTGGCGATGATTTCAATTTGGTTCTCCTGCTCCAGCGCACTTAACTCCAGATCCAGAAGCTGCCCCCCGATGCGCGCCAGCGCCATACCCACGCTGATGCCGGGTGAACTCACCGCCAGCGGAACATCCAGCCGGGGATGATGCAGAATATCAGTTACGGCGGCGTCCCCCGCCTGCAATCCCCACTTCACCCCCAGCTCCTGCAGATGCTCCTCGCTGATAGTGATGATGTGGGCTGACAGTTCAATCTGTTCCAGTGGCAGATCCAGCGCCCGTATCCAGCGCTCCGTCTCTTTCAAAGCCGCCGCACTATCGCGCAGTAACAATGCGTTGGTACGTTTGTCGACCGTCACGCTACCGCGCGGCGTCATCAGCGACTGACGCTCACTCAGCAGGCTGGCATACACCTCGCTGGCGCTGGCATAACGCAATATCACAGCGCGCTGTTGCAAAGGAATCTGCTGCAACTGCGACTGCTGCTCAGCCTCACGTGCCTGCTGCCAGCTTTCCGGATAGACCAGCAGGACATTATCCTGTTCAACCAGCGTCAGCTTTGCCATGCGCGCCACCAGGTTGAGCGCCTGATGCCAGGGCAGGTTATCCAGCCGCAGCGATAACGAACCTTCAACCTCTGGCGCAATCATCAGATTGATCTGCTGATAGTCAGCCAGCGCCTGCAAAATACGCTCTACCGGGGCGTTATCAAAAGTCAGACTGAGAGGCTCCTCATCAGCGGCGTGAACCGGCAGCAGGCAGCTTAGTAGCAGCAGCAGGGTAGCTATCCTTATCATGCGAACGTCCTTTTAAATAAAATACGGTCTGTTGTGCGTTGCAGCTATTCGGCACCGCTAAGGTAAGGCTGCGGCGGGTCATATCCGCCAGTTGCCAGGGTGCGAATGGAAATGGCTTGCCGGTGCGGGCCGTGACGCTCTCTCCCTGCGGGGTCAGCAGCCAGGCATGGAAATGCGCCTCCCGGCCGATGATCCCCTGCAGACGCCAGCCGGTGAGCGGTTCCACTGACGCCTCACAGACGGAACCGGCTACAGGCCGGAACGGATCGCGCGCCAGCACGCCGCCACAGCACAACAGTAAAATCAGCAGACTATGGCGCATCGTCAGGTTCCAGCCAGAGTTGAGCCACCAGGTACTGCGGCTGCGCCAGCAGCTGGAAATGCACCGGAAACGGTGCGGAGGCCTGGGCCAGCTCGGCAAAAAGCGACTGGAACGCCGGCCACTGCAGATGCAGCGTCAGCATGCGTGAGGGGGCGTCCGGCTGCCACTCTTCCAGCTGGCTACGGCGTGCCGCCAGGATCTCTTCCACTGCACGGCCCGATGCAGATGCTGATCTCGCGATCTGCATCGACTGCAGCTGCGCCTGCAACTGTGCATTATCAGGGTTCTGACGCCACTGGTGCTGGCGCAGCTGCAGAGTGCGGGTCAACTGCAACAGCGTCTGCTGTTCAGCAATGAGCGCCTGCTGCTGTGGCCGTAACCACAGGATCCAGGAGAGCAGCAGCAGACCGGATAAGAGCGCGGCGAGCAAGCCATAGCGCGCAATAGCGGCCATCTGCCACCAGCGCTCCCACCATTCACTCACTGTTCACCTCCTGCATCTCTGCCCGCAGTGAAAACCGATAATGGCCATCAGCCTGACGCTTAACCCCGCCCTGCTTCACCAGACCAAACAGGGCCACAGTGGTTAATTGCTGGCGGAACTGTCGGACTGCCGCCATATCCTGTGCCTGCCCCTCCAGTGTCAGACGGTTGTCGCGCTTCTCCAGCCGGGTCAGCCAGGCGGTGTCGGGCAGCAACGCGGGTAAATCGAGCCAGAACTGCTGCCAGGCGGCCAGTTGTGCAGCCTGCTGGCGATGCTTCGCCTGCTGTTTTTGCACGACCGCGAGCTGCTCCAGTAACTGCTTCTGTTGCGCTAACTGCTGCCCCAGGCTTTCCAGCGCCTGCTGCTGCGTCCTGCTCGCCTGCGCCACCTGCTGACGCATCTGCTGGATCCGCCAGGTTTGCTGCATCACCACCAGTAACAGGGCGCCAGTCGCCAGTGACAGCACGACCAGGCTTTGTCGCCGCTGCTGTTGCCGACGGCGCTGCCGCCAGGGCAGCAGATTAACCGCGACCATCACTCATCTCCGTCGCGCAGCGCCAGCCCGGCCGCCAGCGCAAAAGCGCCCGGATTCTCCGGCAAAGGTGGCTGCTTATAACGAAACAGATCAAAAGGGGAAAACGCGCTAACGTCTGCGGGCAACGGCGTCTGCTCTGCGGTACACCAGGCGACAGAACGCGCCCCGGGAAAGGCCTGCCGTTGCAGTGCCTCCAGCGTGGCGGCTTCGCCTGTGTCAGCAGCGGTGTGCGCATCGCTCCAGAGCCAGCGGTTATCCTGCTGCAGAACCAGTACCGCATCGTCCTGCAGCGCTGCCTGCCGGGCTAACCGCTTCAGCGCCTCGGTGGTCAGTTCGAACACCTGCGGTTTTAAACCCGCCTGCAACAGGGGTGCCGCCCACTGGTCGATAATCTCCAGCCGCGCTGCCGTGACGCAGAGCTGACCGCTCTGCGCATCCGGTCGGTAATCCAGCGCCAGCGCAGCGGGCTCCAGCGGAAAGAGACGGCGCGCGGCCGCCTGCACGTAGTGCCCCAGCGCGGGCTCATTCAGCGACTGCGCAGGAAGGGGGAGCTGGCGCTGCAGCACCAGCTGGGCAGGCAATCCGACCCGCAGCGAATAACGGCGTGGTAACCGCTGACGCCAGGTCGTTAAGGCCGCCAGTAATTCAGGCGAAGATTGCAGCACGCCGTTTCTTAACGTATCTTGCGGCAGCCGCTGCTGCCACCAGTGGCGTAGCTGCCAGCCATCACGACGAGGCTGGAGGGCCAGGGCGCAAATCTGCCTATTCTGAATATCCAGCCCAATTTGCCAGGTATGAAAAGCCATACGCGCGATCTCCTTATCGTCCGGGAAAATGGACATATCAAAGCGTCTGGCTTGCCTTTATACTACCGCGCGGTTGTTTATAAACTGCTCAAACGACAACAGATGGGAAATTCCAGGTGAAGTTCGTAAAGTATTTATTGATCCTTGCAGTGTGTTGCATCCTGTTGGGAGCTGGCTCGATTTATGGTTTATACAAATACATAGAGCCACAGCTGCCCGACGTAAACACGCTGAAAGATGTGCGTCTGCAAACCCCTATGCAGGTTTACAGCGCCGATGGCGATCTGATCGCCCAGTATGGCGAAATGCGCCGTATTCCTTTGACCCTGCAGCAAGTGCCACCTGTGATGGTGAAAGCGTTTATTGCGACCGAAGATAGCCGTTTTTATGAGCACCATGGTGTTGATCCGGTGGGTATTTTCCGTGCGGCCAGCGTTGCGCTGGTCTCCGGTCACGCCTCACAGGGTGCCAGTACTATCACTCAGCAGCTGGCCCGTAACTTCTTCCTGAGCCCGGAACGCACCCTGATGCGTAAAATAAAGGAAGCGTTCCTGGCGATCCGCATTGAGCAGTTGCTGAACAAAGATGAAATCCTTGAGCTCTACCTGAATAAGATCTACCTCGGCTACCGTGCTTATGGCGTCGGCGCAGCCTCACAGGTCTATTTTGGTAAGCCGGTTGACCAGCTGTCGCTGAGTGAGATGGCGATGATTGCCGGTCTGCCGAAAGCCCCTTCCACCTTTAACCCGCTCTACTCGCCGAGTCGTGCCCTGTCACGCCGCAACGTGGTGCTGGCGCGTATGCTGGATCAGCATTACATCACGCAGCAGCAGTATGATGAGGCGCGTAACACGCCGCTGGTCGCGAAGTATCACGGTCCGGAAATCGCTTTCTCTGCCCCCTATCTCAGCGAGATGGTGCGTCAGGAGATGGTGAAACGCTACGGTGAGAATGCCTACACCGACGGTTACAAGGTCTACACCACCGTAACCCGTCGCCTGCAGGAAGCCGCGCAGACCTCCGTTCGCAATAACGTCATGGCCTACGATATGCGTCATGGCTATCGCGGCCCGACCAGCGTGCTGTGGAAAGTGGGTGAACCGGCCTGGGATCAGACGAAGATTGAGAAAGCGCTGAAGACGCTGCCGGTCTATGGTCCGCTCAATCCGGCAGTCGTAACGGAAGCGCGCAGCGATGAAGCGACCGTGATGCTGAAAGATGGCAGCAATGTGTCGCTGGCATTAGCGGGTGTGCGCTGGGCGCGTCCTTATAAGTCTGACACCGTGCAGGGCCCGACGCCGAAAAGCGTGACGCAGGTATTGCAGGCCGGCCAGCAGATCTGGGTGCGCAAAGTGGGTGATGAGTGGTGGCTGGGCCAGGTGCCGGATGTGAACTCGGCGCTGGTCTCGCTGGATCCGAATGATGGTGCGGTGCGCGCGCTGGTAGGCGGCTTTGCCTTTAACCAGAGCATGTTTAACCGTGCGACCCAGGCGCTGCGTCAGGTCGGCTCTAACATCAAGCCTTTCCTCTATACCGCCGCAATGGATCGCGGGCTGACGCTCGCCTCAATCCTTAACGATGTGCCGATTTCACGCTGGGATGCGGGTGCGGGTGCTGACTGGCGTCCCAAGAACTCACCGCCAACTTACGATGGTCCGATTCGTCTGCGTCAGGGTTTAGGCCAGTCGAAAAACGTGGTGATGGTGCGTGCGATGCGTGCGATGGGCGTGGATTACGCTGCTGAGTATCTGCAGCGCTTTGGTTTCCCGGCTCAGAACATTGTTCATACCGAATCGCTGGCATTAGGTGCGGCCTCGTTTACCCCGTTACAGGTGGTGCGCGGCTACTCCGTGATGGCGAATGGCGGCTTCCTGGTCGATCCTTACTTCATCACCCGGATTGAGAACGAACAGGGCGGCCTCGTATTTGAAGAGAAACCGAAGATCGCCTGCCCGCAGTGCAATCTGCCAGTGATCTATGGCGAGACCAAAAAAGCGCTGGCCCTGAATGAAGAGAGCGTCGAGAACGTTGCAGCCTCTAATAACAACCAGAATCAGGCCGTTCCTCAGCCTGAACTGGAGCAGGTTCCCGCTCAGGCACAACAGGGTGAGCAGCAATATGCACCGCACGTGATCAACACCCCGCTCACCTTCCTGATCAAGAGCGCGCTGAACAGTAACATCTTTGGCGAACCGGGCTGGATGGGAACAGGCTGGCGTGCCGGGCGTGACCTCAAGCGTAATGATATCGGCGGTAAAACCGGTACCACTAACAGCTCGAAAGATGCCTGGTTCTCGGGTTACGGCCCTGGCGTGGTCACCTCAGTCTGGATCGGCTTTGATGATGCTCGCCGCAATCTGGGCCGCAGCACGCTCTCCGGCGCCATTCCCGATCAGATTTCGGGCTATGAAGGCGGTGCTAAGAGCGCACAACCGGCATGGGATGAGTACATGAAGAGTGCGCTGGATGGTGTACCGGTGCAGCCGTTAACGCCGCCGGATGGTGTGGTCACCGTCACTATTGATCGCAGTACCGGCAAGCTGGCAAATGGGGGGGGTAACACCCGTCAGGAGTACTTCATCAATGGCACCCAGCCAACCGAATATTCGGTTCATGATGTGGGTACCACCATTATGGATAACGGTGAGAGTCACGAGCTGTTCTGATGTGACCCACGAAACCGCACTGTAAAAAAGGCCGACGTCAGTCGGCCTTTTTTTATTCAGTCACAGATGATATTCAGTAACTCAGCCGTCCCTGCTTCACCAGCCATTCGCGCGCCATAAACAGCGCACTGACATTACGTGCCTCGCGGAAATCGGGTTCATCCAGCAGCGACATCATATCGCTCAGCGGCCAGCGGTGGACAATCAGCGGCTCCGGCTCATCGCCTTCCAGCTTTTCAGCGTAAAGACCTTCCGCCACCACAATGTTCATTTTGCTGGAAAAGTAGGAGGGGGCCATGGTGAGTTTGCCCAGCGTTGTCAGCTGGTCAGCACCAAAACCGACCTCTTCTTTCAGTTCGCGAACCGCCGCTTCATTCACGGTTTCACCTGAATCGATCAGCCCCTTGGGGAAGCCGAGCTCGTAGGTTTCCAGTCCGACGGCATACTCCTGAATCAGGATCAGATGGTCATCAATAATCGGCACAATCATCACCGCTTCACGCTCTGAGGGCTTCATCCGCTCATAAACGCGATGCGCACCATTGCTGAAAGTCAGATCGACCGATTCAATGGTGAATAACCGTGAACGTGCCACGGCGGTGATATTGAGGATGTCAGGTTTTTTTGGAATTTTCATATCAGCCTCAAATTATTTTGCGCCGGCTATCTGGAGCGAATTAGCATACCTAACCACAGGCAATTGTGCGACAGTCAGACAATCACGTTATCGTTACACAGATTACATCGATTGAATAACAGCCTTTGGTTATCACTTAAGACTAAATTTGCATTAGTCAATATGCTGCGATAAGTTTCAGATAATACCGATATTTAATCCAGTCTGAGCCGGTTACCATTCGGACAAGGCAGGGTTTAACAAATGCTAATCAGATATACGCTGGCACTATTTCATCGGGTGTCTGACTCCTCAGGGTTATATAATCTTCCGGAATGCCTCTTTTATAGTGAGCATAATCGAAAGCGAAAGTTTAAAGTGAAGGCAGCATTTTGGCTGAATTGAGCAGAGCATGAGCACAATCTTGATGATCCTGGCCATAGTGCTGACCTGTTCAATCCTGGCAGGCATTGGGTTCTGGTACGCTATGCGGCATCGTCCGCCGTTGGCGAAACCTCTGCCATTTATCAGTCCGCCCTGCCGTAAACTCTCTGCTCAGGAGCGTGAGGCGGTTGATAAGTATGTCGCCGCGCTGGAAAAGCAGCCCCGTACTACGGTGACGACCGATAAGCGCAGCGCGTCCGAACGACTGACGCTGACGGCACAAAGCAACAATGTCTACCCCGTTACCCGTGCGATTACCCGCTACGGACTCTCCACGGACGATCCCCATAAATGGCGCTACTACCTTGATGAAGTTGAAGTTCATCTGCCGCCGCTGTGGGAGCAGTACATCGCCGACGAAAACTACGTTGAGTTAATCCGCACCCAATCTATTCCGCTGGTGATCTCGCTGAACGGCCACTCGCTGGTGGATTACGCCGTGGATCAGCAATCGCTGCCGACGCTGATGCGTCCGGTGTCGACCAACGCCTCTATCCGCAAAGCGGAAACGGAAAACGTCGAACTGCTGCAGGTGCGCAAAGAGACGCCGGAAGAGTATCGTCTGTCGCGGCCAGATGGCACGCGTGAAGCGGTGATCATCTCTCTTGCCTTCTTACTCTTCTTCTTCAGCCTGTTAGTCCCCGCAACGCTGATGATCTGGCTGGTGCTGACGGGTGCAGTCATGATTGCCGCCAGCCTGTGGCTGCTCTACCGCATTCCGGGTGAGCGCGGCCTGCGTGACATACACTGCCTGCGCGGCGCGCCAAAGCGCTGGGGCCTGTTCAGCGAATCGAACCAGGAGCAGAGCAATATCACACTGGGGATTATTGACCTCGCCTATCCACCACACTGGCAGCCTTATGTCGCGCACGATCTCGGACAGGTGACGGATGTGGAGATCTACCTTAACCGTCAGGTGGTGCGTCAGGGTCGCTTCCTGTCACTGCAGGATGAAGTCAAAAACTTCCCTATTCAGCGCTGGCGGAAAAACGTGGTGTTGGCCTGTGGTTCACTGATGGTGCTGACCATGCTGGTCACCTGGATCCCGCTCGGCATGCCGATCAAGCTCAGTCTGGCCTGGGCCAGGGGCACCGACAGCCTGGAGGTCAGCAGCGTCGATAAACTCAGCAGCGTGCCCCTGAATATTGGCGACAACCTCAAAGTGAGCGGTACCGGCATGTGTTCGGTGCCGGACAACTATCAGAGCAACCGAAGTTACGCCTTCATGCCGTTCGACTGCTCGGCGGTCTACTGGAATAACGCCACGCCATTGCCGCAGCCACAATCGGACATTATTGATAAAGCCGCTGCTCTGCTGGAGACCACCACAAAGCAGCTGCATCCGGAAACCAATACCGATCCTAAACTGAATCCGCAGCTGGCCTCCGCGATTCAGAAGTCCGGCATGATCCTGCTGGATGACTTCTCCGATCTGGTGATGAAAACGCAGGATCTCTGTAATCAGCCACAGGATTGTATGCGCCTGAAAAATGCGCTGGTGAACCTGGGCAATGCCAAAGACTGGGAAGCGCTGATGCGTCGCGCAGATTCCGGCCAGCTAAACGGCATGAATGTGCTGTTGCGGCCGGTCAGTGCCGAAGCCCTGGAAAACCTGGTCAATACCGCCACCTCGACCTTCTTTTTCCGCGAAACCCGTCGTGCAGCGGAAAATCTTAACAGCCCGCCGCCAGGGGGTTTTCTGATCGTCAGCGACGAGGGTCGCCAGCTGGTGAATCAGCCTCAGCCAACCGTGTCGCTGTTTGATCTCGATCCGCCCTCTCAGTGGCGCGAACTGCAACGTATCTCCGCCATGCTGCTGCATACGCCTTTCAGCGCCAGCGGCATCATCACCAGCATTTCAACGGATGCCAACGGCACGCGTCACATCGTGCTGCATAATGAACCGGATGCCATGGCGCAGTGGCGCTATCTCGGCACCGTATTGCTGCTGCTGGTGGTGTTAACCTGCGGTGTGATCAATGGGTTACTGGCGCTGCGCCGTATGCACCTTAATCGCCAGCGCATGATCGATATCCAGCACTATTATGACAAGTGCTTCAATCATAACCTCGGCACTTTGCAGAGCGTGCGCCCGATATTCTGAGCCCTGCCCTTCTGTGCTACCCTGTCGCCCGGTTTTTTTACAGGGTGAAACATCCGCATGCTCAACTGGTCTGAGATTGATACCGTGCTGCTCGACATGGATGGCACGCTGCTGGATTTGGCGTTTGATCGTCACTTCTGGCTGGAGCATGTGCCTGAACAACTCAGTCAGCAACGCGGCATCACCCGGGCGGAAGCCGAAGCGATCATCGCGGAAAAGTATCAGGCCGTCGCCCATACGCTAAACTGGTATTGTCTGGATTACTGGGCAGAAGCGCTGGCGCTGGACATCCGTGCCATGACCTGGGCGATGCGCAGCCGCATTGCGCTGCGTGACGATACGCTGCCTTTTTTGCAGGCTCTGCGCCGCGCGGGCAAGTCCACTATCCTGCTGACCAACGCGCATCCTTACAATCTGGACGTCAAACTGGCGCAGACAGGTTTAGCGCCGCACCTTGATTTATTACTTTCCACCCATACCTTTGGGTATCCGAAAGAAGACCAACGTTTATGGCAGGCGGTACAACAGCACACCGGCTTTTCTGCGCCGCGCACGCTGTTTATCGATGATAGCGAAGTGATTCTGGATGCTGCGGCGTCATGGGGCATCGGCGAGTGCTTAGGCGTAAAGAACCCCGATTCGGGTCGTCCTGAGCAAATCTTTCAGCGTCATCGCGCCACCGGCGACTACCGGACGCTGATCTGAGTCAGGAGCAGCAATGAAGAAAGAGAAAAGCAGCGAAGAGGTACGCCTCGACAAATGGCTGTGGGCCGCGCGCTTTTACAAAACCCGGGCGATTGCGCGGGAGATGATTGAAGGCGGCAAAGTGCATTACAACGGCCAGCGCAGCAAACCCGGCAAGGTGGTAGAGCTGAATGCGGAACTGACACTGCGTCAGGGCAACGATGAACGCACCGTAGTGGTGGCGGACATCAGCGCTCAGCGCCGTCCGGCCAGCGAGGCCCAGCAGCTCTATCGCGAAACCGATGCCAGCATTGAAAAACGCGAAAAAATGGCGCAGGCGCGCAAAATGAATGCGCTGACTATGCCCCATCCCGATCGGCGACCTGACAAAAAAGAGCGTCGCGATTTGATGAAGTTTAAATTATCGGGCGATGAATAACGCCGTCTTAGCTGACGCGCCATCGCCCCGTACCAGTGAGAGAAAAAATATGTCAGCCCAGGATCAACTGCACCGTTATCTGTTTGAAAATGCCGCCGTGCGCGGCGAGCTGGTGAACGTCTCTGACACCTGGCGTGAAACCGTAAAGAACCATGACTATCCGGCACCGGTTAAAACGCTGCTGGGTGAGATGCTGGTCGCCACCAGCCTGCTGACTGCCACGCTGAAGTTTGATGGCGAAATCACCGTGCAATTGCAGGGTGACGGTCCGCTGTCGCTGGCGGTGATCAACGGTAACAACAACCAGGAACTGCGCGGCGTAGCGCGTATCAAAGGCGACATCCCGGACGACAGTACCCTGAAAAGCATGGTGGGCAATGGCTATCTGGTGATCACCATTTCCCCTGAAAAGGGCGAACGTTATCAGGGAGTGGTGGGACTGGAAGGTGAAACTCTGGCGGAGTGCCTGGAAGATTACTTCATGCGCTCAGAGCAGTTGCCAACGCGGCTGTTTATCCGCACCAGCGACAAAGGCGCCGCGGGTATTCTGCTGCAGGTGATGCCTGCGCAGGATACGGAGAAAGAGGTTTTCGACCATCTGGCAACGCTGACCGAAACCATTAAAACGGAAGAGCTGATCGATCTGCCTGCGAATGAAGCGCTGTGGCGTCTTTACCATCAGGAAGAGGTCACCCTCTACGATCCGCAGCCGGTGATCTACAAATGCACCTGCTCGCGTGAGCGCTGTGGCGAAGTACTGACCACGCTGCCGCAGGAAGAGGTTGATGAGATCATCGCGGAAGATGGCAAAATCGACATGCACTGCGACTATTGCGGCTCAAACTACGTGTTTGACGCCGTCGATATCGCCGGTATTCGCAGCCACTCCCTTGAGAATAATAACCAGCTTCACTGATTTATCGGGCGGCTTCTGCCGCCCCTTCCCCGCCGCCAATGCCTATCCCCATAATTTTTCAGACAAATTATCTTTTTTTACTTTCATAACATCTTTTAAACGTTCGAAACATAGCCTTAACGCGCCCTGAGTCGCATTTTTAGATCACTGCCCTTTTTCCCTTAACGCAGAAGAGTAAACTGCGCGCGATCGTGCAAACGCCCGGAAGTCAGAGGCAGATGCCCTGAATTGCCCGGTGATCTTTGCAGGCTGTCGTGACGAAGCGCAGTCGACTGTCAGTGATTTGCCGCACCCGATACAACAGCCGGTGGCACGATCCCAACCTATCTCTGCTTTGCAGAACAGACACCGATTTAAGGAGCAGTAAAATGCGCGTTAACGGCCTGACCTCGCAAGACCTTGCCGCTTTGGGCATCGTGGATACCACGGAAGTGGTTTACAACCCTGATTACGACACGCTTTTTCAGGAAGAGACGCGCCCGGACCTCGAAGGTTTTGCTCGTGGCACCCTGACGCAGAGCGGCGCGATTGCAGTAGACACCGGGATTTTCACCGGGCGATCGCCAAAGGATAAGTACATTGTGCGTGACGACACCACGCGCGATACCCTGTGGTGGAACGACCAGGGCACCGGCAAAAACGACAATCAGCCCCTGTCGCAGGAGACCTGGAACGCGCTGAAAAGCTGCGTCACCCGCCAGCTTTCCGGCAAGCGCCTGTTTGTGGTGGATGCGTTCTGTGGTGCCAATGCCGATTCCCGTCTGAGCGTACGTATTGTCACCGAAGTGGCCTGGCAGGCACACTTCGTGAAGAACATGTTCATCCAGCCTGACGACGCTGAACTGGCCGAATTCACTCCCGACTTTGTGGTGATGAACGGCGCCAAATGCACCAATCCAGACTGGCAGGCGCAGGGTCTTCACTCTGAAAACTTTGTCGCCTTTAATCTGACTGAACGCATGCAGCTGATTGGCGGAACCTGGTACGGCGGCGAGATGAAGAAAGGACTGTTCGCCATCATGAACTACCTGCTGCCGCTGAAAGGCATCGCCTCAATGCACTGCTCAGCAAATGTGGGTAAAGCGGGCGATGTGGCGGTCTTCTTTGGCCTCTCGGGCACCGGCAAAACCACACTTTCTACCGATCCTGACCGCCAGCTGATCGGCGATGATGAGCACGGCTGGGACGATGATGGCGTGTTTAACTTCGAGGGCGGCTGCTACGCCAAAACCATTAACCTCTCTGAGCAGGCTGAGCCGGAGATCTACCGCGCCATTCGCCGCAATGCGCTGCTGGAAAATGTGGTGGTTCGCGAAGATGGCAGCGTCGATTACGACGACGGCAGCAAAACCGAAAACACCCGCGTCTCCTATCCGATCAATCACATCGACAATATCGTGCAGCCGGTCTCAAAAGCGGGCCACGCGAAGAAAGTGATTTTCCTGACCGCCGATGCGTTTGGCGTGCTGCCACCGGTTTCACGTTTGACGCCGGAGCAGACGCAGTATCATTTCCTGTCAGGTTTCACCGCCAAACTGGCGGGGACCGAGCGTGGCGTCACTGAGCCGACCCCCACCTTCTCCGCCTGTTTCGGCGCGGCGTTCCTGATGCTGCATCCGACGCAGTATGCGGAAGTGCTGGTGAAACGGATGGAGGCGTCCGGTGCGCAGGCTTATCTGGTCAATACCGGCTGGAACGGCAGCGGCAAACGCATCTCACTGAAGAATACCCGCGCCATTATCAATGCCATTCTGGCGGGTGAGCTGGATGATGCGCCGATGGAAACGCTGCCGATCTTTAATCTGCAGATGCCGGTTACGCTGGGCGAACTGGATAGTGATACGCTCGATCCGCGTCGTAGCTGGGAGAGTGAGGAGAAGTGGACCGCCGCCGCCGAAGGTCTGGCGCAGCGCTTTATTGATAACTTCGACAAGTACACGGATAACGCCGCAGGTGCTGCGCTGGTGAAAGCTGGCCCGCAACGCTAAAAGAAGCGGCGCGGCAATGAAACTGCCGCGCCGTTTTTATCATCCCGACACGCTGTTGCTGCCGTTATTGTGGCTCAGCGCCATGCTTTCCACTAACGGCAACCAGGCACGAATGCGTAAACCGCCGCGTTCGCTCTCGCCAATCTCCAGCGAGCCCTGATGGGCATCGATGATACGCTGCACGATCGCCAGGCCCAGACCGGTTCCGCTGGTGCTGCGGGCGCTGTCGCCGCGCACAAAGGGCTGAAACAGATGCGCCAGCTGATCCGGCTTAATGCCAGGTCCATCATCTTCCACCTGGAACCAGGCACGATGCAGTTCCCGCCCGCTGCTGACCCTGATCCAGCCATTACCGTATCGCGCGGCATTGACCACCAGGTTAGCCAGTGCCCGTTTAATCGACAGCGGGTTGATATCCAGCATTAACTCTTCCGGCATCACCGCATTTTCGATCTCACGTTCATAGCCGCTTTCAGCGGCCACCACTTCGCCCAGCACACTGTTAAGGTCGGCGCGCTCAGTCTGCATCTCCTGACCGGTACGCAGGTAGTCGATGAACTGCTCGATAATGGCGTTGCACTCTTCGATATCTTTATTAATCGATTCGGCCAGGTAGCCATCCTGCTCGCTCATCATCTCGGTGGCGAGACGAATACGGGTCAGCGGCGTTCGCAAATCGTGGCTGACGCCCGCCATTAACAGCGTGCGGTCATCCGCCAGCTGCTTCACCCCGGCCGCCATCTGGTTAAAGGCGCGGGTCACCGATCGCACTTCTGACGCGCCATACTCGCGCAGCGGCGGCGGAATAATCCCGCGCCCGACCTGCAGGGCGGCGTGCTCCAGATCCACCAGCGGGCGGTTCTGGATGCGGATAAACAGCCAGGCACCGCCAATCGCCAGCAGCATAATCGCCAGGGTGTAGCGGAACAGCGGCGAGAAGTCGCCCTGATGAATTTCAGTCAGCGGCACCCGCACCCAGATATCGGGCGACAGCCAGGTTTTCAGCCAGACGACGGGCGAGTTTTTGTTAACCTCAACCCGCACATCGGTGGGACCGCCAAGCTGCTGGCCCATCTGCTCGCTCAGGAATTCATAGTGCTGCGCCCATCGCAATCCGCTCTCCTCTGCTGCTGCATTGGTGTAGAGCGAGATCCCCAGTTCGCGGTAGATTTCCCGGCGAAACGCCGGTGGCACTTCCAGCTGCGTGCCATCTTCCAGCTGCAACCGGTCGGTCATCAGCATACGAACTTCGTAAGCGAGCACCTTATTGAACTGTTGCAGGCTGGGAAGAATGGCGAAGTTCAGCACCACCAGATAGGTCGTTACCAGGCTGACAAACAGCAGGGTAACGATCAGCAGCAGGGTGCGGGCAAACGAACTGCGAGGCGAGAAGCGCAGTCGCTTCATGCTTTACTGCCGTCCGGCACAAAGACGTAGCCCAGACCCCAGACGGTCTGGATATAACGCGGATGCGCAGGATCCTCTTCCACCATGCGACGCAGGCGGGAGATCTGGACGTCAATCGAACGTTCCATGGCGCTGTATTCACGGCCACGCGCCAGGTTCATCAGCTTATCGCGAGACAGCGGCTCACGCGGATGGCTGACCAGTGCTTTCAGCACCGCAAACTCACCGCTGGTCAGCGGCATCGGCTCATCTTCACGGAACATCTCGCGGGTGCCGAGGTTAAGTTTGAACTTACCAAAGGCGATGATCGCCTCTTCCTGCGAAGGCGCGCCTGGCAGTTCATTAGCCTGACGGCGCAGCACCGCACGGATGCGCGCCAGCAGCTCACGCGGGTTAAAGGGTTTAGGAATATAGTCGTCAGCGCCGATCTCCAGCCCCACGATACGATCCACCTCTTCGCCCTTGGCGGTCACCATAATAATCGGCATCGGGTTGCTCTGACTGCGCAGACGACGGCAGATAGAGAGACCATCCTCGCCTGGCAACATCAGGTCGAGCACCATCAGATGAAAGGATTCACGGGTTAACAGACGATCCATCTGCTCGGCATTAGCGACACTGCGCACCTGAAAGCCCTGCTCGGTGAGATAGCGTTCAAGCAGTGCACGCAGACGCATATCATCATCGACGACCAGAATTTTGTAGTTCTCTTGCATTTTCAACTCCCAAAGGCGCTATTGCCTGAGCCAACATTGTTAAAAAAAGATGCCTTATAGTGACAGTCATTAATGGTTTATATTCTAGCCAAAATTGTTACAAAGCATATTAAACAGGAGCTTATATTTGATTTAAGGCGATTTCGGGTCAGTTTTAACGCGTCTGGCGCTGCCCGGCCCCTGTTACGGCAAATCTGAAAAAACGGCTCTGTTTCTCTGAATCGCTGGCGTCAGAAGCGGGCCAGTTTTTATTCGATGAACGAATTCAGCAGGTTAGCAGACAATTTGACTTAATGATCAGCCATCACTGTGGATAAGCTCCAGATAATCTACCTCAACAGTAGCCAAACAGCATAATATTCCAGCAAACCTGCGTAACGCCCCACTCTCCTCTCGGATTAGTTTCAGCGGTGCCACCAGCAAGACCAGTTGAAATTAAAGTCCGTTAAATCAATCAGTAAAGCCAACTTTTCGCCTTCTCCGTTTTCAACCAGACTGCTCAGGCAACATTCGATGTCTCAACGGGGATTACACACAATGAAAAAAACAATTTTACTGCTGAGCGCGCTGGCATTAAGCAGCGTCACTCCAGCTTATGCTGCCACAGCCACCGGTGAAGCAGCTGGCGCAGCGGCAACCACCACAGCACAAGGTAACTCTAACGCCATCGGTGTTGGCGCAGTCGCAGCCCTGCTGGGCGTTGCGCTGGCCACCATGGGCGGCGGCGGCGGTGACGGTCACAGCACCGGTACATCGACCACCACGGCGACTCACGCCGGTAAATAAGTATCACGACTTCTTTTACAGCTTCAGATTACTGGCTTCAGATTGTTGTTCAGCACCAACCCTTTCGCCGCCGGGGAAGTCAACGTGGGTTTTTAGCCTTTAAAAACCCTTTCCCCGCCCTTTTTTGCCGCGCCCCCTTTGTCTTACACTGTTCCTCTTTGGATCTCTCTGGCCGGTATAGCATGAAAACCCGACTCATTACCCGCGAAGGCTTCGATAAGCTGAAAGCAGAACTCGACTATCTCTGGCGTGAAGAGCGACCGGAAGTGACAAAAAAAGTCACCTGGGCTGCCAGTCTTGGCGATCGCAGTGAAAATGCCGATTATCAGTACAACAAAAAACGGCTGCGTGAAATCGACCGTCGCGTTCGCTATCTGACCAAAAGTCTTGAACAGCTGCGTATCGTTGACTATTCACCCCAGCAGGATGGCAAAGTCTTCTTTGGCGCCTGGGTGGAAATTGAAAACGATGAGGGCGACCTCAAACGCTTCCGCATTGTGGGCTACGATGAGATTTTTGGCCGCAAAGATTACATCTCCATCGACTCGCCCATGGCGCGGGCGCTGCTGAAAAAAGAGGTCGGCGATGCCGCCACCGTCGAGACGCCAGTGGGGCCGGCGCTGTGGTATATCAACGCGATTGACTACCCGCAATAACCCTTCAGATTATCGCTGAAAGCCGCCCGCGTCTCTGGCAATTTTAACCATCAATCCGTATAACTGTCGGCTATTTCTCAACCCGGAAAGCAAGACAATCCTGATGATGAAAGTTCTGAGCCAGATAATTGCCAGTGAGCTCCAGGCGCGTCCAGAGCAAGTTGACGCCGCCGTTCGCCTGCTGGATGAAGGGAATACCGTGCCGTTTATCGCACGCTATCGTAAAGAGGTCACCGGCGGGCTGGATGATACCCAGTTGCGCCAGCTGGAAACCCGCCTCAGCTATCTGCGTGAACTTGAAGAGCGACGCCAGTCGATTCTGAAGTCGATTGACGATCAGGGGAAACTCACTGACGACCTCGCCCGCGCGATCAACACCACCCTCAGCAAAACCGAGCTTGAAGACCTCTACCTGCCCTACAAACAGAAACGCCGGACGCGTGGACAGATCGCTATCGAAGCGGGTCTGGAGCCGCTGGCGGAGACGCTGTGGCAGGAGCCGTCTCACATTCCTGAGCAGCTTGCCGAACAGTATGTCGATGCCGACAAAGGTGTCGCCGACGTCCGTGCCGCGCTGGATGGTGCCCGCTACATTCTGATGGAGCGTTTCGCTGAAGATGCCGCGCTGCTGGCGAAGGTGCGTAATTACCTTTGGAAAAATGCCCATCTGGTGTCACGCGTGGTGGAAGGCAAAGAGGAAGCGGGCGCGAAGTTCCGCGACTACTTTGATCACCATGAAGCGCTGAGCGGCGTGCCGTCGCACCGTGCGCTGGCGATGCTGCGTGGCCGCAACGAAGGCGTGCTGCAACTGTCGCTGAATGCCGATCCACAGTTTGATGAAGCACCGCGTGAGAGCCACGGCGAAACGCTGATTGCTGAGCACCTGAACCTGCGCCTGAATAACGCTCCTGCCGACAACTGGCGTAAAGCGGTGGTGAGCTGGACGTGGCGCATCAAGGTGATGCTGCATCTGGAAACGGAGCTGATGGGCACGGTGCGCGAACGCGCAGAAGATGAAGCGATTAACGTCTTTGCCCGCAACCTGCACGATCTGCTGATGGCCGCTCCCGCCGGTATGCGCGCCACCATGGGGCTGGATCCGGGCCTGCGCACCGGCGTCAAAGTGGCGGTGGTCGATGCCACCGGCAAGGTCGTCGCGACCGATACCGTCTATCCGCATACCGGCCAGACCGCGAAAGCCGCAGCCGCCGTAGCGGCACTCTGCATTAAGCATCAGGTTGAGCTGGTGGCGATTGGCAACGGCACCGCTTCACGTGAAACTGAGCGCTTCTTCCTGGATCTGCAGCAGCAGTTCCCGCAGGTCACGGCGCAAAAAGTGATTGTCAGTGAAGCTGGCGCATCTGTCTATTCGGCCTCAGAACTGGCGGCGCTGGAGTTCCCGGATCTCGATGTTTCGCTGCGCGGCGCGGTGTCGATTGCCCGACGTTTGCAGGATCCGCTGGCTGAGCTGGTGAAAATCGACCCGAAATCGATCGGTGTGGGTCAGTATCAGCATGACGTCAGTCAGAGCCAGCTGGCGAAGAAACTCGACGCGGTAGTGGAAGATTGCGTGAATGCCGTCGGCGTTGACCTCAACACCGCCTCGGTGCCGCTGCTGACCCGCGTGGCGGGCCTGACGCGCATGATGGCGCAGAATATTGTCGGCTGGCGTGATGAGCATGGCCGCTTCCAGAACCGTCAGCAGTTGCTGAAAGTGAGCCGCCTTGGGCCAAAAGCCTTTGAGCAGTGTGCGGGCTTCCTGCGCATCAACCATGGCGATAACCCGCTGGATGCCTCGACTGTGCATCCGGAAGCCTACCCGGTGGTGGAGCGCATCCTGGCCGCCACCGAGCAGGCACTGAGCGATCTGATGGGCAACGCAGGCAGCCTGCGTAATCTCAGCGCCCGCGACTTCATTGATGAACGTTTTGGTCTGCCGACCGTCACCGACATCATGAAAGAGCTTGAGAAGCCGGGCCGCGATCCGCGTCCTGAGTTTAAAACTGCACAGTTCGCTGAAGGCGTAGAGACGCTGAACGATCTGACGCCGGGCATGATCCTCGAAGGTGCCGTCACTAACGTGACCAACTTCGGTGCATTTGTGGATATCGGCGTGCATCAGGATGGCCTGGTGCATATCTCTTCGCTCTCCGATCGCTTCGTGGAAGATCCGCATCAGGTGGTGAAAGCGGGCGATATCGTTAAAGTGAAAGTGATGGAGGTCGATCTCCAGCGCAAGCGTATTGCCCTGACCATGCGTCTTGATGAGCAGCCAGGCGAAGGCAATGCCCGTGGTGGCGCGAAAAACGCTGCTCCGCGCGAGGAGAAACGTCAGAACAACGCGAAAGGTCGTCCGCGTCAGGTCAGCTCGTCAGCAGGTAACAGTGCGATGGGTGATGCGCTGGCTGCGGCTTTCGGTAAAAAACGCTAAGCTTTTCAGGGGGCCACTGCCTGGCCCCCTCTTCACACCCTTCTCCCCGGTTGAAAATCCCCGCCATCGCGCTACGCTAAAAAGACGCCTGTCATAAAAACAACACCTGCTGTGGCACCCAATTCACGATGGAAACGATCACCGATCTGATTGATAAGATTTATGCTGGCACATTTCCGGAGGCGACCTTTGCGCGCCTGCTGGCTGACATCGCCACCGCCCGCGAGGCCATTAAGCTGCCGCGCAAGGCACACTGGGATGAGCAGGATGTGGTGCTGATCACCTATGCCGATCAGTTTCGCGAAGCCGATAAACCCACGCTCAGCACCTTTTCCCGGTTCTATCAGCAGCACCTGCAATCCACGTTTCCGCTGGTTCACCTGCTGCCCTTTTTCCCCTGGTCTTCCGATGACGGCTTTTCGGTGATTGATTACCATCAGGTCGATCCGCTGTGCGGCGACTGGCAGGATATCGCGCGGCTGCATCAGGAAACCCGGCTGATGTTCGATTTTGTCTGCAACCATATGTCGGCACACAGCGCCTGGTTCAGCCACTTCCTGGCGCAGGATCCCGGCTGGGACGATTTCTTTATCAGTATGCCGCCCGCCACCGATCTCAGCGCCGTGACGCGTCCGCGCACCTCGCCGCTGCTGACGCCGTTTAAAATGGCGGATGGCGAAACCCGCTTTATCTGGACCACCTTCAGCGCCGACCAGATCGACCTCAACTTTGCCAATCCTGAGGTGCTGCTGCGCATGGTCAATGTGCTGCTCGACTACCTGAAACGCGGCGCTGACTATGTGCGTCTCGATGCGGTCGGCTACATGTGGAAAACGCCCGGCACGCGCTGTATTCATCTGGAAAAGACTCATCAGCTGGTGAAGCTGTTTCGCGCTATTGCCGACCAGGTTGCGCCTGGCACGGTGATTATCACCGAGACTAACGTGCCGCATCAGGACAACATCAGCTATCTGGGCAACGGGCACGATGAGGCGCAGATGGTCTATCAGTTTTCACTGCCGCCGCTGGTACTGCATGCGATTCACACCGGCTCGGCGCGCGCACTGCGGCAGTGGGCGAGCGATCTGGATCTCAGCAGCAACGACACCACCTTTTTCAACTTTCTGGCGTCACACGACGGCATCGGCCTTAATCCGGCGCGCGGCATTTTGTCTGAAGTGGAGATTGTGGCGCTGGTGCGCGATCTGGCGCTGGAAGGCGCGCTGGTCTCCTATAAAAACAACCCTGACGGCACCACCAGCCCCTATGAAATCAACGTCACCTATCTGGATGCGCTCAACCGTGAAGATGACGATGACGCCACGCGGCTGAAACGTTTTTTGCTGGCCCATGCGATTCTGCTGGTCTTTCCCGGCGTGCCTGCCATCTATATCCAGAGCATTCTGGGTGGTCGTAACCATTACGATGGCGTGCGCGCCGCCGGACACAACCGGGCGATTAATCGGCAGAAGTATGATTTACAGCAGATTGAGGGAGATCTGGCCGGCGGTAACTGGCTGCGCCAGCAGGTCTATACCCGGCTCGGACAACTGATTCAGCTGCGTCGTCGCCAGCCTGCGTTTCACCCGGATAATCCGATGACGCTTTATGAGAGCGAAAACGCCGTGCTGGTGCTCAGACGTCATCAGCCAGAAAGCGGCGACGGGCTGCTGTGCGTGTTTAATCTCAGTGGACGGTCAGTGGAGACGCAATTACCGGTGGCGCATACGTTGCAGGATGTGGTGAGCGGAGAGAAAATTGATGGCACCCAGCCGGTTAAGCTGGATGCCTGGCAGTTCATATGGCTACGTTAATTACTTGTAGACTTCAGCCGTTGCGCTGAATTTACCGTGTTCGCGGCCTGCGATCACGCGGTAATATTTACCGCCCTTTTCGTCAGCGAGCTTCGACAACACTTTCTTAGCATCCATTGGCGAGGTGGTTTCCGCCGTGGTGTTAACGTTGCCGATCTTTTGCAGGTTCATTGTTTTAACTTCTTCCTGGGTGACTTCTTTCGCTGCCATCGCAGAAAATGAAATCGCGCCCATCATCATTGAAGCCACAACCCATTTAAAAACCTTCATTATGTTTACCCTCATTCATGATCCATTGTGAGATGTAAGCAGCCGCTAAACGCGTAAGGCAGTATGGAACGGCATAGTCATTTCCATGACTAATCACATAAAATTGCAACGGCCTCGCTCACAGAGAGAAGTATTGCTGCTGTCTGCGATTTTGCCAGTTCAAAGCGTCATTATCACGGCAGATTACTGATAAAATTAACAATATGCTGGCAAAAGCGCTCAGGATGGGAAATAAAAGGCGCATGTGCGGCTTTTTCGATAACCACTGAGGGCGATGCTGGCAACATTTCATCTATCTCCGCCGCAATCCGGCGCGGCACCAGTCCATCTAACGCGCCATAGAGTCGCAGGAACGGCAGCGTAATCTGCGGTAACGCGTCGCGCAGATCGACCTGGCGCAGAATATCCAGTCCGCCATCCAGCACCGCCACCTCCGGCATCGGCTGCGACAGCACCACCTCTTTCAGCTGCCGCGCATCGGCGCGAGCCGTTTCGGTACCCAGCGTCTGCAGCGCCAGAAAGCGCTCCACCGTGCGCTGGAAATCGTTGCTGAGCATCTGCTGAAAGTTCTGCAGCGTCTCCGGTTTAATGCCGGGCCAGCTCTCTGTGGCGGTGAAACAGGGCGACGAGGCAACGGTGATCAATGCAGCCAGTTTTTCTGGCGCACTCAGCGCCAGCTGCGTCGCCACCAGTCCGCCCAGCGACCAGCCCACCACAATCGCCTGTGGTGGCAGCGCAGGCAGCAATTGCGCTGCCATCTGCTCCAGCGTCAGCGCACCGAAATGCTGGCTGCGGCCATAGCCGGGCAGATCGACCAGATGCAGGCGATAGTGCGCGCTGAGTCGCGGAATGATGCTTTGCCAGACTTCGGCATTCAGTCCCCATCCGTGCAGCAGCACAAGATCGCGTTTTCCTTCTCCGCAGGTGTGCCAGTAGAGCGACGTCATCAGTTACTATCCCGAAAATGATAAGGAGGTCGCTATGCTAGCAATGCCCGCCCTATGTTGGCTATGCCGGATGCCGTTGCGGATAGCCCGGCACGGCATCTGCAGCTTATGTCTGCGCGGATTACCGCCGTTACCGCTGCTCTGTCCACGCTGCGGATTGCCGGCAGGTTCAGCAAAGGTCGCCTGCGGCCGCTGCCAGCTTAAACCGCCCGCCTGGCAGGCGCTGGTCTGCGTCAATGACTATTGTCCGCCGTTCAGCCAGTGGGTTAACCAGCTTAAATTTTCTCACATAACCGCACTCAGGGTGATGCTGGCGCGGCTGCTTTTGCTAAGCTGGCTTAATGTTTACCGGCGTGGCAGTGTGCCGCGTCCCGATCTGCTGCTGCCGGTTCCGCTGCATCGGCGACGACGCTGGCAGCGTGGCTTTAATCAGACGGTACTGCTGGCCGCACCGCTGGCGCACTGGCTGGGATGTGAATGGCGCGAAGGTCTTTCCCGCAAGCGCGGGGGCGCATTACAGCATCAGCTCAGCGCCCGCCAACGCCGCACCAACTTACGGGGTGCTTTCTGCCTTGAAATGGTGGTGCAGGGACGCCATATCGCTCTGCTGGATGACGTCATTACCACCGGCAGTACGGTAGATGAAATCAGCCGCCTGTTAATGGCCCAGGGTGCCGCCAGCGTGCAGGTCTGGTGCCTGTGCCGTACCTTGTAGAGCGTCTTTGATGGGCGTATTATAACCAACTAAATTAGTCAACTATTGAGCAATCGACATGATCCGAATTACTGACTCTGCCCAGGAACATTTTTCTAAACTGCTATCCAAACAAGAAGATGGCACCCAGATTCGCGTATTCGTGATTAACCCGGGTACGCCAACAGCCGAGTGTGGCGTCTCTTACTGTCCGCCCGATGCCGTTGAAGCTACTGACACCGAACTGAAGTTCGAAAAGCTCTCTGCTTACGTTGATGAACTGAGCAAGCCGTATCTGGAAGATGCTGAAATTGACTTCGTTACCGACAACCTCGGTTCGCAGCTGACGCTGAAAGCGCCGAATGCCAAAATGCGTAAAGTCTCTGATGATGCGCCAATGGTTGAGCGCGTTGAGTATCTGCTTCAGGCGCAGATCAACCCACAGCTGGCCGGCCATGGCGGTCGCGTGTCGCTGATGGAGATCACCGATGAGGGCTACGCCATTCTGCAGTTTGGCGGCGGCTGTAACGGCTGTTCGATGATCGACGTGACCCTGAAAGATGGTATCGAGAAAGAGCTGCTGGCCGCCTTCCCGGAACTCAAAGGCGTGCGGGATATTACTGAGCATCAGCGCGGTGAACACTCGTTCTACTGATGATTAAGCGCGGCAGCCTGGCTGCCGCGCTTCTGTTATTGCCCTTTCTGTCCTGACTGACGCTGCTGGCTGACCACCTTCAGCAGTGCATTCACTTCTTTGTCCGCAAAGATCTCCTCCAGCGTTTTGCTCAGCTTGCGTCGCCAGTTAGGGTACTGCTCCACCGTGCCCGGGACGTTGACCGGCGTGGTCATGCCAAGCCAGTCCTCAGGCTGCAGGCCAAGCAGCGCACTGTCGGTATCCGCCAGGAAGCGATGTATTGCCCGATTCAGCGCAGGCGTCATGGTGAGCTTCTCTGCCTTCTTCTGGCTGCGTGCCGGTAAGGCGCCCGCCTGATGCAGCGCATCCAGCAGCGCCTGCTTCTGCGCGGCGCGCTGCTGATGTAACGCTTTCACCGCATCGCCCGGATAGAGGCCAATCTTCTCACCCAGCGCCAGGTCGCCCTGCTCCCAGAAGCCGGTCAGCGTAGGCAGATCGTGCGTGCTGGCGCTGGCGATAGACTGGCGCGGATAGTCCTGCGGCGCGCGATAGCGCTCATCCTTCTCCTGCTCAAACCAGAGCACCTTCCATGAAAAGACGCCACTTTTACGCAGCAGGCTGACAATCTCCTGGGGGACGGTGCCCAGGTCTTCGCCAATCACCATGCAGCGCAGCCGGTGGCTCTCCAGCGCCAGGATAGCCAGCAGATCGTTGACCGGATAGGCCACATAGGCGCCTTTATCCGCCGTCTCCCCGGCAGGCACCCACCACAGACGCAGCAGCGACATCACGTGATCGATGCGCAACGCGCCGCAGTCGCGCATATTGGCGCGCAGCATGTCGATAAATGGCTGGTAGCCGCGCGCCTTCATTACATGCGGATCCATCGGCGGTAAGCCCCAGTTTTGTCCCAGCGGACCGAGGCGGTCAGGCGGCGCACCCACCGAGGCCTTGAGGCGGTAAAGCTCCGGGTCGTGCCAGGTTTCCGCGCTGCCTTCCGCCACGCCCACTGCCAGGTCACGATAGAGTCCGACGCTCATGCCCAGCGCCTGACTGTGCGTCCAGCAGCCAGAGAACTGCTGCTGCGCCAGCCATTGCAGCCATTGCCAGAAAGCGATCTCCTCTTCATGCTGTGCACACCACTGCTGCACCTCCGGCAACTGGCTGTTGCGCCACCCTTCCGGCCACGCAGGCCAGCCGCCCTGCTGCGCCTTATCTGCCCGCCGCTCCAGCTGTATGCCGTCGTAGGCGGCCTGATAACGCAGGCTGTCGCCGCCTTCACGCACAAAGGCCGCCCAGGATTGATGCTCTTCGCTCTGGCTGTCTCGCGTCTGAAAGTGTGCCCAGGCGTGCCGCAGCGCAGCGAGCTTAAGCGCCATTACGGCCTCGTAGTCAACCAGCTCTGCCTCACGCGCTTTGGTCAGCGCCTTCCGGGTTCTGGCGCTGTTCCACCACTTCTGTGCCGCCGCGCTTTGCTGAAAATCGGCCACCTGACTGACGTCGATATAGATTACGTTCAGCCAGCGGCGCGACGACGGGCTGTACGGACTGGCGAAACCGGCGCTGGCGGGATAGAGCGCATGCAGCGGATTCAGCCCGACGAAATCGCCACCGCGTTCAGCCAGTTGCACCAGCAACTGGTCGAGATCGCCGAAGTCGCCGATGCCCCAGTTCTGTTCAGAGCGCACGGTGTAGAGCTGCACCAGCGCACCCCAGCGTTTTTCCCCCGCTTCCAGCGCCGGAGGCAGATAGCAGCGGCGCGGCGCGACGATAATCCGCGTCTGCCAGCTTTTTTTGCCCTTACTGAGTGTGAGCTGGTGGTACCCCTGCGCCAGCGGGCCAGGCAGTGTAAAAGGCTCACTGGCGGTTAACTCGCCGCTGTGCTGTTTGCCGTTTTCAGTCTGCAACTGCCAGCGGTAAACGCCGCTGCCCTGTGGCGTCAGCTGTCGCTTGCCACTGCCGCTGAACACCGCGACCGGCGGCAGCGGCGATTTTTTTGCGTCCTGCGGATCATCCATCACCGCCAGCAGCGCCTGCAGGGTCTCATCGCTGATCGCCTCTTTCTCGCCATTGACGTTGATGTAGTCCAGTGAAATTCCCGCGGCACGGGCGGCCTGACCGAGTGAATGTTGCTTCATTGCTGCTCCTTAGCGCGGTGCCTGCCAGATACGTTGCTGATAGTCACGAATTGACCGGTCCGAACTGAACATGCCGGTTCGTGCCGTATTGAGGATGGCGGCGCGGGTCCAGCCTTCCGGGTCGCGCCACAGGGCTTCCACCCGTTGCTGCGCCTCGATGTAGGCCTGGAAATCGGCCAGCACCAGCCAGGGATCGCCATGTTTCGTCAGGCTCTCCAGCATCAGGTCAAACGCATGTTTATCCCCGTTGCTGAATTTGCCCTTCTCCAGCGATTTCAGTAGATCGTCCAGCGGCTTGTTCTGCTTACGCACCTTTTTCGGGTTATAGCCTTTCGCCTTGAGCGCTTTGACCTCATCCACGGTGTGACCAAAGATAAAGATATTCTCCTCACCCACCTGTTCGGCAATCTCGACATTGGCGCCATCCAGCGTGCCAATCGTCAGCGCACCGTTCAGCGCCAGCTTCATGTTGCCGGTGCCGGAAGCTTCATATCCGGCGGTGGAGATCTGCTCTGAGAGATCGGCCGCCGGGATCATCAGTTCGGCCACGGTGATGCGGTAGTCCGGGATAAACACCACTTTAAGTCGGTCACCGACGCGTGGATCGTTGTTCACCACCTCCGCCACCTTGTTAATGGCGTAAATGATATTTTTGGCGAGGTAATAACCCGGCGCGGCTTTGGCACCGAACAGGAACACCCGTGGCGTAAAGGTGACATCCTCCGGGTTATGACAGATTTTCTGATAGCAGTAGAGGATATGCAGCAGGCTGAGGTGCTGGCGCTTGTACTCATGCAGCCGTTTGATCTGCACATCGAACAGCGCGGCCGGGTTCACGATAATCCCCGTGTGGCGGGCGATATACTCCGTAAGCTGCGCTTTGTTCTGCTGTTTGATGCTGCGATAGCGCTGACGAAACGCCTGATCGTCGGCATAGGCCTCCAGACCGCTTAACGCCTCAAGGTTATTGGCCCACTCGGTTTTCAGCGTCTCATCAATCAGCCCGGCCAGCGCCGGATTACACTGCTTCAGCCAGCGGCGCGGTGTGATGCCGTTGGTGACGTTGTGGAATTTCTGCGGCCAGAGCTGGTGATATTCCGGGAAAAGATCGCTGACCACCAGGCTTGAGTGCAGCGCCGCCACGCCGTTGACCGCAAACCCGCTGACGACGCAGAGATTCGCCATCCGCACCTGACCATCAGCGACTACCGCCAGCTTGTGCCACATCGCTTTGTCATCCGGCCAGCGCTGCTTCACCTGCTTTTTCAGCCGCTGGTTGATCTCTTTGATGATCAGCATATGGCGCGGCAGCAGACTGCGCATCAGCTTCTCATCCCAACGCTCCAGCGCCTCCGGCATCAGCGTGTGGTTGGTGTAAGCAAACAACCGGCTGGTGATCTGCCACGCCTCATCCCAGCTCAGCTGATGCTCATCCAGCAGCACGCGCAGCATCTCCGGGATGGCGATGGTGGGATGGGTATCGTTAAGCTGAATCACTTCGAAGTCAGGCAGGCTGTGAATGCTGCGTCCCGCCAGATGGTGACGACGCAGGATATCCGCCACCGCACAGGCGCACTGGAAATATTGCTGCATCAGGCGCAGCCGCTTGCCGGCCTGATGGTTGTCATTGGGATAGAGGACTTTGGTCAGTTTTGCCGCCTCGATGCCCGGCTGCTCCGCCTGCAGAAAATTGCCGTCGTTAAACGCCGTGAGATCAAACGGATGCGCACTCACTGCCTGCCACAGACGCAGCGGCAGCGTCACGCCGTTGCGGTAGCCGGTCACCGGCAAATCCCAGGCCTCGCCGCGCAGCGTAAAATCGGGTAGCCAGCGTACACCGCCGTTTTCCTGCTTTTCTACCCGGCCACCCATCGCGACTTCCACATCCAGCGCCGCGTTGTGGCGGAACCAGGGATAGCGCTCACGTTGCCAGTCATCGGGCGCTTCAATCTGCTGACCATCATCGAAAGACTGGCGGAACAGGCCGTACTGGTAGTTCAGTCCATGGCCGGTGGCGGACTGCCCCACCGTTGCCATCGAATCCATGTAGCAGGCGGCCAGTCGTCCCAGCCCGCCGTTACCCAGCGCCGGATCGACCTCCTGCTCCAGCAGTTCCGTTAAATCGAACTCGTGCTCAGCCAGCGCCGCTTTGACGTCGTTATACCAGCCGAGATTGAGCAGGTTGTTGCCGGTCAGACGGCCAATCAGAAACTCCATCGAGAGGTAATTAACGTGACGCTGCTGCACAGCCGGACGCGGTGCCGGTTGTGCGTCCAGTAGCTCCGCCAGCGCCGCGCTGACCGCCTGCCACGCCTGGTGCGGGGTCATCTGCTGGGCGGAACGGAGACTTAACTGTTGCCACTGGCGGGTAAAGGCGGCATTAAAACGGGCTTTATTAAATTTTTGCTGCGGCATATCACTCCCTTCTGTTACGCAATGAGGTGAAGCAAAAATAGAAAGCGCACGGGCTGGCAACCGGGTGCCAGCAACCGTTAAGTAAAGACGGGAGTGAGGAAAAAAGCGACAGCAATCAAAGAAAAACGCCAGCCGGGAGGCTGGCGTGGCAGGAATCAGCAGAGTTCGAGGTGAACCTCATGCTGCTCAATCACCTTCATTACGCTGGCAGGCGGCGTTTTGTCCGTGTAGAGGTAGTCAAGCAGACTCATGTTGCCGAGGTTGACCATGGCGTTCCGGCCAAACTTCGAGTGATCCACCACCAGCATCACGCAGCGTGAATTTTCAATGATGGCGCGCTTGGTGCGGACTTCGTGATAGTCAAACTCCAGCAGCGAACCATCCATATCGATGCCGCTGATCCCCAGAATGCCGTAGTCGAGCCGGAACTGAGAAATGAAGTCGAGCGTCGCTTCACCCATTACCGCGCCATCACGGGTCCGCACTTCACCGCCCGCGATAATGACCCGGAAATCGGGTTTATCCATCAGCAGCATGGCGACGTTAAGGTTATTGGTGACCACGCGCAAATCGCTGTGGTTGAGCAGCGCATGCGCCACCGCTTCCGGCGTGGTGCCGATATCGATAAACAGCGTAGCACCATCCGGGATCTGGCTGGCCACGCGCTGGGCAATCCGCGCTTTTTCCGCTGACCACATCATTTTACGGTCGTGCCAGGCGGTATTCTCAGAGCTGGAGGGAAGCGCCGCGCCGCCGTGGTGACGCTGAATTTTGTTCTGATCGGCCAGATCGTTGAGATCGCGACGAATGGTTTGCGGGCTGACCTCAAAATGATCCACCAGCTCCTCAGTACTGACATATCCCTGACGACGGACTAAATCGATAATCGCGTCATGACGTTGCGTCTGCTTCACGTTCCTCTCCTGTTAACCCGCATAATCCTGTCTAACGACGCGTGACTTTACGCGTATCCACCAGCGCCATCGCCAGTCCGACCACCAGACCGGCGACGTGCGCCGCGTTGGCAATAGCCAGACCAAAGACGCCAAACCAGCCAATCACCAGCCAGACCAGCGCAAAACCGATCAATCCCCGTTCAAGATAGACGCCGCTGTCAGGATCGCGCTCCCCGCGCAGCCAGCAGTAACCCATCAGGGCATAGACCACGCCCGACAGGCCACCAAACCAGATGCCGCTGAACTTCGCCTGCAGCCAGCCGCTGAGCAGAGCCGAAATCAGCAGGATGACAAAGAGTTTGCCGCTGCCAAGTCGCTTCTCAACCGCGCCACCCAGATACCACCACCACATCAGATTAAACAGAATGTGCAGCAGTGAAAAGTGCAGCAGCGCATGGCTGAACCAGCGCCAGACCTGAAGATGCTGATCGGCATCCGGCCAGGAGAGCCAGGCCATCACGGTACGATCGCCCATGACCTGCATCAGAATAAATACTGCGATACAGAGCACCATCAGCGTCATGGTCAGCGGACCGGCACGCTCACGGATATTCGCCCAGATATTGCTGCGCTCATAGCGCAGGCCACTGTCAGTTTTTCCGCTGTGCCAGCTGGCGGCCTGATAACGCGGATGGTTAGGGTCGTGCAAAAACTGCTGAAGTTCGTTTTCGACCAGTGAAATCTTGCTCTCATCATCCAGCATGATGACGTAGTGATTTTCATGCTCAATACGCAGCGTGATGCCCCGCGTCGCCATGTAGTCAACAAAGGCCTGCGCCATGCGGGGCTGATTAAATTGGGTAATGCGCATCAGTAACTCTCCATGTGACGAGCGGCAATCTATTCGCTGCCGAGGGCAACCTGCTGAGGAAAGGCAGCACGCCAGGCATCAAAGCCGCCATCAATGCTGTACGCCGCGCTGAAGCCCTGTCCCAGCAGATATTGTGCCGCGCTTTTGCTGCTGTTGCCGTGATAGCACATCACCAGCACCGGCAGGCTGTGATCGGCGCCGCTGACAAAATCGCTGAGGTTGGTGTTGGTCAGATGCAACGCACCGGCCGCATGACCCAGGGCATAACTTTGCGGATCGCGGATATCTACCAGCAGCGCACCCTGCGCCAGACGCGCCTGCGCCTGCTGCACATCAATACATTCGAACGTTTCCATGGGATCTCTCATAACAGCGTCACAATAGCGCGTAGTGTAACCCGAGAATCCACGCCGATAACCTGACAATCGTTACGGCTATCGGTTTTTTTGGTGGGCAGAATGTTAGCTATATCACGCAAAAATGTTTTTACCTGGTTAAAAGCTGGCGTCAATGTTGGTTTGCGATTATGATTATGCTCGAAAACGAACATTAGTGAACTATTCCGAACATCGGAGGAGATGACGTGGAAACCAAAGACCTGATCGTGATCGGCGGCGGCATCAACGGTGCCGGCATTGCAGCAGACGCTGCAGGACGCGGACTGTCGGTGTTAATGCTGGAGGCGCGGGATCTGGCTTGCGCGACCTCCTCTGCCAGTTCAAAACTGATTCACGGCGGCTTGCGCTACCTTGAACATTACGAATTCCGTCTGGTCAGTGAAGCACTGGCCGAGCGTGAAGTGCTGCTGAAAATGGCTCCGCATCTGGCGTTCCCGATGCGCTTCCGTCTGCCGCACCGTCCGCATCTGCGTCCGGCGTGGATGATCCGTACCGGCCTGTTTATGTATGACCATCTTGGCAAGCGTACCAGTCTGCCAGGCAGTAAAAGTTTGCGATTTGGCACGGATTCGGCCCTGAAGCCGGAAATTACGCGCGGATTCGAATATTCTGACTGCTGGGTCGATGATGCCCGCATGGTGGTACTGAACGCACAGGAAGTCGTGAAGCGTGGCGGCGAAGTCCGTACCCGCACCCGCGTGACCCGTGCCTGGCGTGAAGGCGGCCTGTGGAAGGTCGAAGCGGAAGATGTCGACAGCGGTAAAACCTTTACCTGGCAGGCGAAAGGCCTGGTCAATGCTGCCGGCCCGTGGGTCAAACAGCTGTTCGACGACAGCCTGAAGCTGAAATCACCTTACGGTATTCGCCTGATCAAGGGCAGCCACATCGTGGTGCCACGCGTCCATACCGAAAAGCAGGCTTACATTCTGCAGAACGAAGATAACCGCATCGTGTTTGTCATCCCGTGGATGGATGAGTTCTCTATCATCGGTACCACCGACGTCGAGTACAAAGGCGATCCGAAAAACGTCAATATTGATGACAGCGAGACCGACTATCTGCTGAAAGTGTTCAACGGACACTTTAAAAAGCAGCTGACCGCTGACGATATCGTCTGGTCCTATTCCGGTGTCCGTCCGCTGTGTGATGACGAATCCGATTCGCCACAGGCGATAACCCGTGATTACACCCTGGATGTGCGCGACGATAATGGTCAGGCTCCGCTGCTGTCGGTGTTTGGCGGCAAGCTGACCACCTACCGTAAGCTGGCAGAACATGCGCTGGAGAAACTGGCGAAGTACTACCCGAACGCGGGCCCGGCATGGACGAAGAACTGCGTGTTGCCAGGCGGAAATATCTCCGGCACCCGTGAAGATTATGCGGCCAGCCTGCGTCGTCGCTATCCATTTATCAGTGAAAATATGGCGCGCCACTTCTCGCGCACCTACGGCAGCAGCACTGAAACCCTGCTGGCTGGCGCGAAAAGCCTGGACGATCTGGGCGAGAACTTCGGTCACGAGTTTTACGAAGCAGAATTACGCTACCTGGTGCAGCATGAGTGGGTTCGTGAGCTGGATGATGCTATCTGGCGTCGTACCAAACAGGGCATGTGGCTGACCAAAGAGCAGCAGGCGCGAGTCACCGAGTGGCTGGCAGCGAAAGCTAAACCCGCCCTGTCGCTGGCATCATAAACGGACAGTAACTAACTAAAGAATCAGAAAGCAGGCTTCGGCCTGCTTTTTTTATCTCTGCGATAGCGGGTCGGTGAATCCGGGTGCTGATCCGACAGGTTGCGCTTTTCAGCGTGTAGCAGAGTTTATTTTTGTACGACGAACTTTTTATTAAAAATGCCAGGCTCAAACCATTTTTTATACAGAAATCCGTTTATGCGATCACATTTTTGGTCAGCGCCTAAACTCAACGCTTTCTGCTTCGCATATCAAAACGTTCACATCCTATTGTTACTGTAAATATAACGTTCAGGCTTTTTGCTTAATTGAACGACGTCATCAGAAAGCACAAACTTTCCTCAGTAAAAACGAAACAACCGTTATTTTAATCAGGAGGTTGAAATGAACACAGGCCAAACGCCTGCCCGGGAATGGAACACACGCCGCAGTGAAAAAGCGCGTCGTCTGGCATCCTTCCCTGTTGATGGCAAAGTCATTCCTACTGAAAGAGCTGTAGAAGCATTTGAAAAACTGATTGCACCGGGCGACCGGGTGGTACTGGAAGGGAATAACCAGAAGCAGGCCGATTTTTTATCACGTACCCTGGCTGAGGTTAATCCGGCGATAGTACACGACCTGCATATGATTATGCCGAGCGTGGGTCGCAGTGAGCATCTGGATATTTTCGAAAAAGGCATTGCGCGTAAACTCGACTTCTCTTTTTCCGGTCCGCAAAGTCTGCGTATTTCTCAGTTGTTAGAAGATGGTCAGCTGGAAATAGGCGCAATCCACACCTATATCGAACTCTATTCCCGCCTTTATGTCGATCTGAGTCCAAACGTCGCGCTGATTGCCGGTTATAAAGCTGACCGCAAAGGCAACCTTTACACCGGCCCGAGTACTGAAGATACGCCTGCCCTGGTGGAAGCCGCCGCGTTCCGTGACGGTATCGTGATTGCCCAGGTAAATGAGCTGGTCGATGACGAGACCGACCTGCCCCGCGTCGATATTCCTGGCTCCTGGATCGATTATATCGTCGTAGCCGATAAACCTTTCTTTATCGAACCGCTGTTTACCCGCGATCCGCGCCTGATTAAGCAGGAACATATCCTGATGGCGATGATGGCGATTAAAGGCATTTACGCCGAACATCAGGTGCAGTCACTTAACCACGGTATCGGTTTTAATACCGCCGCGATCGAACTGCTGCTGCCTACCTACGGCGAAAAACTCGGCCTGAAAGGCAAAATCTGTAAGCACTGGACCCTTAACCCGCATCCGACTCTGATCCCGGCGATTGAGAGCGGCTGGGTTGAAAGCGTGCACTGTTTCGGTGGCGAACTGGGCATGGAAGAGTACATTCGCGCCCGTCCCGATATCTTCTTCACCGGCAGCGACGGCTCTATGCGCTCTAACCGCGCCTTCTGTCAGCTGGCAGGTCAGTATGCGGTGGATATGTTTATCGGTGCCACCCTGCAGGTCGATGGCCTGGCAAACTCCTCAACCGTGACCCGCGGTCGCCTTTCCGGTTTCGGCGGTGCGCCTAACATGGGCCACGATCCGCACGGCCGACGTCATGCCACGCCTGCATGGCTCAATATGATCACCGAACCGGACCCGATGCAGCGCGGTAAAAAACTGGTGGTTCAGATGGTGGAAACCTTCCAGGCCGGTGCCAAACCGACCTTTGTTGAAACGCTTGATGCCGTTGAAGTGGCGAAATCGACCGGTATGCCGCTGGCACCCGTGATGATCTATGGCGATGACGTCACCCACGTGCTGACCGAAGAGGGTATTGCCTATCTCTATCGCGCGGAAAGCCTTGAAGAGCGCCGTGCGATGGTCGCTGCGGTAGCCGGCATCACCGATATCGGCCTTGGCGTCGATGCGGCACGCGTGGCGGCTCTGCGTAAAAGCGGCAAAGTGGTCTATCCGGAAGATATGGGCATTCGTCGTTCAGATGCGACCCGCTCACTGCTCGCCGCCAGCAGCGTCTCTGACCTGGTGGAATGGTCGGGTGGTCTTTATAACCCACCGGCAAAATTCCGGAGCTGGTAATGAAACTTCTGTCGCAGACTCAAACCGAGGCGCAGGCCAGCCAGCTGGCGACGATTGCGCGCGATTGTCTGACCGATGAAGCGCGGCTAAGCCCCAAGCCGGGTCTGGTAGACAGTCGGGGGAACGGCGCGCATCAGGATCTGACGCTGGCGCTGATGGAGCGTTCCGCTCACAGCCTTGTGCCGACCTTTCTGGCGCTGGCCCGTCACAGCTGGCTGCGTCCTGCTGATATTGCCCTGCGTGAAACGGTGGGTCGGCTGGGCCGTGACGGTGAACAGCAGATGATGGCGGCAACCGGCGGCGTCAACACCCATCGGGGTGCGATCTGGGCGCTGGGACTGCTGGTCAGTGCTGCAGCCATGCACGGTGGCGCGGCCAGTGCCGACCAGCTGACCCGCACCGCAGCCGCGCTGGCCAGCCTGCCCGACCGCGCCGCGCCAAAACTGTTCAGCAAAGGGTTAAAAGCGACGCATCGTTATCAGGTGCCCGGCGCACGCGAAGAGGCGCAACAGGCGTTTCCTCACGTGATGAAGCTGGCGCTGCCACAACTGATGACCAGTCGTGCAACGGGTGCCAGTGAAAATGAAGCCCGCCTTGATGCGCTGATGGCGATCATGACCTCGCTCAGCGATACCTGCGTGCTGTCACGGGCCGGTATGACCGGACTGAAAGCGATGCAGCAGGGAGCACGCGCCGTGCTGCTGTCTGGCGGCTGTCGCACAGCAGGCGGTCAGAAGGCGCTGGCGCAGCTCGACCAGCGCATGCTGTCGCTAAACGCTTCGCCTGGCGGGGCCGCCGATTTGCTGGCCGCGACGCTGTTTATTGATCGGGTCTGTTCACCTGAACATTCTTATTTCTAGAGGCCATTATGGAACACATCACATTATCTTTACCTGCTAACCGCTCACTCAGCGGTAAAGCTCTGGCAGGGGTCGTTGGTTCCGGTGATATGGAAGTGCTGTACACCGCAACTGAAGGACAAACGCTTAGCATTGATATCACCACCTCACTGGATAACAGCGACGCCCGCTGGAAGGCGCTGTTTGACCGCCTGAATTTAACCAACGGTCTGCCTGCCGGAAAGCTGATTATTCACGATTTCGGCGCGACACCCGGCGTGGCGCGTATCCGTATTGAACAGGTTTTTGAGGAGGTGAGCCATGCGTAACGATGCCAGTTTTATTGAATTACGCGCCCGTGAGCGCGCCCGTGCACTGCTGGACGACGGCAGCTATCGCGAACTGCTGGATCCTTTCGAAGGCATCATGTCGCCGTGGCTGGCCCCGCAGGGTGTGGTGCCGCAGTCAGATGACGGCATGGTGGTGGCACGCGGCACGCTGAACGGGCAGCCTGCGGTGGTTATCGCCATTGAAGGCACCTTCCAGGGTGGCAGCATGGGCGAAGTCTCCGGTGCCAAAATGGCGGCGGCGCTGGAACTGGCAGCCGAAGACAACCGCAATGGAATACCCACTCAGGCGGTGCTCTGCCTGGAAACCGGCGGCGTGCGTTTACAGGAAGCAAATCTGGGGCTGGCGGCGATTGCCGATATTCATGCCGCGATTGTCGATCTGCGCCGCTATACCCCGGTTATCGGCATTATTGCCGGTACCGTCGGCTGCTTTGGCGGGATGTCCATCGCCGCTGCGCTGTGCAGCTACCTGATTGTGACGCGTGAAGCGCGCCTGGGGCTGAACGGTCCGCAGGTGATTGAGCAGGAAGCGGGCATTGAAGAGTATGACTCGCGCGATCGCCCGTTTATCTGGAGCATGACCGGCGGTGAAATCCGCTACGCCAGCGGCCTGGTCGATGCGCTGGTCGGTGATGGCGTCAATGCGGTTAAAAGTGCGATGAATGACTTCATCGCTAAAGGTGTTCCGGCGCAGCACCGCAGCGATAAATATGCCGATTTCCTGCCACGTCTGACGCAGTTCGACACCCGTCAGCAGGCGGACACGGCGCAGATTAAACAGCTTTTCGCCCGGGAGGATAAATAATGACCCAGACAAACAGCCGCGGTGCAATCTGGCTGGAAAAACTTGCACCTGATGCGCAGCGCCTCAGCGGCCTGTGCGCCTCTGTCCAGGTGGCGGACGGTGAACTTAATGGCGAAAGCGTGCGCTTTATCGCCGTGGTGCCCGATGCACAAAACCACTATCCGCGTGCCGCGCAGGGCGAAGTCGGTCTGCTGGAAGGCTGGACGCTGGCGATAGTGGTGAATGAAACGCTGGAAGAGGACAAGAACAGCGACGTGAAACGCCCGATTGTGGCGGTGATCGACGTGCCAAGTCAGGCCTATGGCCGTCGCGAAGAGGCGTTCGGTATTCATCAGGCGCTGGCGGGGGCTGCAGGCGCTTATGCCAAAGCACGCCTTGCGGGTCATCCGGTGATTGGGCTGATTGTTGGCAAAGCGATGTCTGGTGCCTTCCTGGCGCACGGTTATCAGGCCAACCGCCTGATTGCGCTCAACGATCAGGGTGTACTGGTGCACGCGATGGGTAAAGAGTCCGCCGCGCGTATCACGCTGCGTTCGGTGGAGGCGCTGGAGAAACTGGCGGCGACCATTCCGCCGATGGCCTATGACGTGAATAACTTCGCCACGCTGGGTCTGCTCTCCGATCTGCTGAACGTGGCCAATCCCGATGCGCCTTCTGACGCCGATGTGGCGATGGTCGAGATCGCGTTGCAGAAAGCCATTAGCGATGCGCGTCAGGATCCGAGCCTGAAAAACCGGCTGGGCGCATCCAATCGCCACAGCTCCTCCCTGGTTCGCGAGCGGATGCGCGCAACCTGGTAATTAAATAAAAAAATAAACCTGCCGAAACCGGTCTGACGGGGCGCATTGCTAAGTGCGCCCCGGGGCAGTGGCCGTGTTCAGAATTATAAACATCGCTGTTAACAGAAAATTCTTTCTTAAATACAGGTGATTTATGATTTATATAATTGTTCATGCCCTTGCTCCGATTTTTGTCATCATGCTTCTGGGTTTCTGGGCCGGTAAGGCCGGAATGGTCAACAACAAAGACGTCTCTCTGCTGAATATTTTCGTCATGGATTTTGCGCTGCCCGCCGCGCTGTTCAGTGCCACTGTACAAACGCCCTGGCCGGGCATCGTGGCGCAATGGCCGCTGATTGTGGTTATTACCGGCGCAATGTGGATTACCTATGGGGCTGTCTATTTCGCGGCTACAAAAGTTTTCAAAAAGTCACCGCAGGATGCGGCTGTGCTGACGCTGACGGTGGCGCTGCCAAATTACGCCGCGCTGGGCCTGCCCATTCTGGCCAGCGTGCTGGGTGAAAATGGTGCCACTTCGCTCTCGGTAGCGGTCTCCATCGCCTGTGGTTCAGTGCTGCTTACACCGCTTTGCCTGCTGATTCTGGAACGTGAAAAAGCGTTTGCCGACGGCACCGAACACGGTTCAACCCTGACCATGCTGCCGATTCTGATGTGGCGTTCAGTGAAAAAACCGATCGTACTGGGACCGTTGATTGGCGTGGTGTTATCAGCGCTGGGCGTTAAAATGCCTGATCTGGTGCTGGCCGCCATCAAACCGCTGGGTCTGGCTGCCACGGCCGCTGCACTCTTCCTGACCGGTGTCATCCTGTCGGCACGCAAACTGAAACTCAACGCGGTGGTGGGCGTCGGCACGGTGACTAAACTGCTGATTCAGCCCTTTATCGCCTGGGGTCTGGTGCTGGCATTGGGTCTCAGCGGTCCGGTGGCAATTACCGCCATTCTGATGATTGCGCTCTCCGCCGGTTTCTTCGGAGTGGTGTTTGGCAACCGCTTTGGCGTGCAGTCGCCGGATGCAGAGGCTGTGCTGCTGCTCAGCTCTATTCTCTGTATTTTGTCATTACCGCTGTTCATTACGCTGACATCAGGAATGTAATATGAGCTCTGTACCGCGCCCCCACGATCTTCTCTGGCTGCGAGACGGCAACGCCTTAGCCGCCATCAGTGAGAGCTGGGTCAGTCAGTTCTGGCATCCCGGCCTTCCGGTCGTGGTGCGGCGCGACAGAAGCGAAACCGGGCTGATACCGGTGGGTGTGCGCGGCGAGCGCCGCGAACAGCGCGCCGCCGGATGGGTCAATGCAGCGGACATCGTTCGCGTTGTCACGCCGGAGATGCTGGCGGCGCGTGCGCAGTTGCTTGCCTCGCCGTTTACCGCTTATGCGCCGGTCGGCGCGGCGATTGCCCTCAGTGAGCACGACTGGCCGTGGCGCTGGGGTATTACCGGCAGTACCGGTTACGCACTGGCAACACAGCAACCCACGCTGCATGCCGCCAGCGATCTTGATTTAGTTATTCGCGCGCCAGAGCCGCTGGCGCGCAATGCGCTGCAACGCTGGCAGGCGCAAACCGACACGCTGGCCTGCCGGGTCGATACGCAGGTAGAAACGCCGTCCGGCGCGTTTGCCCTCAGCGAGTGGCTGCGTGAAGGCCGCGCGCTGGTTAAAACCGTTACCGGGCCGATACTGACCGCTTCACCCTGGAGCAGGGAGCTACAATGAAAATACTCTTTACCTTTCCCGGCCAGGGCACTCAGCGTGCCGGGATGTTACAGCACCTTCCCGACGGCGACGCCCTGTTAAACAGCGTGCGTGCAGTACTGGGCGACGAGACTGACCAGCTCGACAGTGCCGATGCACTGCGCCACACGCGCGCCGTGCAGCTCAGTCTGCTGATTTGCGGTGTCGCCTGGGCGCGCGAGCTGATCCGCCGTGGGGTGAAACCCGATATCGTCAGCGGTCTGTCGATTGGTGCGTTTCCTGCTGCGGTGATTTCCGGCGCGCTGGATTTCAGTGATGCTTTGCGGCTGGTGGCGCTGCGCGGCGATCTGATGGAGCAGGCTTATCCAGAGGGATATGGCCTGACCGCCATCACCGGCCTGACGCTGAGTCGTCTGGAAAAACTGCTGCCCGGCAGCAACACCTATATTGCCAACCTGAATGCGGAAACGCAGATTGTAATTGCTGGCCGCGACGAGGATATGGCGGTAGTCGCGCAGAAAGCGCTGGATGCCGGTGCCAGCAAAGCGATTAAACTCGCGGTGAGCGTGCCGTCGCACTGCGCGCTGCTGGATAAGCCAGCCGCAGAACTGGCGCGCGCGTTCGGGTCCGTCAGCCTTTCCCGTCCCCATTGCGCTTACCTCAGCGGTTCAACCGGACGCGTGATTTGGGAGCCGGAGAAGATTGCCGACGATCTTGCCTTTAATATGGCGCGTACGGTGCAGTGGAATGATGCGATGGTTTCAGCCAATCAGCGCGATGCCCGACTGGCGATTGAGATGCCGCCTGGCAATGTGCTGACCGGCCTGACGCTTCAGGCGGGCTGGCAGGGCGACGCGATTTGTCTGGAGCGCAACAGCGTTGAGGTTGCACTCCATCTGGTTAAACGGCTGAGTCAGTAAGGCTGCGGGCGTACATCCGCCCTTCTGCCGCCAGTGCCAGCAGGTCATTATCCCGTTCGCGGCGATGTGAGTAGACAATCGAGATCTGCTGACGCATCTGGTAAGGCTCAGCGAGCGTCAGCAGCTGAATGTTGTTTTCATACACCTTCTTCATCCGTCCCGGGATCAGTGCCAGGCCGACGCCCGCCTGCACCAGGCTTATCATCGAGAAGATGTCATTCACCTGGGTGACCATGCGCGGTTCAAATCCGGCTATCTGGAACGCCTCCTGCGAACCGGCATAGGTGGCAAACCCCTCAGCCAGCGAGACAAAATCACGGTCGGCATAATCACGCAGATCCACCGGACCAGCTCCGTCCCGCGTCTCACCGGCCGGTGTGGCCAGAAAGATCCTGTCCTCAAACAGCGGAATCACATCAAAATGCGCGTCGCTGAGTTCGCCGTCATCGGTGGCGATCAGAATCGCATCCAGCGCATCATCTTCCAGCATATTCAGCAGCATTTGATTGGAACCCATGGTCAGATCGAGCTCCAGCGTGGGCCGACGCAGCTTCATGCCCATGATCAGCCGGGGAATGGTCTCCAGCGTCAGGGAGTAGAGCGTGCCAAGTCGCAGACGCCCTCCGCCGATGCCTGCGACTTTGCGCGCCTCTTCAATGCCTTTGCCCATCAGGGTGGTCACATCGCGACAGTAGTCCAGCAGTGTCCAGGCGGCAGGCAGCGGCACCAGGTTGCGGCCCTTGTGGATAAACAGCGGGCAGTCGATGCCCTCTTCCAGCGTATGCAGTGCGCGATGCACGCTGACGCTGCTCAGCGCCAGCGCTTCCGCTGTACGGGCGATATTGCCCTTGCTCATAAACATCATGAAGACGCTGAGTTTACGGAAGGTAATTTCCTGGTTGATGTTGTCACTCATTGCTGCTGTTGCCTGTAGGGTCATTTTGCTTTCCCGCATAGTAGCGATTCTCAGCCAGGGTGTAATGATCTGGCTCGCACAAGAGGCACTTACGGAGGCAGAGGCGATAAGAGGCTGAACCTTCTGAAAGAGGAGCGGGATAGACGGTGAGCAAAGAGAGCACAGGAGAGTGCGGCCGATCCCTCGGCCGCAAAGAAAGTCAGAAACCTGACTGCACGCGCCTTACAACCTTACTGGCGAGATATTCCAGATCTCATCAGCGTACTCCTGAATCGTACGGTCCGACGAGAAGTAGCCCATTCCGGCGATGTTTTTAGCCGCGCGGCGTTGCCACTCATCCGGTTTACGGTAGAGCGCATCCACTTTATCCTGGGTATCCACATAGCTGCGATAATCCGCCAGCAACTGGTAGTGATCGCCGAAGTTGACCAGTGAATCGAACAGATTGCGGTAGCGGCCCGGATCCTGCGGACTGAACAGACCGGAAGCAATCTGAGTCAGCACCTGATGCAGCTCTTCATCCTTTTCATAATAGTCACGCGGGTTATAGCCCCCTTTACGCAGGGCTTCGACCTGCGGCGTGGTATTACCGAAAATGAAGATGTTCTCTTCACCGACGTGATCCAGCATTTCAACGTTGGCCCCATCCAGCGTACCGATGGTCAGCGCGCCATTCAGCGCAAACTTCATATTACTGGTGCCGGACGCTTCCGTCCCTGCGGTAGAGATCTGCTCAGAGAGATCGGCCGCCGGAATAATGATCTGCGCCAGGCTCACGCTGTAGTTCGGGATGAAGACCACCTTCAGTTTGTTCTTCACCTGCGGATCGTTGTTGATCACATTGGCGACATCGTTGATCAGATGAATGATGTGCTTGGCAACGTAATAAGCCGATGCCGCTTTACCGGCAAAAATATTGACGCGTGGCACCCAATCCGCCAGCGGGTCAGCCTTGATACGGTTGTATCGGGTGATCACATGCAGCACGTTGAGCAACTGGCGTTTGTACTCGTGAATACGCTTGATCTGCACATCAAACAGCGCGTTCGGGTCGAGCACCACGTCCAGATTCTTCGCCACCCAGTCGGCCAGCCGACGCTTGTTCTGATACTTGGCGACCGCCACTTTTTCAATAAACGCCGGATAGTCGATCTGCGCCTTCAGCTCGCCCAGCTGGCTGAGATCGGTGCGCCAGTTGCGGCCTATCTCCTCATCCAGCACCTCTGACAGCGCCGGGTTCGCCAGCGCCAGCCAGCGACGCGGCGTAACGCCATTGGTTTTGTTACAGAAGCGACCAGGGAACAGGCGGGAGAAATCGGCAAACAGCGACTGTACCATCAGGTTGGAGTGCAGTTCCGAAACGCCGTTTACTTTGTGGCTGACCACCACCGCCAGCCAGCCCATGCGTATCCGGCGGCCATCGTTTTCGTCGATGATCGAAATGCGCGACAGCAGATCCAGGTCATCGGGATAGTGATCCTGAATGGTCTTAAGGAAGAAGTCGTTAATTTCAAAAATAATGCTGAGGTGACGCGGCAGGATCTTGCCGATCATATCAACCGGCCAGGTTTCCAGCGCTTCGGTCATCAGCGTATGGTTGGTGTAGGAGAAGACCTGACAGCAGACGTCAAAAGCGTTGTCCCAGCTGAATTTATGATCGTCGATAAGCAGGCGCATCAGTTCGGGGATCGCCAGCACCGGATGGGTATCATTCAGGTGAATAGCGATTTTATCCGCCAGGTTGTCCCAGGTCTGATGCATCCGCCAGTGACGATTCAGAATGTCCTGCACCGTCGCGGAGACCAGGAAATATTCCTGACGCAGGCGCAGCTCGCGGCCTGAGTAGGTCGAATCATCCGGATAGAGCACGCGCGACACGTTCTCGGAGTGGTTTTTATCTTCCACCGCCGCAAAGTAGTCGCCCTGGTTGAACTTGCCGAGGTTGATTTCGTTGCTGGCCTGCGCGCCCCACAGCCGTAAGGTGTTGGTAGCGTCGGTGTCAAAGCCCGGAATGATCTGGTCATAGGCCATCGCCAGGATCTCTTCGGTCTCCAGCCAGCGCACTTTCGCGCCTTCGTGCTGGACGCGGCCACCAAAGCGCACTTTGTAGCGGGTATTGAAACGCTGGAATTCCCACGGATTACCATATTCAAGCCAGTAATCCGGCGACTCTTTCTGCTCACCTTCCACAATGTTCTGTTTGAACATGCCGTAATCATACCGGATGCCATAGCCACGGCCCGGCATGCCCAGCGTCGCCAGTGAGTCGAGGAAACAGGCTGCCAGGCGACCCAGACCACCGTTGCCCAGCCCCGGATCGTTCTCCTCTTCCATCAGCTCGGCCAGATCCAGACCCATCTCATCCAGCGCCTGGTTGAGATCGTCATAAATCCCCATCGCCAGCAGCGCATTGCCCAGCGTGCGGCCCATCAGGAACTCCATCGACAGGTAATAGACCTGCCGGACATCCTGAGAAAGCTGAGCACGGCTGGAACGCAGCCAACGCTCCACCATCCGGTCGCGCACCGCCAGCAGCGAGGCGTTAAGCCACTCATGCTTATTGGCGATAGAGGGATCTTTGCCGATGGTAAACATCAATTTATAGGCAATCGAATGCTTTAAGGCATCAACCGTCAACGTTGGTGAGGCGTAAGTGAAAGGTGCATTCATATCCAGTTTTCCCAATCCGTTACATCAAACGTTGGTAGAGATCACGGTAGGCTTGTGCTGCCACCTGCCAGCTAAAGTCCATCGCCATTGCCTGGCGCTGAACATAGCGCCAGAGCGAAGGACGGGACCACAACACAAACGCGCGCCGGATAGCCCGAAGCAGTGACCAGGCGTTGGCATCTTCAAAACTGAATCCACTGGCGATGCCGTCGGCCAGATTCTCCAGTGAGCTGTCATTCACGGTATCGGCCAGCCCGCCGGTGCGACGCACTAACGGCAACGTACCATACTTGAGGCCATAAAGTTGTGTCAGACCACAGGGCTCAAAGCGACTCGGCACCACAATCACGTCCGCGCCGCCGACAATGCGGTGTGAGAACGCTTCGTGATAGCCGATCTGCACGCCGACGCTGCCCGGATGCTCTGCCGCCGCCGCCAGGAAGCCCTGCTGCAGTTCAGCATCGCCCTGGCCCAGCAGCACCAGTTGACCGCCCTGCGCCAGCAAGCCGGGCAGCGCCTCCAGCACCAGGTCCAGCCCTTTCTGTTTGGTCAGACGGCTGATCACGCAGAACACCGGCGCTTTATCATCTACCTTCAGACCCATCGCCACCTGCAGCTGACGTTTGTTCTCCGCTTTCGCTTCCAGCGTGTCGCGGTTATAACGCGCGCTGAGCAGCAGATCGTGCGCCGGATCCCAGATAGAGGGATCAACGCCGTTGAGAATGCCGCTAAGACGGCCTTCACGCATCCGCTGTGCCAGCAGGGTTTCCATGCCGTAAGCATATTCGGCAGAGGTAATTTCATGGGCGTAAGTCGGGCTGACCGCCGTGATATGGTCGGCGTAAAAAAGTCCCGCTTTCAGGAAGGAGATCTGACCGAAGAACTCCAGCCCGTGCATGTTAAAGAATGACCATGGCAGGCCAATCTCTTCCATGTGGTGCGCCATGAACAGACCCTGATACGCCAGGTTGTGCACGGTGAAGACCGATTTAGCCGGACGACCACGCGCTTCCAGATAGGCGCAGGTCAGGCCTGCATGCCAGTCATGGGCATGCACAATATCGGGACGCCACATCGCGTCCATGCCGCACGCCAGTTCACAGCCAACCCAGCCCAGCAGCGCAAAGCGCAGATAGTTGTCGACATACGCAAACTGCGATTCGTCATGGTAGGGACTACCGGGACGATCGTAGAGGCCGGGAGCATCAATCAAGTAGATGCCCACACCGTTAAATTCACCAAATAGCAGACGTACATGACCGGCAAATGTTTCTCGCTCTGTCACGACCTGGAGATCAGGTATGCCTTTGCGCAATGCGGGAAAAGCGGGCAGTAGTACCCGCGTATCCGTGCCGCCCGCAATTTGTGCCTGAGGTAATGCCCCGACTACATCAGCCAGTCCGCCCGTTTTTAGCAGCGGGAAAAGTTCCGAACAGACATGTAAAACCTGCATCCTCGACCTCATTAAGTTATCCGACACGCTCCGCGTGCCGATTGCGTAAGTTTCGCTTATCGCTTACAGCCCCGCTTTGGCCAGCCTGGCCAGCATGGCGCGGGTTACCAGTACGATGCCTTCATCCGAACGGTGAAACCGGCGACTGTCTTCATCCGGGTTTTCGCCAATGACCATGCCTTCCGGTAACTCGCAGGCACGATCAATGACGCAGCGACGCATACGACACGATCGGCCCACTACCACATCAGGCAGCAGTACAGTTGAATCTATATTGCAAAAAGAGTTAACGCGTACCCGCGGGAACAGCACCGAATTGACCACCACTGAACCGGAGATGATGCAGCCCCCCGAGACCAGCGAGTTCATGGTCATCCCGTGACTGCCGGAACGATCCTGAACAAATTTGGCCGGCGGCAGCGGCTCCATGTGGGTACGAATCGGCCAGGTGACGTCATACATATCGAGTTCAGGCATCACCGATGCCAGGTCGAGATTGGCGCGCCAGTAAGCTTCCAGCGTCCCGACGTCGCGCCAGTAAGGCGGCGCATTGTCATCGTTCTGTACGCAGGAGAGCGCAAAGGAGTGCGCATAGCCTTCGCCGCTTGCCACGATTTTCGGCAGGATATCTTTGCCGAAGTCGTGGTTAGAGCCTGGCGTCTGCAGATCCTCTTCCAGCAGTTCATAGAGATAGTCTGCGTTGAAAACGTAGATCCCCATGCTGGCGAGCGCCTGAGTGTCATCACCCGGCATGGTGGGCGGTTTCGCGGGTTTCTCCACGAAGTCGATCACCATGTTCTCTTCGTCCACCGCCATCACGCCAAACGCCGTGGCTTCATGCACCGGCACCGGTAAACAGGCGATGGTACATTTCGCCTCGTTGACCACGTGATCCAGCAGCATGCGTGAATAATCCATCTTATAAATGTGGTCCCCGGCAAGGATCACGATGTACTGCGCCTGATAGCGGCGAATCACATCAAGGTTTTGCGTCACGGCATCGGCCGTCCCGCGATACCACTGTTCGGTCGAAAATCGCTGCTGCGCTGGCAGCAAATCGACAAACTCATTCATCTCTTCATTGAAGATCGACCAGCCACGCTGGATGTGCTGAGTCAGGGTATGAGACTGATACTGAGTAATCACGCCAATCCGTCGGATACCGGAGTTGACGCAGTTGGAGAGGGCAAAGTCGATAATGCGGAACTTGCCGCCGAAATGCACCGCCGGTTTGGCACGTTTGGCCGTTAAATCGACCAGGCGCGTGCCGCGTCCGCCGGCGAGGATCAGAGCAACCGTCTGTGTAGGGAGCTGGCGGGCCAGCATCAGGTGATCTGTTCTATCTAACTTAACCATGTCTGACTCCTTATGATTGCTTTTGGAACACGCACACACCGTGTGCGGGACCATGCCAGACAGTTAGCAGGATGGGGTTGTCGTCCCCGGCGAAAGGAGGAAGGGCGCGCCATTCTCCGTCTGGTAACACGATGTCATTCACCGTATCCGTGGCGTTTATTGTTATTAACCAGCGGCCGGACAGCAGGATCTGCAATCTGTGCATCCCCTGTGCCCATTCATCGTGTTGCAGTGGCTGGCCACCGGCATTGAGCCACTGCACATTGCCGTCACCGTCCTGCCACCAGCGATCTGCGGTCAGCGCCGGAATGCGCTGGCGCAGCTCGATCAGTGCAGCGGTGAATCCGACTAATCCCTTCTCATCCGCCTGCCAGTCAAGCCAGCTCAGGGCGTTGTCCTGACAGTAAGCGTTGTTATTGCCACGCTGGGTGTGGCCGCGCTCATCGCCTGCCAGCAGCATCGGCGTGCCCTGTGACAGCAGCAGCGTCGTCAGCAGTGCCCGCACGCTGCGACGGCGACGTTCAATCACGTCGAAGCTGACGTTCAGCCCCTCTTTGCCGTGGTTGTGGCTGTAGTTATCGCCGTGACCATCACGGTTATCTTCCCCGTTCGCTTCGTTGTGTTTACGTTCGAAGCTCACCACATCCCACAGCGTAAAGCCGTCATGGGCGGTGATCAGGTTAACCGTGGCGTGTGGCGACCGGTCATCATGCTGGTAGAGATCGCTGGAGGCGGCAAAGCGACGGACGAACTCGCCGTTGCTTATGTCGCCGTGCAGCCAGTAACGACGCGCGGTGTCGCGAAACTGATCGTTCCATTCGGCAAACGGCGGCGGAAAACGACCAACCTGATAGCCGTCAGGGCCGATATCCCAGGGTTCAGCAATCAGCTTGACCTGAGAGAGCAGCGGACAGGCGCGTATCGCCTCAAAAAATGGCGCATCACGCTGGTAATCCGGTGTGCGGCCCAGCACCGGCGCGAGGTCAAAGCGGAAGCCGTCGACGTGGCAGACACGCACCCAGTAGCGCAGCGCCTCTAAAGCCCACGTCATCACCTGCGGATGATGGATATTCAGCGTGTTGCCGCAGCCGGTCCAGTTCTGATAATCGCCCTGCTCATCGAGCCAGTAGTAGCTGGCGTTGTCGATGCCGCGCATGGAGATTGTCGGGCCAATCTCATCCAGTTCAGCGGTGTGGTTGAACACCACATCCAGCAGCACTTCGATACCCGCGGCGTGCAGGTTTTTGACTGCCTTCTGAAACTCCTGCAACGGCGTCACGTCCGGCTGACCGGAGGCGTAACGGGGATCCACCGCCCAGAGCGCAAAGGGGTTATAGCCCCAGTAGTTGCTGAGGCCGAGCTGCAGCAGTCGCGGCTCGCTGGCGAAGTGCGCCACCGGCAGTAGCTCAAGGGTGGTAATCCCCAGACTGCGCAGGTAATTCACCATAACAGGATGACCGAGCGCCGCGTAAGTCCCGCGCAGCGTTTCCGGAATTTCCGGATGCTGCTGCGTCAGGCCGCGCACGTGGGCTTCGTAAATCACCGTGTTACCCCACGGAATACCCGGTGCGACGTCGTCCTGCCAGTCAAAATCCTCCGCGACGACCCGTGACTTCGGCGCAATCGCCGCGTTGTCATGCGGATCGGGCTGCGTCTCGCCGCCATGAAACAGCGGGTCATCCGGTACATCGCCCTCAACCGCGCGGGCGCAGGGGTCAACCAGCAGCTTCGCCGGATTAAAACGGTGTCCCTGCTGCGGCGCCCAGGGACCATGCACCCGGTAGCCGTAGCGCTGTCCCGGTTTCAACGCCGGAACATAACCATGCCAGATATCCCCGCTGCGGCCAGGCAGGTCAAGACGCTGTTCTGCGCCCTGCTCATCAAACAGGCAGAGCTCTACGCGCCCGGCATGCTGTGAGAACAGGGTGAAGTTAACGCCTTTGCCATCGTAACTGGCACCCAGCGGTTCGGGATCTCCGGCAGTGATGGTCATTCAGCCTCCCGCACCAGCCATACCGTTGCCAGCGGCGGCAGATTGAGGCTCAGCGACTGCGGTCGCCCGTGGCTCTCCTGCTCATCGGTATGCACCCGATGGTTGCGCACGTCGCTGCCGTGATACTCATGCTGATCGGTGTTCAGCACTTCACGCCAGTAGCCAGGCTGGTTAACGCCAAAGCGATAGCCCGGACGCGGCACCGGCGTAAAGTTACTGACGACGATCACTTCGTTGCCTTCACGGTCACGACGGACAAAGGCGAAGACGGAGTGTTCCGCATCGTTTACCACCAGCCACTCAAAGCCTGCCGGATCGAAGTCGAGCTGATGCAGCGGCGTGTAGTACTGATAGGTGTGGTTGAGATCGCGCACCAGACGGTGAACGCCGTGGTGCCAGTTGTCGTCCCCTTCCAGCAGATGCCAGTCAAGGCTGACATCGTGGTTCCACTCGCGACCCTGGGCAAATTCGTTGCCCATAAACAGCAGTTTCTTGCCGGGGAAGCCCCACATCCAGCCGTAGTAAGCACGCAGGTTGGCGAACTTCTGCCATGCATCGCCCGGCATACGATCGAGAATCGAGCGCTTACCGTGCACCACTTCGTCATGCGACAGCGGCAGCACAAAGTTTTCGGTGTAGTTGTACATCATGCCGAAGCTCATCAGATCGTGATGGTGCTTACGGTAGATGGGATCGACCTTCATGTAGTCGAGGGTGTCGTGCATCCAGCCCAGATTCCATTTGAACCAGAAGCCCAGCCCGCCGTCTTCGGTGGGACGCGTCACGCCAGGATAGTCCGTCGACTCTTCGGCCATGGTCACCGAACCGGATGCCACAGTGCCGAGCGTACGGTTGGTGTGACGCAGAAACTCAATCGCTTCCAGGTTTTCACGGCCGCCGTACTGATTCGGCACCCATTCCCCTTCGCTGCGGCTGTAGTCGCGGTAGATCATCGACGCAACCGCATCCACACGCAGGCCATCAATGCCAAAGCGCTCCGTCCAGTAGAGCGCATTGCCCGACAGGTAGTTGCTCACTTCCCGGCGACCAAAGTTGTAGATCAGGGTATTCCAGTCCTGGTGAAAGCCTTCACGCGGGTCACTGTGCTCATAGAGCTCGGTGCCGTCGTATCTTGCCAGACCGAAATCGTCGCTGGGGAAGTGGCCCGGCACCCAGTCGAGCAGCACGTTGAGGCCCGCCTCATGGGCGGCGTCAATGAAGGCGCGGAACTCGTCACGGGTACCAAAACGTCGGGTCGGCGCATACATGCCCAGCGGCTGATAGCCCCAGCTGCCATCAAAGGGATGTTCGTTGATCGGCAGCAGTTCGATATGGGTAAAGCCCATCTCTTTGACGTAGGGCACCAGCTGTTCAGCCAGCTCTTTGTAGCTCAGCCAGAAGTTGTTGTCGGTGTGACGACGCCAGGAGCCCAGATGCACTTCATAGATGGAGATCGGCGCGTCAAAGGCGTTGGCCGCCTTACGCTCCGCTTTCATCTCAACAGGCTCTGGCAGACCACAGATCATCGACGCAGTCTGCGGACGCATCTGCGCCTCAAACGCGTACGGGTCCGCTTTGATGCGCAGTTCGCCATTGGCGTCGATGATTTCATACTTGTAGAGCTGGCCGTTGACCGCGCCCGGTACAAACAGCTCCCAGATGCCCAGTTCCTGACGCAGACGCATCGGATGACGGCGGCCATCCCAGAAGTTGAAATCGCCAACCACTGACACGCGACGGGCGTTGGGTGCCCAGACGCAGAAGCGGGTGCCGAAGACGCCATCGATGACGTCACCGTGCGCGCCCAGCGTCTCATAAGGGCGCAGGTGCGTCCCTTCTGCCAGCAGCCACAGATCCATCTCCTGCAGCAGCGGACCAAAGCGATAGGCATCGTCTACCAGGTTTTGCTGGCCGTGCCAGTTCACTGCCAGCTGATAGCGGAACGGGTTTTTGCGGCGTGGAATAACGCCACTGAAGAAGCCACGTGCATCTTCACACACCAGCTGAGCCAGTTTGCGCCCGGTGGAGGTTTCAATGACCCACACTTCAAGCGCTTCGGGAAGCAATGCCCTGACTTCAAGGCCTTGCTGAGTTCGGTGCATCCCTAGTAACGAAAAAGGGTCGGCATAATTACCCGCAAACAGGGCATTGATCGCATCGCGATCGGGAAGCTCTGACATGACTTTCTTCCTGTGATAATTGGCAGCCGAAATGAACGCGACATAGCCTGTCGCGGTTCACCTGCGCTGCTCTTCATTGAGCCATACGTACAACGACAAAGAAGTCAGGCCATTCCGTGGGAAAAGTGTTTTTGCCGTGTACCACAACCATTTAATCCGGAAAGCACAAGAGTTACCTGTGGCACATCATGGTTAAATCATAGCTTGGTCACGGCACTTGCCATGGACTAAAGCAAAATAATCTTTACCGACCGGCAAAAAAGGGAAGTTGATCACTGAGTAAGCGAAACGGCAGATTGTTTCGTGTACGACAAAAACAAAAAAGGCCGGATAAACTGATGATTATGGTCATTTATGTTGCCTGGAGCGCCCCGACTGATGAAGCTGCATTTTTCACCGGAATGAAACAGAGCCTCTGCCACCGCCAAATCTCAGAGTTCAGGATCGCTGGGTGCAGAGGACGATTGAGAAAAGCTACCTGATAATGTGTTGTAAAGCGATGGTTAGCAGTATGTTTCTGACATGAAATGGATTGAGTCATAAAAAAGTTGAGAATTGAATCTGCTTCACGATCCTAAATTTTGCCCAAAATAGCCGTACATCTGTTTTTTACTTTGAATTAGCATGTAAATTCAAAAATTTTAGAAGTAAAGGACTGCTATGTCTTTACAAGGAAAGTTTGTCATAAACAATGCTGATTACTCTCCTCTGATTTTTCCGGGCTTAGGCACTTTTTTAGCGTTTTCTGGTAATGATATTTACCGTAATAAGGGTGGCTGCGGGATGATAATAAACAAAGGGCCATTACCTGCCGGACACTACTACATAGTCGACAGACCTTCTGGTAGTTGGGTCAATAGCGTCAGAGCATGGGCAATTGACGAAATAAAAAGTGCATTCAAATATCATGTTGATCATTCAGAATGGTTTGCCCTTTTCCGCGTTGATAGGATGATCGACGATAGCACCTTTTTTCGAGGAGTAACGCGAGGAGGCTTCAGGCTTCATCCCGGTCAGGTTTCAGAGGGCTGTATTACGCTGGCCTGGCAATCAGACTTCAACATGCTGAGAAATGCTCTATTAAGAACATCTAAAATCTCGGTTCCTGGCACAGACTTAAAAGCCTATGGCACCATTGAGGTAATCACTTATGGCGACACTTGCCCGTAGATTAGGAAAATTAGCCTTCTTCCTTCTTCTTTTACTTATCGTTGGTCGGGCTATGGGTGAGCCTTATAACTGGATTAATTATGATTTCGCTTTAAAGCTAGGCCATATTTTATATGGCTCCGGTGAAATTGGCGCAGAGGCAATAGATGATACGTATTTCTATATGAGTTTCCTCACTAATATAGTTATCACTGCGGCAATTTTTTTCATAACAATGAAGTTGATCAGAAAAGTAAGGTGATAATAGGATGCCAATTCCTGCTTACATGTGGCTCAAAGATGATGGCGGTGCTCATATTAAAGGTTCTGTTGATGTATGGGATCGTGATGGCAGCATTGAGATTGTTGGTTTCAGTCATGGACTGAACATTCCTGTAGATAGTGCTAACGGCAAGATAACCGGCAAGCGTTCACACTCACCGATGATGATTGAAAAGGAGTTTGATAGCTCCAGTCCATATCTTTATAAGGCGGTTGCTACGGGCCAGACGCTGCAAAGTGCGGAAATCCGCTGGTATAAAATCAATCATGCCGGGCAGGAAGAGTGTTACTTTGTCATGACTATTGAGGGGGTAAAGATCACTGGCGTGAATCCTGGCATGCCAAACGCTAAAATGTCCGGTAATGCGCAAATCAACCATATGGAATCAATATCCATGATGTATGACAAAATCACATGGCGTTATGTTGATGGAAATGTCCAGTATACCGATGACTGGAATATACGAGCATAGAACATCGGATAGAAATGCTTCACTGAAGGGCATGAATGTGTAAATAAACGAATAAAAATATAATAGCCTGAATTTATACTGACTACTACAACTCTAAAATGGCGTACCAGCATCATCGTACAGGTATTTTCTTCCAGAACGAGATTCGCATACATTACTTTCATTCTAAACATTTCCGAATGTAATGGCGCAACTATTTTTTTACGTCATTAACTCTGCAAGCACAGAGGGTTAACATACTAAAGAATGAATAAGTCATTCAATTTTGAACATTGTCACATTTCGAAAATGAAGCGGTAAAAGTTAGCAAAACATGATTGAAAACCAGACAAGTTAGTCGTATTAAAAAAAAGACATCAATTAAGATGTCTATGTGAATAAGGAAATTAACAATGGCAAAACATTGGTCAGGGCAACCATGCCCTAAGACTGGAACTTATGGCCAGTATCACGATACTGACAATTCATACGCAGGAACTGCATATGATCGCCATGTGAAAAAAGATGATCCATTTCCGCCAAGCAAAAACAATCATCACTTCAAAGAAAAGTGATACTGAATAGAAAAAGCCCCTCGGGGCTTTTTCTTTTTTACCACCGTATTACATCCTTATTGACCACCGTACCATCATTCCCATCCCGTCATTTAAAATGCATTAGCGTCTAAAAAAGCCTGCATTGCGCATGCCTGATAAATGATGATTTTTGGGCGGTTAGGACCTTAATGAAAAGTGTTTGCAGATTCAGTCTGACGAACACAATTTCTAAGACACTATGTACTCCATTGAGCAGCGACAGAATGTGCATATTGCTGTGATGCAAGTCTCTGCCCAAAGCCATCCATCAAGCTCAAAAAACACACCATAAAACGCAAAGAATTTTTTGGCTGAAGTCAAAATTATCCATAGACTGGACTAACAACAAAAAGCCCGTAACCATCAACAATGATTACGGGCTTTCATATAGCTATCAGACAGTTAATCGATCATCTTTGCCTAATCTGATCGGCATTGATCATAAATCCGGCCTTTGGCGATGTTTTCTGTTTAGCTGGTTAACAACCGCAGCATGCGACGTAGCGGTTCGGCTGCGCCCCATAACAGCTGGTCGCCCACCGTGAAGGCGGAGAGATATTCCGGCCCCATATTCAGTTTACGCAACCGGCCAACCGGCGTGGTCAGCGTACCGGTGACAGCGGCAGGCGTCAGTTCACGCATCGTCAGTTCGCGGTCATTCGGCACCACTTTGACCCACTCATTGTGAGAGGCCAGCAGCTGCTCAATTTCAGCCAGCGGCAGGTCGCGTTTCAGCTTCAGCGTAAAGGCCTGGCTGTGGCAGCGCAGTGCCCCGACGCGCACGCACAATCCATCAACGGGGATGACGTTACGGGTGGCGAGGATCTTGTTGGTCTCAGCCTGGCCTTTCCACTCTTCGCGGCTCTGACCGTTTTCCAGCTGTTTGTCGATCCACGGAATCAGGCTGCCCGCCAGCGGCACGCCGAAGTTATCGGTCGGCAGGGTACCGGAACGGGTGAAGTCGGTCACGCTACGCTCGATGTCGAGGATGGCGGAGGCCGGGTTCTGCAGCGCAGGCGCAACGTGATCGTGCAGCATGCCCATCTGGGTCAGCAGTTCACGCATGTGGCGCGCGCCGCCGCCAGAGGCCGCCTGATAGGTGGCAACCGAAGCCCACTCCACCAGGTCCTGAGCAAACAGGCCGCCCAGCGACATCAGCATCAGGCTGACGGTACAGTTACCGCCGACAAAGGTTTTGATCCCACTGTCGATACCCTGGCGAATCACCGCATGGTTGACCGGATCGAGGATGATGATGGCATCATCTTTCATGCGCAGCGTGGAGGCCGCATCAATCCAGTATCCCTGCCAGCCGCTGGCGCGCAGCTTTGGATAGACGTCACTGGTGTAGTCGCCACCCTGGCAGGTAATAATGATATCCAGCGCCCGCAGCGCCTCAATATCAAACGCATCCTGCAGTGTGCCCTGCTGTTTGCCCGCAAATGCGGGTGCCGCCTGACCATGCTGCGACGTCGAGAAGAAGACCGGATTGATTGCATCAAAATCACGCTCTTCACTCATGCGGGACATCAGCACAGAGCCGACCATACCGCGCCAACCAACAAAACCTACATTCTTCATGTCGTGTCCGTCTAAGGCAGTTACACCTGCTTTTCATTTCAGAGGAGAGAGCGGCGTGCTATTTTCACGCCGCTCTGCGTAATAATAAGATTTACCTGTGTCCCTTCACTCTACAAAATGCAGGCCGGGTAGCAAGTGAATTAATTCGATTACGCTAACTTTTTCAGCAGCGTAACTAATAACTCCGCTTTTTCGTGAACAACATGGCGTAAAACCGATGACTGAAATGATTTCAGCGACAATATTATTGTTGTTAATTATGGATCCGCTGGGCAATCTGCCGATTTTTATGTCGGTTTTAAAGCATCTGGAGCCGAAACGGCGGCGAGTGGTGCTGATCCGTGAAATGTTGATTGCTCTGATCATCATGCTGCTGTTCCTGTTTACCGGTGAACGCATCCTGGCATTTTTGAATCTGCGTACTGAAACGGTGTCGATTTCCGGCGGGATCATCCTGTTTCTTATCGCCATTAAGATGATTTTCCCGTCGGCGGAAAGCAGCAGTTCTGGTTTACCGGCGGGTGAAGAGCCCTTCCTGGTGCCACTGGCGATCCCACTGGTAGCCGGGCCATCGCTGCTGGCGACGCTGATGCTGCTGTCGCATCAATATCCGCATCAGATGTCGCACCTGGTCGGCGCGCTGCTGATCGCCTGGGGCGTGACGGTGGGTATTCTGCTGATGTCAGGTCTGTTCCTGCGGCTGCTGGGCGATAAAGGCGTGAATGCGCTGGAGCGGCTGATGGGATTAATACTGATTATGCTGGCAACTCAGATGTTCCTGGACGGCATTCGGGCTTATCTGAAGCTGTAGGAGAGTATCTGCGCTTCCCATGAAGACAGGGAAGCGCAGAACCGACGTAATTAAGAGAGTAGTGTGAAGGCGATCATCCCCACCACCGCACCAACGGTACCGAGAATGGTTTCCATCAGTGTCCAGGTCTTCAGCGTTTCCGCTTCGCTGGCCCCGGTGAAACGACCAAACAGCCAGAACCCGGCATCGTTCACATGGCTGATAATGATTGAGCCACCGCCGATGCAGATCGACAGCGCCGCCAGCTGAGCGCCGCTGTAGTGCAGCGGTTCAATCACCGGCATGATTAAGCCTACCGTGGTCAGACAGGCGACCGTTGCCGATCCCTGAATCACCCGCACCGCACCTGACAGGATAAAGCAGGCCAGCGCAATCGGCAGTCCTGCGCCGGTCAGCGCATTGCCCAGCACCGGACCCACGCCGGAGTCTACCAGCACCTGCTTAAACACGCCGCCCGCGCCAATCACCAGCAGGATAATACCGGCCGGTTGCAGCGCGCTGCCGCACACCTGCATTACCCGCTCTTTATCCATACCCTGACGGTAAGCCAGGCCATAAATCGCCACCAGCAGCGCCAGCAGGATTGCGGTGAAAGGATGGCCGATAAATTCCAGCCACTCATACAGGGTGGTGCCTTCGGTCGTGAAGCGTGCGCCGATGGTTTTCAGGCCAACCAGCACCAGCGGAAACAGAATCAGTGAGAGGCTGAAGCCAAACGACGGCAGCTTGCTCTCATCGACATCCGGTTGATGATCTTCCGGCGGCGCGCTGAACGAGACGTGGTTGCCAATGAAGTTGCCAAACAGGGGCCCGGCAATCAGCATGCCCGGGATCGCCGCACAGAGACCCAGCAGGATCATCCAGCCAAAATCTGCGTGCATCTGCGAAGCCAGCAGCATCGGCGCCGGTCCGGGCAGCAGGAACGCCGCCGCTGCGGCCACACCGGCAAACAGCGGGATCACCAGCTTCACCAGATTGCCGCCGGTACGCCGTGCCACCGCAAAAGCGATACTGATCAACAGCACGACTGCCACCTCAAAAAAGAGCGGCAGCGCGCAGATCAGACCGGAAATGCCCATCGCATAATGGGCGCGGCTCTGACCAAAGGTTTTCAGCATCCGGATGGCGATCTGATCAACTGCGCCGGTTTCATGCAGGATTTTGCCGAACATCGCGCCCAGCGCGACCACAATCGCGAGGAAGCCGAGCGTGCCGCCCATCCCCTTCTGCATGGTTTCAGCGATTTGATTCAGTGGCATGCCGGAGAACAGCCCGGCACCGATGGACACTAACATCAATGCGACGAAGGCGTGCATACGGGCCTTCATCACCAGGAAAAGCAGCAGCAGCACGGAGCCTGCTGCGGTTAAAACGAGTGTTGCGGTATTCATCTCTAACCCTGGCTGATAGCGTCCTGGATAGTCGCAACCGTAGCCGCCACCACATCGTCCAGTGAATGCGCGATATCCACCACCAGTACATCCGGCTCATCGCTACCCGGCTCTTCCAGCGTCGCAAACTGCGTCACCAGCATCTGCGGCTTGAAGAAGTGGCCTTTACGCGCTTTCAGGCGGGCTTCGATGGTGTCGAAATCGCCCTTCAGGTAGACGAAACGCAGGTTGTCATTTCCCTGACGCAGGATGTCGCGATAACTTTTCTTCAGGGCTGAACAGACAATCACGGAAATTGCCTGGGTGCGCTGCATGGCAAACGCGGCGTCGTTCAGTGCCTGTAACCACGGCTGGCGATCGTTGTCATCCAGCGGATGACCATCGGCCATCTTCAGGATGTTGGCGCGTGGGTGGAGAAAATCACCGTCAAGAAAGGCTGTATTCAGCTGGTGAGAGACCTGATTGGCGACGGCAGACTTTCCGCTGCCTGAAACGCCCATCAGGATAAAAACGTGATGCGACGGGGATTGCGTTGTCATTTTTCTGCTCCGGCAGGTGAGAATTTGCCAATGTTACCGATAACAATGTCGTTTCTCATTCTCCTGGCCGCTTAACAGCCTGGCAACCTTTTTACCAGGAAATGCATGAAAGTGTGAGCTGACTCATAAAAACGCCACAATCAGATGCTGCCACCTTCACTGATCTCAAAACCGACATCCAGCGGCTGGCAGGTGCTGCTTTCTCCTGCAATGCGTGCCAGCAGCAGCGCCGCGGCTTCACGCCCCATGCGGTCGCGTGGCGTCAGCACTGTCGCCAGTTGTGGCGTGACAACCTGACTGATGTCATGGCCGTGAAAACCGGCTATCGCCATCTGAGAGGGCACCTGCAATCCCTGGCGCTGGCACTCGAACATCGCGCCGACCGCCAGGTCGTCATTGGTACAGAACAGGCTATCTGTTTCAGGATAGAGACGTTGCGCCTCACGCAGCAGATCACAACCGGCGCTGAATGAAGAGGCATCTTCCATCATCACACTGCGTGGCGTCAGCCCCGCTTCGCGCATCGCGATTTCGTAACCGCGCTGCTTCTGCAGCGTACGTTCATCCAGGCGTGCGCCGAGGTAGACGGTATGGCGATGACCTTTGCTGAGGATCGCCTGCGTCATCTGTCGGGCCGCTTCAACGTTATCGAAGCCTACCGCCATATCCAGGCAGGGCGTGACGCTGTCCATCACCTCAATCACCGGGATACCGGCCACTTCCAGCATGCGCAGCGTGCCTGGTGTATGGGTGCGTTCGGTGAGGATAACCCCATCAATGTTCCAGCCCAGCAGCGAGCGCAGTTGCAGCTCCTCTTTTTGCGGGTTGTAACCAAAGTGGGCGACCAGCGTCTGATAGTTGGCTTCGTCAGTGACGGCTTCGATGCCGCGCAATACGTCAGCAAAAACCTGGTTTGTGAGTGACGGTAGCAGTACGCCAATGGCGCGGCTGGTGGCGTTAGAAAGCATATCGGGGGCGCGATTGGGGATATAACCCAGCTCATCCAGTGCCACCGCGATCTTATCCCGCAGGGCAACGGAGACCTGCTCTGGATTACGCAGGTAACGGCTGACGGTCATTTTAGTAATGCCGACGCGATCGGCAACGTCCTGTAATACCGGTCTTTTCTTCTTCATCGTAGCGCCTGGGATCGCCCTTAAAGCTAAAGTACGATGAGTCTATCACTTTTCTGTCACAAAATTGCCAACCGGGCGCGACGATGCGCGCCCGTTATCTGCTTAGACCGGTGGCAGATCAAACAGCAGGACTTCTGCAGCCGAGCTGGCTTCAATAGTCAGCGCGCTTTCGTCCCAGATAGCCAGAGCATCGCTGGTGGTGATCGCGTTGCCGTTAACGGTAACATCACCTTTCACCACCTGAATCCAGATACGACGTCCCGCATCAATCGCGACATTGTCCTGTTCGCCGGCAGCCATTACCCATCGCGATAAGGTCATGTCCTGAAAGACTTTCAGCGATCCTTCACGGGCATCCGGGCTTAACACCAGCTGACGTCCCTGCACATCCGGGAAGCGGCGCTGATCGTAGCGTGGTTCGATACCGGTACGCTCAGGAATGATCCAGATCTGATAAAGGTGCAGCGGCTCGCTTTCGCTGGCGTTGTACTCAGAGTGACGTACGCCGGTGCCGGCGCTCATAATCTGAAACTCCCCTGCCGGGATCTGCTCTTTGTTGCCCATGCTGTCCTGATGCTCAACCGTACCGGAGAGCACGTAGGTCAGGATTTCCATATCTTTGTGAGGATGGGTACCAAACCCCTGGCCGCCATCAATCACATCTTCATTGATGACCCGCAGCGCGGAGAAACCCATAAAGTTCGCATCGTGATAGCTGGCGAAAGAGAAAGTGTGCCAGCTATCCAGCCAGCCATGGTTTGCGTGACCGCGTTCTTCAGCTTTGCGTACATAAATCATGTTCAAATCTCCTCAATGTTTTTTATAGTCTGTCCCTGAGGCGGTCTGATTGATAGCTGAAAAACTTCACGCCTCTGTTCAAAATAGTTGAATGAGCATTGAGCAGTGACTGAAAAGCACTGAAGAAGGGCAGGCAAAAAAAAAGCCAGCGGATAAGCTGGCTAAATAATACTGGAAGCAATGTGAGCAATGTCGTGCTTTCTCAGGCTGTCGGGCGACCTCCCGAGAACGCATGACAATAATAATCATTATCATTCGCGTCTGTAAAGTCATTTTCACTTTTTTTACCCTGATTAACGCGGTGAATACCTTGATGTTTAAAGGGTTTTAATGGGCTAAAGGAGAAACCATGAATGAAATAGTTGTCCGCCACGTCACGCCTGAAGATGCTGCTGCGCTGCACAGGATTTACGGTCAGCCAGATACCCAGGCCAGCACACTTCATTTGCCCCACTCATCACTCCAGATGTGGCATACCCGTCTCGCGACGCCTCAGCCCCATGCGCATCTGCTGGCGGCCTGTATCGATGATGTCGTCGTCGGTCAGTGTGCGCTGCATGTGGAAGAGCGCGCCAGACGCCGTCATGTCGCCTCACTGGGTATGGGCGTGGATGAACGCTATCGTCAGCGTGGCGTCGGAACCGCACTCATGCGTGAAATGGTCGCGTTGTGCGACAACTGGCTACAGGTGAGCCGAATGGAACTGACAGTATTCGTCGATAATGGCCCGGCTATCGCCCTTTATCAGCGTTTCGGTTTTGAGATTGAGGGAACGGCTAAAGGCTTCGCAATGCGGCACGGTGAACTGATCGACGCGCATTATATGGCGCGGGTTAAAGCCTGACGTGTGTGAAAAAGGGCACTTTTCAATGCCCTCCAGACCGATGACAAACCCAAAAGTTAACGAACCTGGCAGCAACTTATTAGCCTAACGCGCAGGGAACACGGGCAGAAGAGGAAAGCGTCCCGCGCCAGGGACAAAAACGCCGGGAGCGTTTTTGAACAACGCAAAGCGTTGGCCCGGCTACGGGCGCACCTCAGGGATGAGGTGCGTAATAGCGCGGGCCGAGCAGTCAGGGATGACGCTTTTGCGTCTTTCCGATCTGACCGTGTTCCCTGAGCAGGCTCGATCTCACAGCCACTCAACCCCGTCCTGGCTATCAGATATCAATAACCCGCACTCAAATCATCAATGCTGCGCGGATCGGAAGCGCCATAGAGCATGCCATCCGGCCCGATCATGATGCTCTGTGTACTGCCCATCGACGGCAGTACCTTCACATGCTGACCTTTGGTTTCCAGCAGACGCAGCGTATCGGGACTGAAGCCCTTCTCCACCCGCAGCTGATCCGGCAGCCACTGATGATGGAAGCGCGGCGCATTAGTGGCTTCCGCCACGTTCATCCCGAAATCGATGCTGTTAACCACCATCTGCAGCACCGTGGTGATAATGCGGCTGCCGCCAGGACTCCCCGTCACCAGCCAGGTTTTTCCCCCTTTGGCGACGATGGTCGGCGACATCGATGACAACGGACGTTTCGCCGGTTGCACCGCATTCGCTTCCCCGCCGACCAGTCCATAGACATTGGGCGTGCCGGGCTTGGCTGAGAAGTCATCCATCTCGTTATTCATCAGGATGCCGCTGTTGCCCGCCACAATTCCGCTGCCGAAATAGGTGTTAAGCGTATAAGTCACCGCGACCGCATTCCCCTCCTTATCCACCACCGAGAAATGAGTAGTCTGATTGCTTTCATAAGGTTCGAGCTTGCCCGGTTTGATCTCGCTGGAGGGCCGCGCCTTCGCTACATCGATCTGCTGCGCCAGGGTTTTGGCATAGGCTTTACTGGTCAGCGCCTGCCACGGCACTTTCACGAAATCGGGATCGCCGAGATATTCCGAGCGGTCCGCGTAGGCATATTTCTCCGCTTCCGCCATCACCTGCATGGCATCAGCACTACCAAAGCCCATCTTCGCCAGATCGAAATTCTCCAGGATATTCAGAATCTGCACGATGTGGATGCCACCGGATGACGGCGGCGGCATTGAGAAGACTTCATAGCCACGGTATGTCCCGCTAATTGGCTTACGCTCGACCGCACGATAGGCCGCCAGGTCAGCTTTGTTGATCAGGCCGCCATGCTGCGCCATCTCTCCGGCGATCTCATCCGCGATTTCACCTTTGTAAAAGGCATCCGGCCCCTGACGGGCAATCAGTTGCAGGCTGTGAGCCAGGTTCTTCTGCACCAGCCGATCGCCCTTCTGCCACGGCGTACCGTCCGGTTTGTAGAAGATCGCTTTGCTGTTGGGATGGGTGATCAGCACTTCTTTGCCGTAGGTTTTCAGATCGTCCGCCAGCGCGTCGTTGACCGGAATACCGTCACGCGCCAGTTTGATCGCCGGTGCCAGCAGCGTGCTCAGCGGCAGAGTGCCATATTTCTGCGCAGCCAGCGCCAGTCCGGCCACGGTGCCCGGCGTGCCGGAGGCGAGATGTGATGTCAGCGACAGCTTGCTGTCAGCGTTGCCCTGCTTATCCAGGAACATGTCACGCGACGCGTGTCCCGGTGCCATTTCACGGAAATCGATAGCCGTGGCGCGGCCAGAGGCAGTGCGCAGCAGCATAAAACCACCGCCGCCGAGATTGCCCGCCTGCGGATGGGTCACGGCCAGCGCAAAGCCTACCGCCACCGCGGCATCCACCGCATTGCCGCCCTGACGCAGGATCTCGACGCCAACCTGCGTCGCCATCGCATCCACTGACGCTACCATGCCGTGCTGCGCTTTTACCGGGTGAAAAGTGTCACTGTCCACACCGTAGGAGACCGGAGGAGCCTGCGTTGGCGCGGCGTTAGCGCCTGCCACTACGGTGAAACTCATCACCAGCGACCAGCTAAGCTGACGCACTGTTTGCTGCATTTTCATCCTGCCACCATCCCATATTGTTATTTACATTTTTTTATCATTTCTGCAAGTGCCTACAAATACAGCAAAATAACCGGGGTTAAGTCAAATCAGGAATAGATCGGAAAGTAAGGTCTGTGATATCGGGTAAACTTATGGCTACGACCCTGATATCGGTGTACGCCGTTGTGCACCCAAAACCCTGTCGCTTTAAGGAAGGAGGAGTGATGAAAAAGTGGATGATTATTCTGGCCGCTCTGCTGCCTTTCGCCAGTCAGGCGAACACGCTGAACAGCACTAACGATCCGAATAAACCTGGCTATAACCCCAGCCAGCAGCGGATGCAGTCGCAGATGCAGACCCAGCAGCAACAGCAACAGCTGAAGCTGCGCCAGGATCAGCAGCGTCAGACGCAGGACACGCAGCGTAAAATGCAGGAGCAGCGGAACAGCGCCCAGCAGCGGGTGATTACCACGCAGCCGGGCCAGCAGAATCAGAATCAGAATCTAAACCAGAACTAATGAAAATCGGGGCCGATGATGTCGATGGCATCAGTACAGATGGCATCGACGCCCCATTTCAGCAATTCCCGCGCCCGATCCGGGCTGTTCACGGTATAAACCAGAATCTTCAGGCCTGCGGCTTTCAGTTCGGTGACCCGCTCAGCGGTCAGCACCTTATGATTAAGGTGAATTGAGACGCACGCCAGCGCAGCTGTTTTCTCCTGCCACTGCGGGTCCCAGCTGTGCGACAGCAGGCCACGCGGCAACTGCGGCTCTGCCTTCATCGCGGCTTCCAGCGCCTCAAAAGAGAACGAAGAGAGCAACGGTGCGACCTGATCCTGCCACAGTATCGCGGCAGCCTGTGCCACGGCGCGTCCGGTTTCAGCATCGCTGCCGGTGGTCGGTTTGATTTCGATGTTCGCCATCATCTGATGCTGACGGCAGCGTGCCGCCACCTGATCGAGCCGCGCCAGCTTTTCACCGGTAAACGCGTTGCCAAACCAGCTGCCCGCATCAAGCTGCGACAGCTTCTCCCACGGCAGCTGACCCGCCACGCCCCAGCCGTTGCTGGTGCGATCGAGCGTGTCGTCATGCAGCAGGAAGATCTGCGCATCGGCCGATAATTTGGCATCAAATTCAATCATCTGATGACCATATTTCGCGCCAGTGTCGATCGCCGCCAGCGTATTTTCCGGTGCCAGTTTACCGCCGCCGCGATGGGCGACGATGTGGGGATAGGGCCAGTGTTGTGTGCTCATTCCAGACGCTTTCCATGGGTTGAATCGAAGAAGTGTAACGCATCTGACGGCAGATGCAGCCACAGCGTACTGCCTGGCTGCGGGCGTTCACTGTGGGCTAAGCGTACCACCAGTGGCGTGTCACCGATGCGGCCATGTGCCAGATTATCAGCCCCCAGCATCTCCAGCGTATCGACCCGCAGCGGCACGCCGCCCTGCTCGCGGCTACTGAGCCGGATGTGCTCTGGCCGGATACCCAGCACCACCGGCCGGTTAGCCCATTTCGCTTTACTGTCGCTGAGCGGCAGAGCGTGCGAGGCGTCGAGGTCAAAGCGTGATCCATCGCTGCTGAACTGCCCTTTCAGCAGATTCATGGCGGGCGCGCCAATAAACGAGGCAACGAACTGGCTGGCGGGACGCTCATACACCTCGACCGGCGTGCCGAGCTGCTCGACCACCCCTTTGTTCATCACCATCACCCGCTGCGCCAGCGTCATCGCCTCCACCTGATCGTGGGTGACATAGAGGCTGGTAGTCTGTAAGCGGCGATGCAGCTGCTGCAGTTCCAGCCGCATCTGCACCCGCAGACGGGCATCAAGGTTGGAGAGCGGCTCATCAAACAGAAAAACTGCCGGTTCACGCACGATCGCGCGGCCCATCGCCACGCGCTGGCGCTGTCCGCCGGAGAGTTCGCGAGGCCGACGCATCAGCAGGTGATCCAGTTCCAGACTGCGCGCCGCGTCGAGCACCCGCTGGCGGACCTGCTCTTTGCCCATGCCACGGATTTTCAGGCCATAGGCCATGTTCTCCTCCACCGACATATGGGGATAGAGCGCGTAGTTCTGGAACACCATTGCAATCCCGCGATCTTTTGGCTCTTCCTGAGTAACGCGCCGGTCGTCGATATAGATATCGCCGGAGCTGACGCGCTCCAGTCCGGCCACCATGCGCAGCAGGGTCGATTTACCACAGCCGGATGGCCCGACCATCACCATAAATTCGCCGTCATTGATGGTGACATTCAGCGGCTGGATGATCTGATTTTTGCCATCGTAGGATTTGGTTACTGCCTGAAGGGTTACGCCTGCCATCTTATTTCTCACTCTCAACCAGACCGCGCACAAAGGCACGCTGCATGACTAACACCACCATCAATGGTGGGATCAGGGTTAATAACATTGCCGCCATCACTTCATTCCACTGGGTCGGCGATCCGCTGGAGGAGATCATGCTTTTGATCCCCGCCACCGCCGTGCCGAGGCTGGCGTCATTGATGATCAGCAGCGGCCAGAGGTACTGGTTCCAGCCGTAAATAAAGGTGATCACAAACAGCGCCGCCAGATTGGTTTTCGACAGCGGCAGAACAATGTCGATAAAGAAGCGCATCGCGCTGGCACCGTCGATGCGTGCCGCCTCCACCAGCTCATCCGGCAGCGACATAAAGAACTGGCGGAACAGGAAGGTGGCGGTCGCCGAAGCCATCAGCGGCAGAGTTAATCCGCTGTAGCTGTCGAGCAGGTTGAGATCGGCAATCACCTGCACCGTCGGGAAGATACGCACCTCAACCGGCAGCATCAGGGTGATGAAGATCAGCCAGAAAAAGAGCGTGCGCAGCGGAAAACGAAACCAGACCAGCGCAAACGCCGACAGCATCGACACCGTGATTTTGCCGAAAGTGATGCCCAGCGCCATGATCATGCTGTTGAGCAGCATCAGGCCAAACGCCGGCCCGTTGCCGTTGACGCCATGCGTCCAGATGCGCGAGATGTTCTCCCACAGGTGCGTGCCGGGCACCAGCGTCATCGGCACCTGATAGACCGCTTCGTTATCCAGCGTCGCCGCCACAAAGGCGACGTAGAGCGGAAACAGGATGGTGAGCACGCCCAGCACCAGCACGATGTGGCTGAAGAGATCCAGCCCGCGTCGATTCTCAATCATTGGTATTGCACCTTACGTTCAACAAAGCGGAACTGGAGCACCGTCAGCCCGATGACCAGCAGCATCAGCACCACCGACTGCGCAGCGGACGAGGAGAGATCCAGACCGGTAAAGCCTTCGCGATAGATTTTGTAGATCAGCGTGGTGGTCGCCTGTACCGGCCCGCCGCCGGTGGCGGCATCGATCACCGGGAAGGTATCGAAGAAGGCGTAGATCAGATTCACCACCAGCAGGAAGAAGCTGACCGGCGTAATCAGCGGCAGCGAGAGGTTGAAGAAGCGACGCACCGGTCCGGCACCGTCAATGGCGGCGGCTTCCACCAGCGATTTGGGGATCGATTGCAGCGCAGCGAAGAAGAACAGGAAGTTGTAGCTCATCTGCTGCCAGATCGATGCCAGCACAATCAGGAACATCGCCTGACCGCTGTTTTGCGCATAGTTCCAGTTGTAGCCGATGTGGTTCAGCAGATAGCTGAACAGGCCCAGGCCCGGATTAAACAGGAACATCCACAGTACCGCGGCCACGACAGGCGCAACGGCGTAGGGCAGCAGCAACAGCGTCTGATAGAGACGGCGCAGCCGCACCACATAATCCACCAGCGCCGCCAGCAGCAGCGAAAAGACCATGCCGAACACCGTGACCATGCCGCTGAATTTTATGGTGGTCCAGAACGAATCCAGATAGTAAGGATCTGCAAACAGGCGTCTGAAGTTTTCCAGCCCGACAAAGCTGCTGGAGATGCCAAAGGGATCGAGGCTTTGCAGCGAGTACCACAGCGCTTCACCGGCAGGCCAGAGAAAGAAGATGGCGGTAATCAGCAGTTGCGGCAGCACCAGAAGATAGGGCAACAGACTGGTGCGAAAGACCGGACGAGATGAAGACATGGTGTACCTGGCGTCAGAGAGAGGGGCCAGCCTGAGCTGGCCCGCAAGGAGAGATTACTTCACCTGCTGCTGGAAGCGGCGCAGCAACTCGTTACCGCGTTTCACTGCGTTATCCATCGCGTTCTGCGGCGACTGCTTGCCGGTCCAGACGCTTTCCAGCTCTTCGTCGATCACGGTACGAATCTGCGGCATATTGCCCAGACGCATGCCTTTGGTGAACGGCAGTGGCGGCTTGTTCATCATCTGACGGGTGGCGATATCCGCACCCGGATTCTTATCGTAGAAGCCCTGCTGTTTAGTCAGCTCGTAGGCGGCGGTGGTAATCGGCAGATAGCCGGTTTTCTGGTGCCATTCCGCGGCGATTTCCGGTTTAGCGAGGAACTGCATAAACTCAGCCACGCCTTTGTAGGTTGTCGCATCTTTGCCTTTCATCACCCACAGGCTGGCACCGCCGATCAGGGCGTTCTGCGGCGCATTCGGCACGGTCTCGTCATACGGCATCATGCCAACACCGAAGTTGAATTTGGCGTAATGACGGATATCAGCCAGCGATCCGGATGAGGCAGTGGTGATGCCGCAGTCGCCGTTGTAGAACTTGGCGGTGGACTCATCTTTGCGGCCAAAGTAGGTGAAGTCCCCTTTCTTGTTCATCGCTTCCAGCAGCTCGATATGACGAACCAGTACAGGTTTGTTGAACTCCAGCACCGCATCAAGTCCGTCAAATCCGTTGTTTTTAGTCGCTACCGGCAGAGCGTGCCAGGCGCTGAAGTTTTCAATCTGGATCCAGCCCTGCCAGCCGCTGGCGTAGCCACAGCTCATGCCAGATTTGCGCAGTGCGGCGGCATCCGTCGCCAGCTCCTGCCAGGTTTTCGGTGGCTGATCCGGGTTCAGACCCGCTTTTTTAAAGGCGTCTTTGTTGTAGTAGAGCACTGGCGTCGAGCTGTTGAACGGCTGAGAGATCAGCTGACCTTTGCTGTCGCTGTAGTAGCCCGCCACCGTTGGCACGAACTGCTTTTCATCAAAGGGGATACCGGCGTCTTTGAAGACCTGATGCACCGGCACAATCGCCTGCGAGGCCATCATGGTCGCCGTACCGACTTCATAAACCTGCAGCACCGCAGGGGCTTTGCCGCTGCGCACTGCCGCAATCCCTGCCGCCAGGCTCTGCTCGTAGTTACCTTTGTAGGTCGGAACAATTTTGTAATCGGGATGCGTCTGGTTAAAACGCTGTGCCAGCGAATCCACTTCTTTGCCTAGCTCGCCTTCCATAGAGTGCCAGAAAGGGATCTCAGTGGCGGCCATGGCATGGCTGCTGAGCGTCAGACCGAGCAGCACGCTCATCAGGCTACGACGAAAGGTAACGACGGACATAGAATTTTCCTGTGCAGGTAAATACGCGTGAAATCACGGATTTCTGTTTCGCGAAGTAACATGACACGGGGAAATGAAGGATTAATAACAGAAAGATGACAGCCGGGTGACAGACTGAATAGCGGAAAAGGCAGAGCGACTAACTGCAGCTGAGCTTGTTGACAAAGTCTGGCTTGGTTGCTGTAAGACTGAGCCCTGCACAGAGAACACGGTCAGATCGGAAAGACGCAAAATCCGTCATCCATGACATGCTCGGCCCGCGCCGTCCATGGCGCGGGACGCTTTCCTCCTCTGCCCGTGTTCCCTGTGCGTTGAGTTTGTTCGTTGCAGCCAAATTCACCCTGATTTGGGTTTTCAGCAATCTGAGCGGCTATACACCATTACAAAGTCGAGTTTATTTACATAAATTGTAACGGATACTGGCAATGACAGCACTTGTCCCTGCTTTTTAAGGGCAAACTCAAAGCCCGTTGGCGGCAACACCCACACCGATGCTCAAGGCCGTCGGCGGCGCAGGCAGGTTGCGGGCGGACAGCGCGCAGCCACCGGAGCGTACACGTAGTACGTGAGGATGGCGAGCACTGCCCAACCACAACCTGACCAGTAAGCCAGGCCTCTGAATATTAAGCTCCGAGGTACGCGCTGCGGACGGCTTCGTTGGAAAGAAGTGCTGCACCTGTGTCTTCGAGCACCACATGACCGTTCTCCAGCACATAGCCCCGATCCGCCAGCTTCAGCGCCTGATTCGCATTCTGCTCCACCAGGAAAATCGTCATCCCCTCGCTGCGCAGCTGCTCAATGGTGTCGAAGATCTGCTGAATAATGATCGGTGCCAGTCCCAGCGACGGTTCGTCCAGCAACAGCAGGCGCGGCTGGCTCATCAGCGCACGGCCAATCGCCAGCATCTGCTGTTCGCCGCCCGACATCGTCCCGGCGCGCTGGATTTTACGCTCCTCCAGCCGCGGGAAGAGTTCATAAACGCGCTTGATCCGCGTCAGATAGTCCGGACGGCTTGCAAAAAAGCCCCCCATCGCCAGGTTCTCTTCTACCGTCATGCGCGAAAAGACCCGCCGGCCTTCCGGCACGATGGCGATCGCTTCACGCATAATGCGTGAGGTTTGCCAGTCGGTAATGGTTTTGCCATCAAAGGTAATGGTGCCCTGCGTCGCGCGCGGCTCGCCGCACAGCGTACCCAGCAGCGTGGTTTTTCCGGCACCGTTAGCGCCAATCAGGGTGACGATTTCGCCCTGATTGATATAGAGACTGACGTTGTGCAGCGCCTGAATTTTGCCGTAGTGGGCGCTGACGCTCTCAATGGTTAACATCGCATTTGCCATCTCAGGCCTCTCCTAAATAGGCACGAATGACATCCGGGTTATTACGAATCTCTTCCGGCGTTCCGTTAGCCAGCGGCGTTCCCTGATTGACCACATAAATACGGTCAGAAATCCCCATCACCAGCTTCATATCATGTTCAATCAGCAGCACCGACACCTTGTGTTCACCACGCAGCTCCGCAATCAGCGCGTCGAGCTCGTGGGTCTCTTTGGGGTTAAGACCCGCCGCCGGTTCATCCAGCATCAGGATCTCCGGGCGCGTCACCATACAGCGCGCAATCTCCAGCCGACGCTGCTGACCATAAGCCAGATTGCCCGCCTGACGGTTAGCCAGATCCAGCAGCCCCACTCGCTCCAGCCAGGTCGCCGCACGATCCAGCGCCTCACTCTCACTGCGGCGAAACGCCGGGGTTTTCAGCAGACCGGAAAATACGCCGCTTTTCAGATGCTGATGCTGCGCCACCAGCAGGTTCTCAATGACCGTCATCTCACGGAACAGACGCACGTGCTGGAACGTCCGCACGATGCCCATCCGCGCAATCTTCTGGCCCGGCAGCCCTTCAAGATGCTGCTCACGCAATGTGATCGTCCCGCCGGTTGGCTTGTAAAAGCCGGTCAGGCAGTTGAACACGGTGGTTTTACCGGCACCGTTGGGGCCAATCAGCGAAACGATCTCCTGCGGACGCAGCTCCAGCGCCACATTGTTCACGGCTAACAGCCCGCCGAAGCGCATCATCAGGCCTTCAACGGCTAATAAAGGCTGAATCATGCCTGCTCTCCTTGTTTACCGGTTCTGAGCTTCAGATGCGGACGCTTCATCGGCAACAGGCCCTGCGGACGCCAGATCATCATCAGCACCATCAGGCCACCCAGCACCAGCATGCTGTACTCATTGAGATCGCGCATCAGCTCGCGTGACACCACCAGAAGGATGGCGGCCAGAATCACCGCAAACTGCGACCCCATCCCGCCCAGGACGACAATCGCCAGCACAAAGGCGGATTCGACAAAGGTAAAGGATTCCGGGCTGACAAAGCCCTGACGTGCCGCGAACAGGCTGCCGGCAAAACCGGCAAACGCGGCACTGATGGTAAAGGCGGTCAGCTTGATGCGGGTCGGGCTGAGGCCCAGTGAACGACAGGCAATCTCATCCTCACGCAGGGCTTCCCAGGCTCGGCCCAGCGGCATCCGCAGCAGCCGGTTGATCACAAACAGCGTCAGCACCACCAGCAGCAGCGCCACCAGGTAGAGGAAGATAATGCGGTCGCTGGGATCGTACTTCAGACCAAAGAAGTTATGGAAGGTATCCCAGCCGCCTTCCCGCGGCGTACGGCCAAACTCCAGACCAAACAGCGTCGGTTTCGGGATCTGGCTGATGCCGTTCGGCCCGCCGGTCAGGGCGGTATTGTTCAGCAGCAGAATACGCACGATCTCACCGAAGCCCAGCGTCACTATCGCCAGATAGTCGCCGCGCAGTCGCAGCACCGGGAAGCCCAGCAGCAGACCAAACAGCGCGGCAACTATGCCGGAGAGCGGCAGGCACTGCCAGAAGCCGAGACCGTAATAGTGGTTCAGCAGCGCAAAGGTGTAGGCACCGATGGCGTAAAAGCCGCCATAACCCAGCACCAGCAGGCCAGAGAGGCCGACCACCACGTTTAAGCCCAGACCGAGCATCACGTAGATCAGCGTCATGGTGGCGATATCGACGGTGCCGCGTGACACCAGGAATGGCCAGGCAACGGCGGCGATAATCAGCACCGCCATCACCAGCTTCTGCTTCGGCGTCGAGCCATCCAGACCCGGTAACACCAGCGCCGGACCCGAGATTTTCTTCAGGCCGCTTTGCCATACCGGACGCAGCAGCTGAAACAGAAACACCACCGCACAGCCTGTGGCGATCCAGTTCCAGCGCACGCTACCGGCGTTCTGCACCACCAGATTAGTGCCGTCCAGATTCAGGCGCAGCCCCATAAAGAAGGTGGCGAGCACCAGCAGCATCACCGAGGAGATCAGGGCATTGATAAAGGAAGTCTTCATACTTTTTCGACCTCCGGGCGACCCAGAATCCCGGTCGGCATCACCAGCAGCACCACAATCAGCAGGGCAAACGAGACCACATCTTTATATTCCGTGCTGAGATAGGCCGAGGTCAGCGCCTCGGCGATGCCCAGTACCAGACCACCAATCATCGCGCCCGGAATACTGCCAATCCCGCCCAGCACGGCGGCGGTGAATGCCTTCATACCTGCCATAAAGCCGATGAAGGGGTTGATTGAACCGTAGAACTGTCCCAGCAACACGCCCGCTACCGCGGCCATTGCTGCACCGATCACAAAGGTCAGCGAGATCACGCGGTCGGTGTTTATCCCCAGCAGGCTGGCCATTTTCAGGTCTTCTGCGCAGGCGCGGCAGGCGCGGCCCATGCGCGAGTAGCGGATAAAGGTGGTCAGCGCCAGCATCGCCAGGAACGTCACCACCCAGATCACTATCTGCATGGTAGAAATCGTGGCGGCAAAGCCGTTGCTCTCGCCTACCGTCCACTGTCCGGTAATCAGACTCGGCAGCGCCAGGTCGCGTGAACCCTGCGTCAGGCTGACGTAGTTTTGCAGGAATATCGACATCCCGATGGCGGAGATCAGCGCAATCAGGCGCTTGGACGAGCGCACAGGCCGGTAGGCGACGCGCTCAATGCTCCAGCCGTAGGCGCTGGAGATAATTACCGCCATCACAAAGCCGGCCGCAATCATCAGCCAGGTGGTGTCGATGCCCATCATCATCAGGGCGGCAATCACGATAAAGGAGACATAGCTACCGATCATGTAGACCTCGCCGTGGGCGAAGTTGATCATGCCGATAATGCCGTAAACCATGGTGTAACCGATGGCGATCAGCGCGTAGGTGCTACCCAGGGTCACACCGTTAAACATCTGCTGAATAAAATAGAGGAACTGCTCGGACATACCTTGACCCTTACTTAACCGATCGTGGGCGATCGGGGTACAAAAAACGCCTGGCAGACCAGCACCAGGCGTTCGTGTCGCTGGTCAGGGGAAACCGGTTAACCGGCCTCCCGCTCACCACAAAACAGCCTGGTTTACTTCACAGCAGTCGAGGTGCCATCGGCATGCCATTTAAAGACGCCGAATTCAAAGCCCTTAAGGTCACCTTTCTCATCCCAGTTCAGGTTGCCCATGACGGTTGGCACCGCGGCACCTTCCTTGAGGTTTTTCACGATAGCGTCCGGCTCAGCGCTCTTGCTGCGCTCCATGCCGGTTGCCAGCGACTGCAGTGCGGCATAGGTGGTCCAGACGAACGGTCCGGTCGGATCCAGTTTCTTCGCTTTCAGCGCTTCCACGATCGGTTTGTTGGTTTCAACCTGGTCGTAGCGTTTTGGCAGGGTCACCAGCATGCCTTCAGAAGCGGCACCGGCGATGTTCGACAGCGAGGCGTTACCCACGCCTTCCGGTCCCATAAACTGGGTTTTCAGGCCCGCAGCACGTGCCTGACGCACGATCTGGCCCATTTCCGGGTAGTAACCGCCGAAATAGACGAAATCGACGTTCTCTTTCTTGAAGCGCGCGACCAGCGTAGAGAAATCTTTATCGCCAGCGGTGATACCTTCAAACATCACGATATTAGCGCCCTGCTTTTTCAGGCTCTCCTGTACGGAGCGCGCCAGGCCTTCGCCATACTGCTGTTTGTCATGCACTACGGCGATGCGCTGCGGTTTAAGCTCGCTCATCACATATTTCGCGGCGGTCGGCCCCTGATCGGAGTCGAGACCGGTGGTGCGCATAATCAGTTTATAGCCGCGGGAAGTCAGGTCAGGGGCGGTCGCCGCCGGGGTAATCATCAGCACGCCTTCATCTTCATAGATGTCAGAAGCGGGCTGGGTGGATGAAGAGCAGAGATGACCGATCACGTAGCGGATGCCGTCGTTAATCACCTTGTTCGCTACCGCAACCGCCTGTTTCGGGTCACAGGCGTCGTCATATTTCACCGCAACCAGTTTGTTGCCGTTAACACCGCCTTTAGCGTTGATATCTTCAATTGCCTGAGTCGCACCGGCGAACTGCATGTCGCCGTACTGCGCCACCGGGCCAGACATTGCGCCGACAATCGCCACTTTGATATCTTCAGCCAGCGCCGCATGGCTCATCGCCAGTGCTACACATCCCGCCAGTAATGCGCGACCTTTCATTTTCATCCTGACTACCCCATTTGTTTTGTCGTGTATGTTGTGAGTGTTTGTGCTGTCAGATAAAGTCGAAAACTGATTAAGCATGAATGAGTTAGCGTACTTTTCTGACATTTTTTATTAATAAGGCTTTATTTTTCAGGTTATTAAACAGGAAGTTTCTTCTGTAAATCAACTGACATATTCAGAATTGACTGAGTGAAACAGCATAATACACTGGAGGCAACGGCCGGTTTTTCACCGCTTTGCCAGCGCGTTATGCTGGATTGATCGCACGCTATCCCTGTTTACAACTATCATCCTGGCATCCCGACCATCTTTTGACCTGTTTTATTGATGAAAATGTGGTAGCACTCTGGTTGTACATTTTCGCTGCACTTTCCCCTGTTACAGAGGTTTTTGTTATGAAGCTCACTATCCAGCGTTTAACCACGCTGACCGCGCAGGACCGCATCGATCTTGGCAAAGTCTGGCCGGATCTGGAGATTGAACAACTGGAGCAGCAGCTGGATGAGCGCCATCGTCTCTATGCTGCCCGTTTTAACGACCGGCTACTGGCGGGTTTGCAGCTGGAAATCGCCGGAATCCACGGCAAAATTCACCGGCTGTCGGTGCGCGATGTCACCCGGCGACGCGGGGTGGGACAATATTTACTGGAGGAGACGATCAGGCAGAATGGGTCGATAGCGGACTGGTGGATTGCCGATGATGGCAGTGACGATCAGCAGGTGCGGGCAGCCTTTATGCAGGCGTGTGGCTTCAGGGCGCAGAGTGACGGCTGGATAATGGCGGTAGAATAGTCAGGCGCAGAAAAACAAAAAGGGCGACATAAAGTCGCCCCTTAAGATGTCGAAGTGCGTTACGCTTCGATCGCCATACGCAGTTTCTTCATGGCGTTCTTTTCCAGCTGCCGGACACGTTCGGCTGACACGCCGTACTGATCGGCCAGCTCCTGCAGCGTGGTTTTATTGTCTTCGTCCAGCCAGCGGGCGCGAATAATGTGCTGACTACGCTCATCCAGACCTTCCATCGCATAGCTCAGCTTGTCAGCCGCGTGCGCATCCCAGTTATCCTCTTCAATGCCGTCAGCAAAGTCAGAGGTTTTATCCTGAAGATAAAGCACGGGTGCCATAGAGCGGCCTTCGCTGCTCTCGTCGTCGGCAGACATATCAAAGGTCATATCCTGCGCGGCCATACGCGATTCCATTTCACGCACATCTTTGCTGCTTACGCCCAGCTCACGCGCAACCATCTCGACTTCGTCCTGATTGAACCAGCCCAGACGCTGCTTGGTTTTACGCAGGTTAAAGAACAGCTTACGCTGTGCTTTGGTGGTCGCGACTTTCACGATACGCCAGTTACGCAGCACGTATTCGTGAATCTCCGCTTTAATCCAGTGCACGGCAAACGAAACCAGACGCACGCCCACTTCTGGGTTGAAGCGACGTACCGCTTTCATCAGGCCGATATTGCCTTCCTGGACCAGGTCAGCCTGTGGCAGACCGTAGCCGGAGTAATTACGAGCGATATGAACTACAAAGCGTAGGTGAGACAGGATCAGCGTCTTTGCCGCATCCAGATCGCCCTGGTAATGCAGCCGTTCAGCCAACGCTTTTTCCTCTTCTGCCGAGAGCATCGGCCAGGTATTCGCAGCCCGGACGTAAGACTCCAGGTTGCCAAGAGGAGCAATAGCTAAAGTTTGCATTTCTTTGGTCATTCAAACCCTCACAAATTTAGTGGAATTGCCGCACATTTCCCTGCGCAGACGATACATTACGTCAACGTCGCGCGAAATCCGAAAGCAATCTGTGCTACTTAGAGTGGTAAAGTTATCCACAAGTTCAATTATAGCGGTGAATATTTTACACACAGATGACAGGAAGGGAAGAGGGGAAATATCCTCTGCACCCGCCATCGGTAGCAGAGGACCATTATAACAAAAAAATGTTGCAGGCGTTTACTGCGGCGTAAATCGACGTAAATGTTGTACCGTTGCCAGCCACGCAGCCACCCAGCCGATGATCGCCGCAATCAGTAACAGCAGCAGCGCCTCATCCCAGGAGAAGCCTTCCAGTGAGAAGGTGGTACCAAATACGGTTGCTACACTGGCAACAACGGACTGCAGACGCAGCACCAGCACTTCCGACAGCAGCAGCGACAGCACTGCCCCGCTGAAGCCCAGCAGCGCCCCGCCATAGAGGAACGGACGCAGGATAAAGCCGTCAGTGGCACCAATCAGCTTCTGCACGTTAATGGTGTCGCGTCGGGCAAAGATGCTGAGCCGGACGCTGTTACCGATCACCAGAAACACTGCCACGATCATCAGCACGCCAATCATTGAGGCGATCTGCCCCACCAGCCCGGTCAGCGCCGCCAGCCGCGCAAACCAGCTATCATCCATCCGCACTTCATCCACGCCCTGCACTTTAGTTACCCGATCGCGCAGGCTTTGCATGGTGTCTGAGTTCTGGAAATTGAGCTTAGGTGTGATGATGGCCACCGCAGGCAGCGGATTCTGCTCCAGCATATCCATTGCGCCGCCAAAGCCTGACCAGTTGCGGAACTCGTTCAGCGCCTCTTCCCGCGTCAGGTAGTTGACGTTATCCACGCCTTCGACCTGCTTGAGCTGCGCCACCACGTTTTCTGCCGCCGTGTCATCCAGCGTTTTGGAGAGATAAACGGTTAACTGCGGCGCCGGATACCACTGCGTTGCCGCCTGGCTGACGTTTTTCCACACCATGTAGCAGACGCTGGGCAGCGTCAGTGAAATGGCGATGACCATCACCGTCAGCAGGGTGGCCAGCGGCTGACGCCACATATCAGAAAGCGTGCCGCGCAGCGCATAGCGCCACTGCTCCTGCCAGCCGCCTTTCAGCGCTTTGCTCTTCGACTGCTGCTTCGCTTTCGGCGCAGCCGGACGTTTAATGCGTTTATTGACCATCGTGGCCTCCGTGCAGACGTCCCTGATTCAGCGTCATCATCCGATAGTTGCGTCGGGCGATAAGACCGCTGTCATGCGTCGCCATCAGGACGGTGACGCCGACGCGGTTAAACTCTTCGAACAGGCGCAGAATATCTTCTGACAGCGCGTCGTCAAGGTTACCGGTCGGTTCATCGGCCAGCAGCACGGCTGGCTTGTTCACCACCGCACGGGCGATGCCCACACGCTGCTGTTCACCGCCAGAAAGCTGAATCGGATAACTTTTCGCTTTGTCGAGCAGACCCACTTTATCCAGTGCTGCCGAAACGCGACGACGAATGTCTTCGCCGCTGGCACCGGAGATAATCAGCGGGATCGCCACATTTTCATAAACCGAACGATCCATCAGCAGGTGGTGATCCTGGAAAATCATGCCGATCTGACGACGCAGGAAAGGCACCTCGCTGTTACGCAGGCGGGAAATGTCATGGCCGCTGAACCAGATTTTTCCGGCACTCGGGCGCTCAATGCCACAAATCAGCTTCAGCAAGGTACTTTTACCGGCACCGGAGTGGCCGGTCAGAAACGCCATTTCGCCGGGACGCAGACGGAAATCTACCCCCTGCAGCGCCTGACGTCCGCCGAGATATGCCTTACTGACCTCTTCAAAGCGAATCATCCTAATTAGTCCTCTCGGGCAAACAGTGCCTCAATAAAATCTTCCGCCTTAAACGGCCGTAAATCTTCAATGCCTTCACCGACACCAATGTAGCGAATCGGAATACCGAACTGATCGGCCACCGAGAAGATCACGCCGCCTTTGGCGGTGCCATCCAGCTTGGTGAGCGCAATCCCGGTCACGCCAACGGCTTCGTTAAACAGTCGGGCCTGGCTGACCGCATTCTGTCCGGTGCTGGCATCCAGCGTCAGCATCACTTCGTGTGGCGCTGAATCATCCAGTTTCTTCATCACGCGGGTGATTTTTTTCAGCTCTTCCATCAGATGCGATTTGTTCTGCAGACGACCCGCGGTATCGGCAATCAGCACGTCAACGCCACGCGATTTCGCGGCCTGAATAGCATCGAAGATCACCGAAGCGGAATCTGCACCGGTGTGCTGAGCAATCACCGGAATGTTATTGCGCTGGCCCCACACCTGCAGCTGCTCAACAGCCGCGGCGCGGAAGGTATCACCAGCCGCTAACATCACGGATTTGCCTTCAGCCTGATACTGGCGCGCCAGTTTACCGATGGTGGTGGTTTTACCTACACCATTGACGCCAACCATCAGGATCACAAACGGCGTTTTGCCTGAGACGTCCAGTGGCGCATCCACTTTCGCCAGAATCGAGGCCATCTCCGCTTTCAGCAGACCGTAGAGCGCTTCCGCATCACGCAGCTGCTTGCGGTTTGCCTGCTGGGTCAGATGCGTGATGATGCGGCGAGTGGTATCCACACCCACATCCGCAATCAGCAGTTGCTCTTCCAGCTCGTCAAACAGCTCATCATCAATCTTTTTGCCACGGAACAGGCTGACAAAACCGGAACCGAGGTTCTGACGGGTTTTCACCAGGCTGCGCTTCAGGCGGGCAAAGAAGCCCTCTTTGCTGGGACGCTCCTGCTCCTGCACGATGAGTGGCGCGGCGGCCAGCGGGAGATCGCTGACGGTATCGGATAATGTCTCTGCCGGTTCCGCGTCGGTGACTTCGGCTTCGCCCAGTGCCAGTGCGGTCAGCTCTTCTTCGGTGAGCGGTGCTTCCGCTTCACTGTCCGGGGTTTCAACGATCGCAGCTTCGTCCGGCGTCAGCGCTTCATCGCTTAACGGCGCTTCGGTTTCGCTGTGCTGGGTTTCAACGATCCCGGCGTCATCCAGCGCCAGCGCGGTCAGCTCTTCTTCGCTTAATGGCGCGTCCGCTTCGCTGTCCGGGGTTTCAACGATCGGGACGTCGCCCAGCGCCAGTGCGGTCAGCTCTTCTTCGCTTAACGGCGCATCGGCGGGTTCCGCATCAACGGCTGGCTTTACCACGTCGTCGGCGTCAATAACCGGCGTCGCGTCATGTTCAGGTGCGGCAATTTCCAGTAGCGCTTCAGGATCGGCCTCAATCGGCGCAGCTTCATCCAGCACCATGGGTGCTGACTCATGCGGCGCTGCCGCGGTGGCTTCCGCCTCACGCTGCTGCCCGGCCACCGTTTCGGTGATAACGACAGTCTCTTCCGCTTGCGCTTCAGCCTGGCTTAATGCCGGGGCGTCCTGTTCTGCCTGCTGCTCTGCGGGTTCTGCGACCTCTTGTGTCTGCTCCTCCGCTACAGGTTGTTTCTCTTCCTCTTTGCCAAATCCCAGCCAGGAAAAAAAGCCACGTTTTTTCTCTTTTGCCATTGTGTGACGACACTCCTCGATGGCTTTGTCCCGGTCGCGCGTGGTTTCCAGGGGTAAATCAATGAAAGTTGGTCAGCGCCAGACCGGCGTAAACCGCAGAATAATGCATGACTTCAGCAACTCAGTAGTCTAACACTTTCCAGCCAGCTCACCACAGCACCCTTTTTTAACGTTTCTTCTCACCGATTCGCCCGTTAAACTACGCAACAAATTATGACGAGTTGTGAGCAAGATGAATAAAAACCCCCGCAGTACAGGCGGTGCCGGGCAGATTCGCATCATTGGCGGCCAGTGGCGCGGACGCAAACTGCCGGTGCCGGACAGCGCCGGACTGCGCCCGACCACCGATCGGGTACGTGAGACGCTGTTTAACTGGCTGGCCCCGGTGCTGCCAGAGGCGCGCTGCCTCGACTGCTTTGCCGGTAGCGGCGCATTAGGACTGGAAGCCCTGTCGCGTTACGCGGGATCGGCGACGCTGCTCGAGCTGGAACGGCCGGTGGCGCAGCAGCTGACAAAAAATCTGCAGACGTTGCGCGCCAGTAATGGCACCGTGATTCAGACCAATGCGTTAAACTGGCTGGCACAGCCAGGTGAACCGTTCGATGTGGTGTTTATCGATCCGCCGTTTCGTCAGGGATTGCTGGAACAGACGTTACAGCTGCTGGAGCAAAATCACTGGCTGGCCGATCAGGCGCTGATTTACGTCGAAAGTGAAGTGGAAAATGGCGCACCGCCGGTGCCGCCAGAGTGGGATCTTTATCGCGAAAAAATAGCCGGACAAGTGGCTTATCGTTTGTATCAACGTCAACAGGAGACGCAGGATGTTACTTAATTTGGGGCGTCTGTTGATGCTATGCGTGTGGGGATTTTTACTGGCTAACCTGGTTCATCCCTACCCGAAACCGCTGACTTATTTTATCAACGTTGCGCTGATTTTCATGATCCTGATGCATGGCCTGCAGCTGGTGTTACTGCGCACCACGCAGACCAAAGATGCGCCGCCGATTGACCGCGTCACCCAGGCCAAAGTGTTTCTGTTCGGGGTGTTCGAACTGGTCGCCTGGCAGAAGAAAAACTTCCCACGCAAGAAATAATTCCGGGCGGGCGCACTGCCCGCCGGTTACTGCCGGGGTGTGAAGCTGATAAAGCGCGTGCCCTGCATCTTCAGTTCACCTCTGGCGCCCTTGTCCAGCTGATGATATTCCGCCTCTTTAAGCTGCACTTTGATGTCGCTGGCACCGTTCAGCGGGTGAAACAGCACCTCGTAGCGCATCTCTTCCCCGGCGATCACTTCCCGCTGCCGCGAACGGCGATTGGGTGCAGGAAATTCACGTTTGGTTCTGACCTCAGCCTGCAGAGAACGCTCGGGTGAAGCGTCATTCACCGCCACTTCCCGGCGTTGCTTAATGAACTGACGGGTCGCCAGCACGGCGATAATCGCCAGAACGATGATAAAGATTAGCGGCGGTTTGCTCATAGCGTTCTTGTGCCTGCAGGATGATTAATCAGGCGGCAAAGCATACAACCAGAGTTGCCTGATTGTCACATCTCAGAGGCTTAACCTAAACTGGAAGGGATATTTTGGGATCTTTCACCATTTTGAACAAAAAAGGGAGAAACAATGCTCTGGTCTTTCCTCGCTGTACTTTTCTCCGGCTGGCTCTACGTCGACGCCACCTATCGCGGCCCGCAATGGCAACGCTGGTTATTTAAGCCGGTCACGCTGCTGCTGCTTGTCGGGCTGGCCTGGCAGGCACCGGTGCTGCAGACTACGGACTACCTGATTCTGGCCGGTCTGGTCGCGACGCTGGTCGGTGATGCGTTAACGCTGCTGCCGCGTCAGCAGATGCTCTATGCCATCGGGGCTTTCTTCCTGTCGCACCTGCTTTATACCCTCTGCTTCGCCGCCAGCATGACCATGACCTTCTTCTGGCCGATTCCGCTGACGCTGCTCATCATCGGTGCCGCCCTGATTGGCATCATCTGGAGCCGACTGGAAGATCTGCGCTGGCCTGTCTGCACCTTTATCGGCATGACGCTGGTGATGACCTGGATAGCGACCGAGCAGTACTTCTTCCGCCCGACCGATTACAGCTTCTCGATCATGGTGGGTGCCGGTCTGCTGCTGCTGGCAAACGCCGTCTGGTTTATCTCACACTATCGTCGCCGCTTTACCGCCGACAGCGCGATTGTCGCCGCCTGCTACTTCGCCGGTCACTTTATGATCGTGCGCTCGTTGTGGGTCGTCTGAAAAAATAGCCTTGACTCTGGAGTTCACTCCAGAGTGTAGGATAAGGGATGGGCTGCGTTGCTCATCCCACTATCCTTACACTCTGGAGGTCATATGCATCAACATCACGCCTGTGGCTGCGGCAAACCCCGTGCCAGTCACGCCGCAGCAAAACCGCTGTGCCAGGTTCGCCAGGCCCGCCCCCTCTCCCTTTCTATTCACGCCGCGACGCCTGTACCTGCCGAGACGGCAGGCTGTTGCTGTGACAGTCACTGCAGCCCTGGCAACGACGCCGACACCGCTGAGGAAAGCGACCGGCGAGGCGCCGACAGTTATCCCTTTAGCTGGCAGGTCAGCGGGATGGATTGCCCGTCGTGTGCCCGCACCATTGAAACCGCTGTCCGTCAGGTAAGTGGCGTGACCGACGCCCGTGTCTTGTTCAGCAGCGAGAAACTGGTGGTCAACGCTGAACACGATGTACAAAACGCCGTTGAACAGGCGGTGAAAAAAGCCGGCTTCCAGCTCGCAACCCCATCAGCCACGTCGGCCACATCCCCCGCTACGACGGGCTGGCAGCATAACCGGATGCTGATTTTGCTGGCGCTGCTGGTGCTTGCCAGTAGCATTCTCAGCCAGTTCGCGCCCGCCTGGGGCGATCGGCTGTTTGTGCTGACCACGCTGGTCGGCCTGGTCCCGGTGGCGCGCGGCGCCTGGCAGCGTCTGCGCAGCGGATCGCCTTTTACCATTGAGACATTAATGACGCTGGCGTCAGCTGGCGCACTGATTATTGGCGCACACGCTGAAGCCGCGATGGTGCTGGTGCTGTTTCAGCTGGGCGAACAGCTGGAAAGCTATGCCGCTTCCAGGGCGCGCAGCGGCGTTACCAGCCTGATGGCGTTGCGGCCTGAATCGGCGATCCGCCTTGAACAGGGCAAACGTACTGAGGTACCGCTTGCAGCGCTGCAACCCGGCGATGTGATTGAAGTCGCGGCGGGCAGCCGCTTGCCGGTCGATGGCAGCTTAATCAGCCCGCTTGCCAGTTTCGATGAGAGCGCGCTGACCGGTGAATCGCTGCCGGTAACGCGGGCCAGCGGCGAAAAAATTCTTGCCGGTGCCACCAGCGTTGACCGGCTGGTGATGCTGGAAGTGGTGTCGAAGCCGGGTGAAAGCGCGATCGACCGTATCCTGCAGCTGATTGAAGAAGCGGAAACGCATCGTGCGCCGGTCGAACGCTTTATCGACCAGTTCAGCCGTATTTACACGCCGCTGGTCATGCTGCTGTCGCTGCTGGTGATGGTGGTGCCGCCCCTGCTCGGCGCAGGCGACTGGCAGCCGTGGATCTACAAAGGGCTGACACTGCTGTTGATTGGCTGCCCCTGTGCGCTGGTGATCTCCACGCCTGCCGCCATTACCTCCGGGCTGGCTGCGGCGGCGCGACAGGGCGCACTGATCAAAGGCGGTGCGGCGCTGGAGCGGCTGAGTTCGGTGCGCAGAATGGCGTTTGATAAAACCGGTACCCTGACGCTGGGCAAGCCACAGCTGACGCAGATCCTGCGCTTTGGTACGGCCAGCGAGTCAGAGATGCTGGCGCTGAGCGCCGCTGCGGAACAGGGTGCCACCCATCCGCTGGCCAGCGCTATCGTGGCGGCCGCGCAGGCGCGTGATCTGGTGATTCCTGACGCGCAGGATCAGCAGGTGCAGGCGGGACGCGGCATCAGCGCGAAAGTCGCTGGCCAGCAGATTCAGCTGCTGACGCCCGGCCATGCACCCGGTCTGACGCCGCAGCAAAATGCGCAGATAGCGCAACAGGAAGCTGAAGGTGAAACCCTGGTGGTGCTGATGCGCGATGGCGAAGCGCTGGGTGCGCTGGCTCTGCGCGATCAGTTGCGCGACGACGCCGTCGAGGCGTTAAAGGCGCTGAAAAAGCTGGGTATTGAGAGCCTGATGCTGACCGGCGACAATCCGCGCGCTGCGGCGACCATTGCCCGCCAGCTCGATATTGATTATCGCGCCAGTCTGCTGCCCGCCGATAAAGTCGCGGCGATCCGCGAACTGAGTCAGCAACAGCCGCTGGCGATGGTCGGGGATGGCATTAACGACGCGCCAGCAATGAAAGCGGCAACGCTGGGCATTGCGATGGGCAGCGGCACCGATGTGGCACTGGAAGCGGCCGATGCTGCCCTGACGCGTAATCAGCTCAGCAATCTGGCTCCGATGATTGCGCTGGCACGCCGGACACGGCGTATCATCCGCCAGAATATCGGTATTGCGCTGGGGCTGAAGGCGATTTTCCTGGTTACAACCCTGCTGGGTCTGACCGGACTCTGGCTGGCGGTGCTGGCGGATTCGGGTGCGACCGCGCTGGTCACCGCCAACGCGCTGCGGTTACTGCGTCGCCGCGCCTGAGCAGGCGGCTTCTGATCTGAAGAGTGAGGTTAACGCGGCCTGTACGGCTGTCGTTAACCCGCCATGCCTTTGCGGATCAGAAACTGATAGGGCAGCGTGTCGGTTTGCTGCGCCAGCAAGCCATGTTCCATAAAGCGGCAGAAGCCGGGAATATCACGCGTGGTGGCCGGATCATCGGCGATGATCAGCAACGTCTCGCCATCCTGCAGGCTGCGTACGGTTTTGCGCACCATCATCACCGGCTCCGGGCAACGCAGGCCACGGGCATCCAGCTGATGGTCGGCAGAGGAAAAAGCATCGCTCATAATCAACTCGGTTCAGGTAAGGGGCGCTCATTCTAGCGCGTGCTGGCGGTGAAGCAAGGCGATAACGATTGCGCTAAAATTAACCATTGCATAAAAAGCACAACGCGGTAAGATGCCGCCGCTTTTTGCTCATAAAACTGCCAGGCGCTGCCCGAACGGCGTCCCGCAATGGGTTC
>Ga0308174_10000012_pt1 | contig 182190 bp, 180 predicted proteins | sample PhyPR2_FD_203894 | JGI IMG/M metagenome (GOLD analysis project Ga0308174, IMG submission 203894) | Soil microbial communities from UC Gill Tract Community Farm, Albany, California, United States - DLSLS.P.R2 | ecosystem: Environmental > Terrestrial > Soil > Agricultural land | place: USA... | reverse complement strand
GGCCTGGCTGTCGAGCCCCTGCACCAGCGCGGTAAAGCGCTCAGCGTCCAGGCGGTTCCAGAAGATGCGGGTCAGACCGGCGGGCAGGCCATTGAGGCCATCCAGATAGAGGCCGGTATGCTCCACGAACAGCGGTCGCCCAATCAGCGAAAACGCCTTGGTAAGTTTGTCACGCACCAGGTCGAGCTCGTTTTCAGTCTGAATTTCTTCGATGCGACGGGCGATGGGCAGAACTTCGACCCCGACAGGTTCGAGTATTTTGCGCACCTCCGCCAGCTTTTGCTCATTGGCAGAAAGGAATCTGATTTTCATGGGGCTTCCAGGTCAATTACTCCGCCACGCAGTGAGGATTTTACGGAAACAGGCGGGCAGGATAAATCACTAACGCTGGAGAGTGTAGTTCAATTCTGTGCTCATCAGGTTGAAGTGCGCAGAACCGGCCGCCGCAAGTGAGCCGGTTCTGCAGACTCAGTAAACAATGCCGGGTGGATTCACCGTGGATTGAGTGATGGCTTCATCCTGTTCGCCCCAGCGTGCCAGCACCTGCTGATACTGCCCGCCTGCGATGGTGCCATCCAGCGCAGCCTGCAGCGCGGGTGCCAGGCCATTGCCCTTTTTGGTGGTCACGGCGACCCAGGCGCGAAACGGTCCGCTGCCAACCAGCTTTGTCTGTCCGCGTGACGCCACTTTCCAGGCCGCCATCGAGTGAGGGCCAAACATCGCATCTGCCCGTCCCGACAGCAACGTCAGCGTCGCGGAGGCATCATCAGTCAGGTAAATCGGCGTTACCGCAGGCAAACCTTTAGCCCGGTTCTGCTCATCCCAGCTCAGTAAAATACGCTCCTGATTGGTGCCCGAGGCGACGATAATCCGCTTACCGGCAATATCCGCCGGACTATTAATTTTGCTGATATGACTGTCGCTTTTCACCGCAAAAGCGTGGTTATCGGCGCGATACGTCGCAAAATCGAACTTCTTCTTGCGCTCTTCGGTCACGGCAATATTGAACATCGCGACATCATAGCGTCCGGCGCTGATGCCCAGCGGCCAGTCCTCCCAGGAAGCCGGAACCAGCCTGAGCTTCAGCCCCAGGCTATCAGCAAGGAGTCGGGCGATATCGGGATCGCTGCCGATCCGCGTGACGTTATCAGACGCCAGCAGCGACAGCGGCGGCGAGTTGGTCGCCGAGGTAGCGACCGTCAGGGTGCCCGGTTCGATAAAACGGTAATTGGCCGGAATTTTACCAATAGCCTGCGGATTGGCCGGGGCATGAATCGGCGTCTCGTTTTGCAGGACATCGAGCTTCTCAGCCGCAGAACAGGCCAGCGCCGGAAGCAGCGTCAGAACCGTTAACGTTAATGCTCTCATAACACGCGCGCCAGAAAGCGTCGGGTGCGCTCATGACGCGGATTATTGAGCACCTGGGTGGTGCTGCCCTGCTCCACAATCCGGCCATCCACCATAAAGACCACGTTGTCCGCCACTTCCCGGGCAAAGCCGATCTCATGCGTCACAATCACCAGCGTAGTGCCGGAACGCGCCAGCTTTTTAATTACATCCAGCACTTCGCCCACCAGTTCAGGATCCAGCGCCGAGGTCGGTTCATCGAACAACATGACCCGTGGATTGAGCATCAGCGCACGCGCAATCGCGATGCGCTGTTGCTGCCCGCCCGACAGGTGACGCGGCCACGCATCGGCTTTATGCCGCAGGCCCACAATATCCAGCAGTTCGCCTGCACGCTGTATCGCTTCCGGTTTCGTTAACTGACGATGGGCAATCGGCGCTTCAATCAGGTTATCCAGCACGCTGAGGTGTGGGAACAGATTGAAGTTCTGGAACACGTAGCCGACATTGATGCGCTGGCGCAGAATCGCCTTCTCTTTCAGTTCATACAGCTTATTGCCGCGCTGCTGATAGCCGATGTAGTCGCCATCAATCTGAATAAATCCTTCGTCGACCCGTTCCAGATGATTGATGGTGCGCAGCAGCGTGGATTTACCGGAGCCGGACGGCCCGAGGATCACCGTGACGGACCCCGGTGCCAGTGACAGCGATACATCATCCAGCGCTTTATGTTTACCAAATCGTTTACTGACGCCGGTGATGCTGATGGCACCGGTAGTGTGTGAGGTGCGGTAATCAATGGCTTCGGACATGGCTGATCTCCTCGGTCGGATGAAGTGGCGTGACGCGGTTGCGCCATTGTCGCCAGCGCGACGGTTGCGGTTCACGGGTGACGCTGCGGGCCATCCAGCGTTCGGCGTTGTACTGAATCACGGACAACACGGTGGTGATAATCAGATACCAGGCAGCACCGACCATCAGCAGTGGGATCACTTCCTGATTGCGGTTGTAGATCATCTGGATGGTGTAGAACAGCTCCGGCATCGCCAGCACATAAACCACGGATGTGCCTTTCGCCAGACTGATGATCTCGTTGAACGCGGTGGGGATAATGGCGCGCAGCGCCTGCGGCAGAATGATGCGGAAAGTGCGGCGTGTGGCAGAGAGACCCAGCGCGGACGCGGCCTCTACCTGACCGTGATCGACGCCGAGGATCCCGCCGCGAATAATTTCCGCGCTGTAGGCCGCCTGCACCAGCGTCAGACCGATAACGGCTGCCTGAAACTGCCCCAGCACGTTAATCGTCTGATATGCCCCCCAGGAGAGGCCGGTAAACGGAATGCCGACAGACAGGGTGTCGTAGAGATAGGAGAAGTTATAAAGAATGATCAGCACCACAATCAGCGGCAGTGACCTGAACAGCCAGATATAACCCCATGCCAGCGTGCTCAGCAGCCACGATGAGGAGAGACGTGCCAGCGCCAGCAGACCACCCAGAAACAGACTGAATATCGTACCCAGCAGCGTCAGCAGCAGCGTCTGACCCAGACCGTGCAGGATCACCGGGTCAAAGAACCAGCGGGCAAACACGCTCCATTCCCAGCGCGGATTAAAGGCCACTGACTGCACCACGCCTGCCAGAATAAACAGCGCAACGATAGCCCCTGCGGTGCGTGCCGGGTAGCGTGCCGGCACCACCTGCAGATGTTGATGTTTGCTCATGGTCACCTCTTAACTTGCCGCGGCGACGTTATAGACGCCGATCACTTTGATAAAACGCAGTCGTCCGTCGTGCGGCGGCTGGCCATAACGCTCCAGATCCCCGCTGAGATCGAACTGTGGCTGATAACCGTGACCGGTATAGAGCCGCACCGCCTCCGGCTGACGGAAGCCGGTGGTGAGAAACAGCCGCTGATAGCCCGCCTGTAAGGCGCGACGCTCCAGCTCCTGTAACACCACCAGCGCCAGCCCCTGACGCCGCAGATCGCTGCGGGTCCAGATGCGCTTCAGCTCGGCGGTCTGCGGGTCATAGGGTTTGTAAGCACCCATCGCGATGATCTCGCCGTCACGCTCCAGCACGATAAACAGCCCCTGCGGCGGCAGATACCATTCGGTCAGCTCCTGCTCCTGCTCATTACGACGGGAAAAATAGTCGCCATAGCGTGCGGAATATTCGCCAAACAGGCCGCCCAGGATCGGTTGCAACTCCGGCGCGTCGGGTGAAACTTCGCGAAAAGTCGATTCACTCATGGTCAGCTCCTTAGTCGCCCAGCCCGGAGGGATTGATTTCAGAACGATCGATCTTCTCAACGCCTTCACCCCAGCGGTTCAGCACCTTCTGATAGTCACCGTTGTTGATCACGCCGTTCAGCGCGGTGCTGATCGGTTCCGCCAGACCGCTGCCTTTCTTCACGGTAACGGCAATGTGCGCCGCTTTGGGCCAGCCGCCATCGACGCTGCCGACCAGACGGGTTTTACCGGTCAGTGCCGCTTTCCAGGCACCAATCACATTGGGACCAAAGAAGGCATCGGCCCGGCCTGCCTGCAGCGCCAGCGTCTGTGCGGCATCATCTTTGGTATATACCGGCGTAAAGGCTTTCAGGCCTTTAGCCTGATTCTCTTTATCCCACGCCAGCAGAATCGCCTCCTGATTGGTGCCGGATCCCACAATGATCCTCAGCCCGGCAATATCTTCTGCTTTGGTCAGTGACTTTATCGGGCTGCTGGTTTTGACATAAAAGCCCAGTGAATCTTTGCGGTAGGTGGCGAAGTCGAACTTCTCTTTACGATCTTTGGTCACGGTAATGTTAGAGATCGCCGCGTCATATTTGCCCGAGGCCACGCCCAGCGGCCAGTCTTCCCATGAAGCTGGCACCACGTTGAGTTTTAATCCCAGGCTGTCAGCCACCAGCCGGGCAATATCCACTTCGCTGCCAAGCAGGGTTTTATTGTCATCGGAAAACACCGTTAACGGCGGGGAGTTCAGCGCTGCGACTGCCACGGTAAAAGAACCCGGCACCACAAAACGATGACCCGCAGGCAGCTGCGCGATCGCCTCCGGATTCTTCACGGTATTGATCGGCGCTTTGTTAGCTTCAAGGCTGACGCGCTGGCCGTTATAGGAGACGCTGGTATCTTCAGCCAGCGCATGGCTACTGGCCGCCAGAATAAGCAGGGCGATAAGACGCGATGTTTTGTTCATGGCTTGTGCTCTTATTGTGAGGTGAACTGATTAACGGGTTGTTTCAGGGCGAAGCTGTCACGAAGCGTGCTGCCCGGATAGTCGCGGCGCGTCAGGCCGCGAGCCTGCAGAATCGGCACCACACGGTCAACAAAACGTTCAAAGGTATCGGGCGTGCCGCCATTAATGATGAAGCCGTCAGTAGCCTGGGTTTCAAACCAGAGCTGCAGGCCATCCGCCACCTCTTCCGGCGTGCCGTGAAACAGCGGGCGTGGCGTTGCTGCTTCCAGTGCGGCCTGGCGCAGGGTATGCCCATGCTGCTGTGCTTTGCGTTTGATCTCGTCGGTGGTGCTGCGGAAGCTGTTCTGACCGATGTCACCGATATCCGGGAACGGCTGATCCAGCGGGTACTGAGAGAAGTCGTGATGGTCGAAGAAACGCCCGAGGTAGTTAAGTGCATCGGTAATCGACACCAGCGCCGCCGTGGTCTGATACTGGCGCTCCACGTCCTGGGCATCATCGCCAACAATTACACTGACACCCTGGAAGATGTGCAAATCGTCTGGCTGACGGCCATTCGCCACCAGTTGCTGTTTCACATCCTGGTAAAATGCCTGCGCCTCTTCACGCGTCGGCTGATGGGTGAAGATGGCGTCAGCATGACGCGCCGCCAGTTTTTTACCGTCATCGGACGCGCCAGCCTGGAAGATAATCGGACGACCCTGCGGCGTGCGGGCGATGTTCAGCGGCCCCTGCACCTGGAAGAAATCACCGTGATGATCGAGCGTGTGCAGCTTCGCCGGATCGAAAAATTGCCCGCTGGCCTTATCACGTACAAAAGCATCCTGCTCCCACGAATCCCACAATCCTTTCACCACCTGCAGATACTCATCGGCAATGCGGTAACGCAATGCGTGCTCCGGGTGTTGCTGGCGTGAGAAGTTTTTGGCCGATCCTTCCAGCGGTGACGTCACCACGTTCCAGCCCGCACGCCCGCCGCTGAGATGATCAAGGCTGGCAAACTGACGCGCCACGGTGAACGGCTCGCTGTAAGAGGTCGATACCGTGCCGACCAGCCCCAGATGTTCAGTGACGCCCGCCAGCGCCGAGAGCAGCGTCAGCGGCTCAAAGCGATTCAGAAAGTGCGGGATCGACTTTTCGTTAATAAACAACCCGTCGGCGACAAACAGAAAATCGAGTTTGCCCTGCTCCGCCTTGCGGGCGATTTTTTTGGCGTAATCCAGATTAATACTGGCATCGGCCTGCGCCGCCGGATGGCGCCAGGCAGACATGTTTCCCGATGCGCCATGCAGAATGGTACCCAGCCGAAGTTGTCTTGTGGTCATGATGCTCTCTCTTTTTTAGTCGTAGCGATGCCCGACGACGGTGGTAAGAACCATCGTGCTGTAGCGGGTTGCAGATGAATTCAGTTCAGAATGGCTTCCCGACATCGCGCGTTAAGATGTTGCAGCGCCTGGCGAGCCAGTCGGGCGAAGTAGTCGGCGGCGGGCGCAATCAGCGCCTCATCCGGGGTAAAGCTGGCATGGTGCAGACCAAAGTCACTGGCGCTGCCGATGCTGACAAACGCCCCCGGCACCTGTTGCAGATAGAAGGCAAAATCCTCACCCAGCAGATGGAGATCGGCGGTCTGCACCCGATAGCCCGCCTGCTGCGCCACTTCGCTGCTGAAGGTCGCCCAGTGCGCATCGTTGATCAGCACTGGCGGGCCAGGATGCCAGCTGAGGGTTGCCTGTGCGCCATTGGCGTCGGCGAAGTGCTCAACCAGCGTGCGCACCCGCTGTTCCAGTTCGGCGCGCACCTGTAAATCGTGGGTTCGGGCCGTGCCGCCAAACTCAACGCCACCGGGTAATACGTTCCAGCTTTTGCCACCGTCGATGCGGGTAATGCTCAGTACCAGACTGTCCAGGGCACTGAAGCTGCGGCTGGTGAGCCCCTGTAACGCCTGGATAATCTGGCTGGCCGTCACAATGCTGTCGACACCCTGCTCCGGATACGCGGCATGTGCGCCTTTGCCGGTGACGCGGATAATAAATTTGTCAGCATTCGCGTAGAACGCCCCGCTGCGGGTGGCAAAGGTGCCGACGGGCAGCGAAGGCTCGTTGTGCATCCCGAAGATAGCCTGCACCTTATCCAGTACGCCTGCCTCAATGAACTGACGCGCGCCGCGCGCTATCTCTTCAGCGGGCTGGAACAGGATGCGCACCCGGCCAGCTAACCGATCGGCCTGTGCGTTGAGCTTTAAGGCCGCACCCAGCATCACCGCGCTGTGCAGGTCATGACCGCAGGCGTGCATCACGCCAGGATGGCGGGAGTGAAAACGCACCCCGCTCGCCTCATGGATCGGCAGCGCATCGATGTCGGCGCGCAGCGCGATCACCGTCTCTCCGCTGCCAATTTCTGCCACCAGGCCGGTTTCCAGTGGATAGTCCAGCAGCCGGATGCCCGCCGCCTGCAGCCAGCCCCGCAGTCGCGCGGTGGTGGCGAACTCCTGACCCGACAGCTCCGGCCAGGTGTGCAGTTCGCGTCGCCATTCAATCAGTTGTGACTCAGGGTTCATGATGACTCTCCACTGTCAGGGATTCAGGCTGCGACCAGATGATGCGTGGCCAGCAGTTCAAGTGACTGCAGACGTGCAACCGGCTCGGTAATCGGCGTGTCGATAACAAACTCATCAATGTCAAAATTATGATGCAGCGCGTCCAGCTGGGCATGAACCTGCGCCGCCGTGCCTTTCAGAAGTGACGGCGTGCGCGGCTCAATCTGATAATCGCGGTATCCACCCTGACGCACATAGCGCTCCGCCTGTTCAAGACTGGCGACGTTGACGCTCGGGCCATCTTTCACCGCTACATGATAGTGACGAAGATTGGCTACCAGCAGGTCAGCCCCGGCGGGTGAGTCGGCCACCACCACCTGCACGGCCACCAGGGCGCGCTGACCCTGGCTCAGGCGGGAGTAGGTACTCAGCGCATGCTCCAGCAACTGGCGGTCACCATTGAGGTGAGCGGCAAAGACAAACTGCCAGCCCAGACTGGCGGCCAGACGGGCGCTCTCTTCACTGGCACCCAGCAGAAAACGGTTCGCCGGACGTGGCGGCAGTGGCGTGGCGGCTAAACCCTCGTCATCAGGATCAGCCTGACCGGGCTTCAGCCAGCTATCCAGCAGCTGAAGCTGTTCGGCAAAGCTCCCTTTTTTAGCAGCATCAACACCCTGTTGCAGCGCATGGGTGGAGAGTGGAAGTCCGCCCGGCGCTTTGCCCACGCCGAGGTCAATGCGGCCCGGTGCCAGCGAAGCGAGCAGATTAAAGTTCTCTGCCACTTTATAAGGGCTGTAGTGCTGCAACATCACGCCGCCCGATCCGACGCGAATATGTCGTGTCTGGGCAATGATCCAGGCAATCAATACCTCAGGTGAAGGACTGGCCAGCTGCGCGGTGTTGTGATGTTCCGCCAGCCAGAAGCGGTGATAACCCCACTCCTCTGCCCGCTGCGCCATCTGCAGCGTGCGCTGCAGCGCCGCGGTGGGTGATTCACCCTGCAGCACGGGCGCTTTATCTAACAGACTTAATCGATATGCCATTCACCTGGTCCTTGTTCATTCCGGTTGCAGACCAGTGTGCTGCGCAGTCGATCATTGGTAAAACATCATATTGTTTTATGCATTATTGATTTCGTCATAATGGAGAACAGTGAGAAGTGAAAGAGGGAAAACGGGCACTGAAACAGGGAATCAGGTAGATATTTTGCGTATAACGCTATTCGTTGCCTGATATTAAGGTGAGTAAAATCGGCGAACTGGCAAAGGTTTGCAGAAAATCGTCTTACGTATTGAAAGATGACAGCTGTTGTTAGCCGCGACTGCAGGAATTTCAGACAGCCTGAATTCATGGCATTGAAATACATTCTTCACAGGATGGTGAAGCACGGGTCGCCAGATAGATAAGCATATGAAGAATGCAATTGAGTCAGAGATAACTCATTGCAACTGCCAGATGATTTACTGGACCTTATACATTATCCGGAATTAAGATCCTCTACTGTAATGAGAGGTGTAAACCGGGCATGAATCTGTCTGATAGGGTCATATCCGGGCACAGCAAAGCATTGAGCCCAGAAACAAGATTATTTTTCTAAGGCCGTTGCGAATTTTGTTTCAACGGGAAAAATCGGGTGTTGATAAGCGCCACATTGACTTCACATGGAACGCCGTCGTCGAGATAAACAGTTTCATTAAGCTGAATGACAGCATCCCCTTCCGCTAAATTAAGCAGTGTAAGCGACTGTGTATCCGTAAGATTGACGGCCGTTAAATGCTGGTCCCTTAGCTGCACTTTCTTACCGGTAACTTCTTCAATGTAGGCATATTTTGACAGTTCCAGCTTGCTGAACTCCATGCTGCTAAACATATTAACCGGCAGGTGAATATGTTCCAGAGCTACCGGGATGTCATCGAAACACATCAGGCGTAAAATTTTATAGATCTGATCGCTGTTTTTAATACGCAGCGCCTGAGCGATATCAGCAGAAGGAACCTTGATTATGCTGACCGATATGATTTTCCTTACACCTTTATGACCATTTCTTTGCGCCTGATAATCAAAAGGTGAAAGCACATGATATCGGTTCGCCTGGCTACTCATTTCCGTGGAACCGACAAAAATACCCGACCCTTTAACCCGGTAAATTCTCTGCTGCTCCACCAGAATGCGTGTGGCTTCACGCACCGTTGCGCGAGTAATGCCGATACTTTTGGCAATTGATATTTCGGTATCCAGTTTCTCTCCGGGTCGAAGGCCAGCATCCTTAATTTTATTGAGGATGTAATCAACAACCTCTTTTTGTTTTTCAGTAATGCCATCAACCATTGGCTTTCTTCCCGTTTGAGTGAAGGACAGACTCCCTCTAATCCGTGTCAGTACAGTTCTGCCTGACATTGCCGGATGAGTACCACTTCCGCTAGCTGAATATGTGATCAACTTATCAAATTGGCACTGATGTTAAGCCTGATAAGCAATATTTTAACTTTACATGTTGTGTCCGTACACGTCGAAGGACATCATCAGGATGACTAGACACCTTTAACATGTACAGATGTGATGACCGTTGTGAAATATAACCCCATCTGAACAATGAGAAAATATTTTTTTAATAACTCCATGAAAATAATGACTTTTAAGGATGTTACCTCCTTTTACTACATTCGATTTTTGTGTCGCTCTGCTGACAGAAAGTTTATCTAAAAAAGTGATAACGGGGGTTTTGAGGGAAACTGACTGTACATACTCAGGAATTTAAGAAAAATCGGAATGCATAACAGGCCCTGTTCCGGTTGAGAAAATTTCATAAGAGATGGGTTATGCGCAACCGGGAGCAGGCAAACGCCACACGGTTTATGCGTTTAGTTAAATTTTATTGCGCATTTAAACAGGAGGAGTAAGACGATGTCACACCTGGCTAAGTGGTTAAATAACGAGAAAATCCAGTACATCGAAAGCGTGACTGACTGGCAGGAAGCGTTAGTTATTGCGGGACGTCCTCTGCTCAGTGAGGGCGCAATATCGCAGGATTATATTGATGCGATTATTCAGCAAAAAGAGGAGATCGGCCCCTTTTTTGTCATCGCGCCCCAGATTGCCATGCCCCACGCACGCCCGGAACAAGGCGCACACAAACTGGGGTTGTCGATTGTGCTGCTGGGTACAGCAGTGAAATTTGACTCCGAAGAGAACGACCCGGTGAAGGCTATTTTCATGTTTGCCGCACCGGACAGTAATAGCCATATCGAAATGATCTCTCAACTGGCGGAAGTGCTGTCCGATGAAGAGATCATGGCGCAGATATTCAATGCGAGCAGCAAAGAAGCGCTCATGACGATTTTATCAGGCGTTTAGTCTGCCCGTTGAAACGCGACTTTTAATCATTAGTTAATGAGGTTTGATATGAAAATTATGGCGGTGTGTGGTTCAGGTTTAGGCAGCAGCTTCATGATGGAAATGAACATCAAGAAAGTGCTTAAAACGATCGGTGTTGAAGCTGAAGTGGAACATTCGGATCTCGGCTCTGTCACCCCCGATGTGGCAGATGTTTTTGTTATGGCCAAAGACATTGCTTATAGCGCAAACCTTCCTGAACAGAAGGTCATCATCATTAATAACATCATTGACCTGAAAGAAGTGGAGCAGAAAATACGTGAGTATTTTGAGAAAAAGTGACGCTAATAATTAGATAAACACCTTACCCTCGAGGTTAATATGTTTACTCAAAATCTTTTGCAGTTCGTCGTCGACGTGCTGAAAGTGCCCTCTATATTAGTCGGACTGGTGGCATTTTTCGGACTGATTGCGCAGAAGAAGCCGTTTCCTGATGTTATCAAGGGCACGGTAAAAACTATTCTGGGCTTCCTGGTGCTGGCAGGCGGTGCGACCGTTCTGGTCGGTTCACTGACGCCACTGGGCGACATTTTCAAACATGCGTTTGATGTTCAGGGCATCATTCCTAATAACGAAGCAATGGTCTCTATCGCTCTGGCAAAATATGGTGCGCCTACCACGATGATCATGGCCTTCGGCATGGTCGCCAACATCGTTGTCGCTCGCTTCACCCGACTGAAATATATCTACCTCTCAGGGCATGTGACGTTCTATATGGCCTGTATGATCGCGATTATTTTATCGGTTGCTGGTTTTGAAGGTATTCAGCTTATTTACACCGGGTCACTGCTGTTGGGCATTCTGATGGCCACCTTCCCGGCGATCGCCCAGCCCTATATGCGTAAGATCATTGGTGGCGACCATGTCGCGCTGGCGCATACCGGGACAATTGGCTATGTCTTATCAGGCTGGATCGGCTCTTTGGTAGGCAAAGGATCTAAATCCACCGAAGAGATGAACATGCCAAAAAACCTCAGTTTTTTGCGTGACAGTACCATCTCGATCTCTCTGACGATGATGATTATCTACTTAATCCTGTCGGTGTCTGCCGGTAAAGACTATGTAGAGGCTAATTTCAGCAATGGTCAGAACTACCTGGTTTACTCCTTTATCCAGGCCATTACCTTCGCGGCGGGTGTCTTTATCATTCTGCAGGGTGTGCGCTTAATCCTGGCTGAAATTGTCCCTGCCTTTACCGGCTTTTCAGAAAAACTGGTTCCGGAAGCCAGACCGGCGCTGGATTGCCCGATTGTCTTCCCCTACGCCCCGAATGCGGTGCTGGTTGGCTTTATCTCCAGCTTTGTCGGTGGCCTGGTGGGGCTGTTTGTTCTCGGTCAGCTGCATTGGGTATTGATTCTGCCGGGTGTGGTTCCTCACTTCTTCTGTGGCGCTACGGCTGGCGTGTTTGGTAATGCGACCGGCGGCAAGCGTGGGGCGATTTGCGGTGCCTTTGCTCATGGCCTGTTAATTACCTTCCTGCCTGTCGCCCTGCTGCCGGTACTCGGACAGATAGGGCTGACCAACACCACCTTCTCGGATACCGACTTCGGCGTCACCGGCATCCTGCTGGGTAATATGGCTCACTTTATGGATAAGGGAACCATCACCATGATTATCACCGGCATTTTTGGCTTGTTAGTGATTTATAACTTTACGGCTAAAAAGAAGACACCTGTAGAAACAAATGCAGGGTAGTCAGAACGCTTAATGGCAACCAGAAAGGGCAATGAGCGCTTTCTGGTTGTTTGCGGAATACCTTCATCATTCAGTTTCCAGAAAAAAAACCGCACTCATATAAGTTCAGGCTAAGTTATTCAGCGAATGCTTCAAACGGCAGGTTAAAACGCGCTGCCAGTCGGGCTTTATGTTTATCCGTCAAAGGACGATCACCACGCAGGATACGACTGACATAAGAGCGCTGCCCTATTTCATCCGCAAAAGAGGATTGAGTCAGGCCGTGCTGATCCATGATGACTCGCAAAAGTGCCACTCCGCGCGGAATAGCATCAGTACGCGCGTTAAACGCAGCGAACTCAGGGGCGCTGTTTTCGTATCGGGCGACCTTATCAGACAGTATCTCTACTAACGGGCTGTCCGGCTGGTGCTCAACCAGATATTCAACCAGTTCCAGCGCCTGCTCGTAGTCCCTTTTATCGGTACTGCCTCCCAGAAAGGGAACAATTCTGACCAGGTCATTGGTCGCCTGGATTGCTTCGGTAATCATTCTTTACTCTCCCGGTACTTCTTCACCAGCTTGTCATATTCCGCATGCGTCACGATGTGTTTGATAAAAATTTTGCCGCGATCAAAGTCAGCATAAAACATGATTCTCAGGCTGTTTCCGCCCACATCGATTACCCACCACTTTTCCCGGTACTTCATGCGGTCAAGGCTCTGAAAGCGAATTTTCAGCGCATCTGGCGTGGCAAAGTTTTCGTCCCTTAGGACCAGATAAGCCGCATCCAGTGCGGAGGCATGATTTGGATAAATTATTGCCGCTTCCCTGAACGGCCCTCTTGAGATGATATGCATTTTTCTCTCAAACTTTCCATGTTGGAAACATTCTAACCCACAAAGCTAATGTTTCCAACATAGAACACATGCAGATGAGTTCTGAATGAATTGCTGGCGCTAAACCTAGTAAAAAAAGGACTATTCCGATCCAGAAAAGTGATCAACATCACATTTTCAACATTAGACATACTAATAAATAAAATTTAACAACAAAACATTTGAATGATAATGATTAACATTTACACTCTCATCCGCATATAAAAAAGCGTTTAACGCTGCCAAATCCACAAATAATATGCGGTATTTACTCTTCTTAAGGTGAAAACACTAATCCATTTAATGGTCAGGGTTTTTATCTGGTTAGTTAGTTTTATGTTTACTGGAGTTGTTGAGCGGACATCCAACGCTGCTGACCTTACGTCGGCAGGGTCACTGGTATTAACGCACAGGAACTGAACATGCTTTTACGCTCATCCACTCAGGCGGCACAGGATCTCGCGCCAGCATCCAATGCCAGCGGTGCCGAAACGGCTATTTTTAACGATCAGCAACTGGCGGCCTGGTCGCAGCAGACTCAGGAGGTGCTGGCGCTGATGACCCGTTCCGTTACCGGCGTTGAGAAGCCTTTCAGCGGTATCCTGCCCCATGAACTGGCGGCGGAATTCAGTGAGGTCGATCTCGATCGTCCGCTGGGTAACAACGATGACGCCCTGACAGAGCTGAGTCAGCTCTATCTGCGTGACGCCGTCTGGTTTCACCACCCTAAATATCTGGCGCACCTGAACTGCCCGGTCGTGCTGCCCTCTCTGATGGCTGAGCAGATTATGGCGGCAGTGAATAGCTCGGTCGACACCTGGGATCAGAGCGCAGGCGGTACGCTGATTGAGCAGAAGGTGATCGACTGGACGCTTGGCCGCATCGGCCTGCCTGCCGGATCTGATGGGATTTTCACCAGCGGCGGCACCCAATCCAACCTGATGGCAATGCTGCTGGCGCGTGATAGCTGGTGCGCGGCACATCATCCGGGGCATCTGATTAAGCATCGCGGCCTGCCTGAGACCGCGTCGAAATGGCGAGTGTTTACCTCAAAACTCAGCCACTTCAGCATCCAGAAATCGATGGCGATTTTAGGGCTGGGCTATGACGCAGTTATCGCCGTTGATCACGACGCCCACTACCGTATGGATGCAGCGTGCCTGGCGCAGGAGATCGAAAAATGTCGCAGTGAAGGGCTGATCCCGATTGCTGTGGTTGCCACCAGCGGCACCACGGACTTTGGCAGCATCGATCCGCTGCCGGAGATTGCCCGTCTCTGTGACAATTATGGTTTGTGGATGCACGTTGACGCCGCTTACGGCTGTGGGCTGCTGGTCTCTGAGAATCATCGCTCACGCCTGAATGGCATTGAACGGGCTGATTCCGTCACCGTCGATTATCACAAATCTTTCTTCCAGACCGTCAGCTGCGGTGCGTTCTTTGTGCGGGACAGCCACAACCTGAAGCATGTCACGCACCATGCAGATTACCTGAATCCGCTCAGTGCCCAGCAGGAAGGCACACCGAATCTGGTCAACAAAAGCATTCAGACCACCCGCCGATTTGATGCGTTGAAAATGTGGCTGACCCTGCGCGTGATGGGTCCGGCGGCGCTGGGTGACGCTTTCGATACGCTGATAGAGCTGACACAGGCGGCTCATGAGCGGTTAACTGCGCATTCTGCTATCGAAGTGCTGCACGCGCCTGAGCTGACCACCCAGATTTTCCGCTACGTGCCCGGCAAAAACGCCAGCGACGCACAGATCGACGAAATCAACGCCGCTATCCGTAAAGCGCTCTTCCGCTCCGGCAACGCAGTGATTGCCGGAACCAAAGTCGATGGGCGTCAGTACCTGAAATTCACCCTGTTAAATCCCACCACGACCATCGCCGACATCGAAGATGTGCTGAGCCTGATCGCGCACTATGGCCGCGAGCAGGTACGTGCGTCTGCGCTGAACGCGGCGAAACAGTGAGAGCTCTGAAATGAATAATTCCGTTTACGATTTTATTGGTATCGGTATCGGCCCTTTCAACCTGAGTCTGGCCTGTCTGAGTGAGCCGGTTGAGGGACTGAACGGTCTTTTCCTGGATGAGAACCCGGGCTTTGACTGGCACACCGGCATGATGCTGGAAAATGCCCATCTGCAGACGCCGTTTATGGCCGATCTGGTGACGCTCGCCGATCCGACCAGCCCTTACAGCCTGCTTAACTACATGAAGGAAAAGGGGAAATTATACTCTTTTTATATCCGTGAAGACTTCTTCCTGATGCGCAAAGAGTATAATCAGTACTGCCAGTGGGCCAGTTCGCGGCTCTCTAATCTGCGCTGGAACAGCCACGTTGAGTATGTCAGCTACGATGAGGCGGCTGGCGTCTATCACCTTCAGGTGACCGACATCCGGAATGGTCAGAAACAGAACTATCTGGCACGACATCTGATCCTCGGCACCGGGCCTAAAGCCTGGATGCCGGAGTGCAGCCAGCCGCACCGCCAGCGCCTGACGCACTCAAGCCACTATCTGGTCAACAAAGCGGAACTGCAGCAGAAGCGTTCCATCTCCGTGCTGGGCAGCGGCCAGAGCGCGGCAGAAATCTATTACGACCTGCTGACCGATATCGACCGCTTTGGCTATCAGCTCAACTGGATCACCCGCGCGCCGCGCTTCTATCCGCTGGAGTACACCAAGCTCACGCTGGAGATGACTTCGCCGGAGTGGGTCGACTATTTCCACGCGCTGCCCGCCAGCACCCGCGACGAACTGAATGCGCGCCACAAGAATCTCTACAAAGGCATCAACAGCAGCCTGATTAACGACATTTATGACCTGATGTATGTCAAACAGCTCGACGGCGATCTGAACGTTAACCTGTTTACTCACTCGGCGCTGACCGCTATGCGCTGGCTGCCGCAGGGAGAGTTTGAGCTGACGCTGCATCAGGAGGAGCAGGATTGCACCTTCACCCGTCGCACCGAAGGACTGGTGATGGCGACCGGCTATCACTACCAGCCACCGATGTTTTTAGAGGGCATAAACGCCCGCCTGCGCTGGGATGACAAAGGCCGCTACGACGTGCAGCGCAACTACAGCATCGATTATCACAATCAGATCTTCGTGCAGAACGCCGAACTGCACACCCACGGCTTTGTTACGCCGGATCTCGGCATGGCCTGCTACCGCAACTCGGTGCTGCTGCGCGAACTGACCGGACGCGAGGTCTACCCGATCGAGCGTCAGATTGCCTTCCAGACCTTCCCGGCTAAATCGGAGCACTGAGATGAGTTCACAAACACTGTTCAGCGCCGCCCGCCCCGCAGGCCAGTTCACCCTGAGGCCCATGCTCGCCAGCGATGCGCCGCTGATTCATAGCTGGGTCACCCGCGATTACGCCCGCTTCTGGGGTATGCAGCAGCAGAGCCTGAATCAGGTCGCTGAGTTCTATGAGACGCTGACTGCAGCCGATCCCCATGCTGCGCTGATTGGTTGCTGCAACGACCAGCCGGTCTGCCTGATTGAGTGCTATCGCGCCTGCGACGATGAGGTCGGCAAATTTTATCCTGCCGCACCCGATGATTACGGCATGCATATTCTGATTGCCCCCGCCAGCCAGCCGATCAGAGCCTTCAGCTGGCAGGTCTTCACGCTGGTGATGGACTACATGTTCAGCCGCCCCGAGGTGCGCCGCGTGGTGGTAGAGCCAGATGTGTGCAATGAGAAGATTCACGTGCTGAATAAGCGTGCCGGGTTCCGCTATCAGCACACCATCGACATGGGTCATAAAACCGCCTGGCTGGCCTTTTGCCAGCGGAAAAATTATCAACACGCGTTACTGCAGGAGTCGCAGACTATGAACACCCCCTCTTCGCTGATGAACGGTACACATCTGACGGGCGACCACTGGGCGCAGGCAAACCGCATGCTAATCCGTAAAGCGATTGCCGAGTTCGCGCATGAGAAAATCATTACGCCACAGGAGTCGGGCAACGGCAGCTATCAGCTTGCGGTGCCAGGCGGTGAAGCGAGCTACCATTTCCGGGCGTCGCGGCTGGCGCTGGATCACTGGGAAATCGACGCCGACTCACTGCGCAAGCAGGAGAACGGTCGTGATCTGCCGCTGGATGCGCTGAAATTTATCGTGGAGTTTAACGGGGAGATCGGTATTACACAGGCACTGCTGGCGACCTACATGGAAGAGATCAGCAGCACGCTGTGCAGCAGCGTTTATAAGCTGCAGAAGAATAATCCTGACAGCCAGGCGCTGGTCTCAGCCGATTTCCAGACGGTGGAAGCGGCGATGACCGAAGGCCATCCCTGCTTTGTTGCCAACAACGGGCGTATTGGCTTCGATGCCCATGATTATCTGGCGTATGCGCCCGAGGCCGCCGCGCCCGTTCACCTCATCTGGGTCGCGGTCCATCGCCGCAACGCCCATTTCTCCAGCCTCAGCGAGCTGAGCTATGAGCAGTTGATGCGTGATGAACTGGGCGACACCACCCTGGAGCAGTTTACTGCGCAGCTGGTGAATAAAGGGCTGGCGGTTGAGGAGTATATCCTGATGCCGGTGCATCCGTGGCAGTGGCAGAACAAGCTGCTGACCGTGTTTGCGGCAGACATCGCCAGTCACGATATTGTTTATCTCGGCACCGGAGACGATGCTTACCAGGCGCAGCAGTCGATCCGCACCTTCTTTAACCGCAGCCAGCCCGCGAAGCGCTACGTGAAAACCGCCCTGTCGGTGCTGAACATGGGCTTTATGCGCGGACTGTCCCCCTACTATATGGCGACAACGCCTGCGATAAACGGCTGGCTGGAACAACTGGTTGCTGGCGATGCGTGGCTGAATCGCTGTGATTTCCGCATCCTGCGCGAAGTCGCGGCGGTCGGCTATCACAACCGCTACTATGAGCAGGCGATCAAAGGCGACTCCGCCTATAAAAAGATGTTCGCTGCGCTGTGGCGGGATAATCCTGCGGCCAGCCTGCAACCCGGCCAGCGTCTGATGACCATGGCCTCTTTCCTGCACGTCGATCATCATCAGCAGGCACTGCTGCCAGCGCTGATAGCGGATTCTGGTTTGCCCGCGAAGCAGTGGATAGAACGCTACCTGACCTGCTATCTCAGCCCGCTGCTGCACTGCTTCTATCAGCATGACCTGGTGTTTATGCCGCACGGTGAAAACCTCATCATGCTGCTGGAGAACAACGTGCCGGTCAGTGCATACATGAAGGATATCGGCGAAGAGATCGCCGTGATGAATCCGGATGCGGTGCTGCCGGAAGGCGTGCAGCGTCTGGCCGTGGATGTGCCGGAGAACCTGAAGCTGCTCTCAATCTTCACCGATGTGTTTGACTGCATCTTCCGCTTTATCAGCGCGATTCTGCATCAGTCAGGAACGCTGCCGGAGGAAGAGTTCTGGCAGGCGGTGGCGCAGTGCGTGAAGGATTACCAGCAGGCGCACCCGGAGCATGCCACTAAGTTCGCGCGCTATGACATGTTCGCGCCGGAGTTTACCCGCTCCTGTCTGAACCGCCTGCAGCTGGCGAATAACCAGCAGATGATAAACCTCGCCGATCCCGCTGAGAACCTCAAGTTCGCCGGAACGCTGAATAACCCGATCGCCCGCTGGCGATAAGCGTTACACCGTCACGCTGAAATTATGCGGTCACCCTGGTGGCCGCTTTTTTAATGGCTTTATCGCAGGTATCCGTAATGGTTTCTTTTGAACCGGTCGCGCAACTGACCCGACGACATCTGATCTTCCCGCTGTCGCTGGTGTTGTTTGAGTTCGCTACCTATATCGCTCACGACATGATCCAGCCCGGCATGCTGCTGGTGACTCAGGAATTTAAGGTTGGGCCGGAGTGGGTCTCTACTTCGCTCACCGCCTATCTGGCCGGTGGCATTATGCTGCAATGGCTGCTTGGCCCCCTCTCTGACCGTATCGGGCGGCGTCCGGTGCTGCTCAGCGGCGTGGCCTTTTTTATGCTCTCGTGTGTGGCGACGCACTGGGTGCAAAGCATTGAGCAGTTCGTCCTGCTGCGTTTTCTGCAGGGCGTCAGCCTCTGTTTTATTGGCGCGGTAGGCTACGCGGCGGTGCAGGAGGCGTTTACGGAATCGCTCAGCATCAAAATGATGGCGCTGATGGCCAACGTCGCCCTGCTGGCCCCGCTGGCCGGTCCGCTGGCGGGCGCGGCTTTTCTTACCGTGGGTGAATGGCGCACCCTGTTCTGGCTGATTGGCGCTATTGCGGCGCTGGCGCTGGCAGGTCTGTGGTATGCGATGCCCGAAACCGCAGGTGACCGGCAGAAACCGCTGTCGCTGCGATCGATTATCAGCGGTTACGCGGCATTGCTGAAGGATCGTCAGGTGATGCGCGGCTCGCTGGCCATCGGACTGGTCACTGTGCCCTGCATCGCCTGGGTCGCATTGTCGCCGGTGATATTAATCCACGATGCGGGACTCAGCCGCATCGACTATGCGTTATTACAGCTGCCGGTCTTCGCCGCCATGATTGCGGGCAACCTGACGCTGGGACGCTTATCCAGCCGTCTGCCCATTGAACAGCCGTTACGGCTCGGGGCCTGGCCGGTGGTCTGCGGGCTGGCAATCGCAGTAACCGCTACCGTGCTAAATCCGCAAAGCTATCTGTGGCTGACTGCCGGAATTAGCCTCTACGGCTTCGGCGCCGGGCTGGTCAGCGCCGGACTCTATCGCATGACGCTTTTTTCCAGCAGCGCCGGAAAAGGCAGCGTGGCAGCGATGCTCGGCATGGTGAGTATTCTGATCATCGCGCTGGGCATTGAAGCAGCCAAAACCGCCTATTTTAGTTACGGCACCGGCGGCTTCAGTGTGGTGAACCTGATCTGCGGTCTGCTGTGGCTGGTTCTGGTCAGCGCTTTTCTACGAGCAGACCAGCGGAAATTGTGCACGGAATAATCGAATATATTTAGCAGTGCGATATAGTACTTGCCCGCACTGCTAACCATAAAGAATCCGATTACGGCATCATTAAAGCGTGATCGCCGCACCATACCCTTACAATATCCATGGTTATAATCTTTCTGATTTGAGGATTCTTAAGAGTGCTTCCTGGTTTTTATAACAGGAATGCCACTTTTGTGACATCGGTGTCAGAAGCATTGTCTCGCTAAGCTGTTGAGCGGTAAGTATGACCAGAAAAATGACAAAACAACTATCGGCCTTCTGAACCGCCCATTTCAGATCTGGAATTTTTAACATCAATAAGGAGAAGTAATGCGACAGAGAGTCATTGTGTGCCCGGTCATTCAAAATGAGGGTAAATATTTGCTATGTAAAATGGCATCTGACAGGGGTGTTTTTCCTGGACAGTGGGCTTTGCCAGGCGGCGGAATGGAGCCAGGTGAAACAATCGAAGAAGCATTAAAGCGGGAAATCAGGGAAGAATTAGGCGAGGCGCTCAAGATAACAAATATCACACCCTGGACGTTTCGGGATGATGTCAGAATCAAAACCTATTCTGATGGAATGACTGAAGAAATTTATATGATCTATCTTATCTTTGATTGTCTGAGCGCAAACCGAACAATAACCTTCAATGAAGAGTTTCAGGAGATTATCTGGGTAGAACCTGAGGCTTTAAAAAACATTGATCTGAATGAAGCCACCCGGATTACGTTTAGCCAAAAAGGACTTATCTGAATATGCATTGCAGGATCTCCTTAAAAGTCTATCGATAACTTAAGTACGATTTTAGCTAAACGGGGCAGTGCTTATGCAATGGAAAACTTCAGCGTTTTCTGGCATGTCCAGTGTTTCAACACTGCCTCATCTTACACTCTATTCATGGGCTCCCTGCTCTGGCAATGGATGCCGATTTACACTTTGAACGTTTATCTTAGGTCATCCCATTCAGACTAATATCAACCACCCAATCCCGCATTTATTTTTTTCAGATAAGCTTTGACCAAATCGTTACTTTATCTGTGTGTTGCGTCATTCGATGATGATTCCGCCTGCTGAGGCAATTGATAACAAAGGAATTCACCATGAAGACGTTATTTCCCCTTAAACCACGCGCACAAACGCTGGTTTTTACTTTACTTGCCGGGACTCTGACCTTTAACGCGGTGGCTGCACCGGTCAAAGGCGGTACGCTGATTTATCTTGAACAGCAGGCACATACCAACCTCTATCCGCCTGCCGGTGGCTTTTACCCTAATGGCGGCATTCTCAATCAGATCACCGATAAATTAACCTGGCAGAATCCCGAAACGCTGCAGGTTGAACCCTGGATTGCAGAAAGCTGGACTACCAACGCCGACAAAACCGAATACACATTTAAATTACGGCCTGGCGTGACTTTTTCCGATGGCACACCATTAGATGCGAACGCGGTGGCGAAAAACTTTGATACCTACGGGCTGGGAAATAAAGCGCTGCGCCTGCCGGTATCGGAAGTGATTAATAACTATGAACGCAGCGAAGTGATCGACCCGCTGACGGTGAAATTCTATTTTAAAAAACCCTCGCCCGGATTTTTACAGGGCACCGCCACCATTGGCTCTGGCCTGGTCTCGCTGAGTACCCTGGCGCGCAGTTTCGATCAGCTGGGCGATGCGCGTCACATTGTCGGCTCCGGCCCGTTTGTGGTCAGTGATGAGAAGCTCGGTCGGGAGGTGGATCTGGTAGCGCGTAAAGATTATCAGTGGGGACCGAAAAACATTCAGCAGCAAGGTCCGGCCAATCTGGATGCGATAAAAGTGATCGTGACGCCGGAAGACAGCGTGCGTATCGGTGCACTGCTGGCGGGCCAGGCAGGCCTGATCCGTCAGGTGCAGGCCTACGACGAGAAGCAGGCTAAAGATCAGAACTTCCCGGTTTATGCCGCGCCGACCCGTGGTGTAAACGACAGCCTCAGCTTCCGTCCGGATAATCCGCTGGTCAGCGATATCCGGGTGCGTCAGGCGCTGCTGCACGCCACCAATGCGAAACAGGTGGTTGATACGCTCTTCTCGCCGAACTATCCGCAGGCAACCTCGGTCGTGGCCACCACCGCCGCCGGCTACGTCAATCTGGCGGACAAACTCACTTTTGATCTGACAAAAGCGAAGGCACTGCTGGACCAGGCGGGCTGGCAACCGGGTGCCGATGGCATCCGTGAAAAAGCAGGCCAGCGACTGGCGCTAACCGTCTATGAATCACTGCCGCAGCCGCAAAACAAAGAGGTGCTGCAACTGGTGGCACAGCAGTGGCGCCAGGCGGGCGTCGCCCTCAGCGTTAAAGCGGGCGATGCCGGCAGCAAAACGCTGGATAATCTCGACCCCCTTAAGACCCCGCTGAACGTCACCGAAGTCGGCCGCGCCGATCCCGACGTGATCAAAAGCAGTTTCTATCCGGCTAACCGCGACAACCTGCTGCAGAAAGGCGGCTCCAGCGACAAAGTGAAAAACTTCCGTGATGACAAGCTGAACCAGCTGCTGGTCGCCATCTCCGCTGAAGTTGACCCGGCAAAACGATTACAGCTGACCGGTGACGTTCAGCGGTATCTGCTGGACCAGGCCTATGTGATTCCGATCTTTGAAGAGCCGCAGGTCTATGCCGGTGCGCCCTGGCTGAAAGGGGTCAGTTTTGAAGCGGTGGGCCGTCCGGCACTCTATGGCGCCTGGCTGGAAAAACAGTAACCGGAGGTGAGGATGCGTCATTATCTGCTGCAACGCGCTGGCCTGGGGGTATTGGTCCTGTGGGCCGCGTTTACCCTGTCGTTTGTGCTGCTGCAGGTGCTGCCAGGCGATGCGGTCCTGATCAAATTTCAGAATCCGGATCTCGGCCTGAGTCCGCAGCAGATTGCTGAGATGCGTCAGGCCTATGGCGCGGACAGCCCGCTGTGGCAGCAATATCTGCACACGCTGGTGGCGATGCTGCACGGCGACTTCGGCTATTCGGTGCAGGCGGGCGTGCCGGTCAGTGAACTGCTGACCAGCAATCTGCCTGGCACGCTGCGACTGGCCCTGTGCGGCTTTTTGCTGGCGACACTGCTGGCATTCGTGCTGGCGACACTGTCGCGGCTGCCTGCCCTGCGCGGCCTGCGTAATCTGCTGCAGTCACTGCCCGCGCTGTTTATCTCAGTGCCGACCTTCTGGCTCGGCATAGCCCTGATTCAGCTCTTCTCATTCCAGCTGCGCTGGATCCCGGTAATCAATCCCTCACCGTGGCAGGGACTGATTCTGCCCATTATTACGGTCGCCGTTCCGATCTCAGCGCCGCTGGCTCAGATTCTGTTGCGCAGCATCGATGAGGTTTCAACCCGGCCTTTTGTGGCGGTGGCGCGCGCCAAAGGAGCCAGCGAGCACTATGTGCTGTGGCGGCACATCCTGCGCAACGCCATGCTGCCGGTGCTCACCGTGGCGGGCCTGCTGCTGGGAGAACTGATTGCCGGTGCGCTGATTACCGAAACGGTGTTTGGCCTGGGCGGTCTCGGTCAGCTGACGCAGCAGGCGGTGAACAATCAGGATGTGGCGGTGTTGCAGGCGGTAGTGATGATCTCCGCGCTGGGTTTTGTGGTGATCAACCTGCTGGTGGATCTGCTGATGCCGCTGTTTGACCCGCGCTTACAGCTGTTACGAGGTGCAACATGAGTCTGGTTGATTACGCTGCCGCGCGGCAACCCGTGGCGGCAAAGAGGCGCACTTTACAGTTTTCGCCGGGCCTGTGGCTTGCCGTTTCAGTCATGCTGCTGGCCGTACTGGCGGCCCTGTTCCCGGCCCTCTTTACCCAGGCCAGCCCGATTGAAGGCGTTGCGGGTGCACAGCGACTCGCACCGCAGGCCGGACACTGGCTCGGCACCGATCAGCTCGGCCGCGATCTCTTTGCCCGCATCGTTTACGGCGCGTCCCATTCGCTCTCCGCCGCCGTCATGGCGGTGGCGATCGGACTGCTGGCAGGTACCGCGCTGGGTCTGGTGGCAGGGTCTATCGGTGGCAAAACTGAATCAATTGTGATGCGCGCAGTGGATGTCCTGCTGGCGATTCCGGCGCTGCTGCTCTCTCTGAGCGTGCTGATTTTACTCGGCTTCGGCACCCTGAATGCCGCATTAGCAGTGGGCATCGCCTCCATCGCCAGCTTCGCCCGACTGGCACGCGCCGAAGTGGTGCGCATCCGTCACAGCGAGTATGTCGAAGCGGCTTACGGCAGCGGCGGCCGCTTTTTCAGCGTGCTGTGGCGTCACATTCTGCCCAATGCGCTGACGCCGGTGATCGCCTATGCCGCCCTGCAATTTGGTCAGGCGATTCTGGCGCTGTCGACTCTGAGCTTCCTCGGCTACGGCACCCCACCGCCGGTGCCGGAATGGGGTCTGTTAATCGCTGAAGGGCGTAATTATCTGGCTACCGCCTGGTGGCTGACCACTTTTCCTGGTGTGGTGGTGGTCGCTGTGGTGCTCGCAGCCAACCGCATCAGCCAGCAACTTTCTGGAGGACGCCGATGAGCGCTCAGCCGTTACTCGCGGTCAATAATCTGACGCTAAGCTATCACAGCGGCAACCGTTGGCAGCCGGTGGTACATAACGTCAGCTTCGAGCTGCAGCCCGGTGAGATGGTGGCGCTGGTCGGGGAGTCCGGCTCCGGTAAAACCACTACCGCACAGGCGATAATGGGTCTGATGGCGGAAAATGGCCGCCGCGAAGGGGGCGAAATCCTGCTCAACGGCGTGGATATCAGCCAGTGGTCGCAAAAGCGTTTCGATACCCTACGCGGTGCGCGCATCAGTCTGGTACCGCAGGATCCCGGTAATTCCCTGAATCCGGTGAAAACGGTCGGCGAACAGGTGGAAGAGATCCTGCGACTGCACCTGAAATTACCGTCAGCGCAGCGCCAGCAGCGGGTGGTTGACCTGCTGAATCGCGTCGGCCTTAGCCATCCGGAACAGCGGGTTAAGCAGTATCCGCATCAGCTGTCGGGTGGCATGAAGCAGCGGGTATTGATCGCCATTGCTCTCGCCCTGCAGCCGGAGATCATTATTGCGGATGAGCCGACCAGCGCGCTGGATGTCACGGTGCAAAAGCGCATTCTCGATCTGCTGGACAACCTGCGGCAGGAATCCCGCACCGCCGTGCTGTTTGTCACCCACGACCTGGCGCTGGCGGCGCAACGCGCAGATCGTATTATCGTGTTTCGTCACGGCGAGATTCAGGAATCGGGCCGCACTGAACAGGTTATCAGCGCGCCTGCTCATCCTTATACCCGTCAGTTACTGAATGATGCGGCACCACAGCGACCCGCCAGAGTTAAATCTGCAACCGCCCGTTTTTCTGCCCCCGCCATCCGGGCAACCGGCGTGATGAAAAGCTTTTCGCTGGGCAAACAGCAGCGTTTGCAGGCGCTGAACCAGGTCAGCTTTCAGGTTGCGCGCGGCACTACGCATGCACTGGTAGGCGAATCCGGCTCAGGCAAAACCACGCTGGCGCGCATCGTTATGGGTTTTGAAACCGCAGACAGCGGCGAGGTGACGCTGGATGGCATCGTGGTCAACGGATTACGCGGCGAGGCGCTGCGTCAGCTGCGGCGGAAGATCCAGTTTGTCTATCAGAACCCATTTGCCTCGCTCGATCCGCGTCAGACGCTATATGCAATTATTGAAGAGCCACTGCGTAATTTTGAGCGACTGAGCCGCAGTCAGCGCCGTGAGCGCGTAGAAGGGATGACCACGCGGGTGGCGCTGCCGCTCTCTCTTCTGTCACGTCATCCTCACGAACTTTCCGGCGGACAGCGGCAGCGTGTGGCGCTTGCGCGGGCACTGATCTGCAAGCCGGAGATTCTGGTACTGGATGAGGCGACCTCGGCGCTGGATGTCACGGTGCAGGCGCAAATCCTCGACCTGTTGCAGCAGCTCCAGGCCGAACTGGGTCTGACCTATCTGTTTATCACGCACGACCTGGCGACGGTGCGGCAGATTGCCGACAGCGTCACGGTGTTAAAAGCGGGCGAAGTCGCAGAGCAAGGTGACGTTGTCACTATTTTCAGTGCGCCACAGCATCCTTATACCCGGGAATTAATGGCTGCCATTCCTCCGCTTATTCCCTTAACCCACAAGGAGTCAGCATGAGCCGACGTCTCGGATTTTTTACCCGACTGCTGGATAAGGTGCCGGCGAAACAGCGCTATCAGCTGGCCACCGAACAGATTCAGCATGCCGAACGCTGCGGATTTGATAATGCGTGGATTGCTCAGCACCATTTTCATCAGGATGAGGGGGGTCTGCCGTCGCCGCTGCTCTTCCTGGCGCATGTCGCCGCGCAGACCCGCACCATCCGGCTCGGCACCGCCATCATCACCCTGCCGATGGAAAATGCGCTGCGGGTGGCTGAAGATGCCGCAGTACTGGATCTGCTGGCAGATGGGCGGCTGGAGATCGGGCTGGGCTCCGGTGGCACGCCGGATTCGTTTTTGCCGTTTGGTCTGACCTTTGCCGAGCGCGGTGCCGCTTTTGCCGACCATCTGCATACGCTGCTCAGTGCCTGGCGCGGGGATTCACTGGGGCATCCTGATAATCATCTCTATCCCGCCGCGCCGCAGCTTGCCGGACGGGTGTGGATCGCCACCTTCTCGGTTGAGGGCGCGATCCGTGCCGCTCAGGGCGGCCATGGCCTGATGCTGTCCCGCACCCAGCCGCGTCCGGCGGGCCAGCCTGAGCTGCCGCTGGATGCATTGCAGAATCCGCTGATCGATGCCTATCTTGCGGCACTTCCTGCGGGAACCACTCCGCGCATCCTCGCCTCCCGTACCGCATTCGTGGCCGATTCTGACCGCTATGCCCGTCAGGTAGCTGAACCGGGAATTCGTCAGCAGGCTGCGCAGTATCGTGGCGAATTACGCGGTGAACGCTTTGATGACCTGCTGGCGCAGTTTGATGCCCATGTTGGCGGCATCGATCAGGTGCAGCACTCGCTGGCGCAGGATAGCGCACTGGCGCGCGTCACCGACATCTCATTTCAGGTGCATTCGGTTGAGCCTTCGCATGCCGACACGCTGCGCTCGATTGAACTGATTGCCCAACATCTTGCGCCCGCGCTTCGTGCCGCTGGCGAACCTCACAGGAGAATTTCATGAATCAACCTGACGATTTGATCGCCACACTGGCAGATATCAATCCCGATTCCGAACTGGCCCATGCGCGCCAGACACGTCACGCCGCCACACAACATGCTCAGGGTAGCTACACCCTGTTGTTTAGCCAGGGTGATGAAGATTTTCCGCTGGCGGAGCGCCGTCTGCTGGCCGCTCAGGTTGCCGGCTGGCATGCACAACCCGGCCTGCAGGCGCACTACCAGCCACAGGAGAGTCTGGCCGGGAGTGATCGGATCAACGCGGCACAGGCTTTTGCCCATCGCCTGACCTTTGAGCCGGTTACTGCTGCTCCCGCGCATCTGGAGCCTTTGAAACAGGCGGGCTGGAGCCTGCGCGGCATTGTCACACTGGCACAGCTGGTGGCGTTTGTCAGTTTTCAGAGCCGGTTGCTGGCGGGTCTGCGCAGCTTACAGGGCGATGAGGCGTCGGGTGAGGTTGCCCCGGTAGTCGCCGGTCACTGGCACGAGGCCTTACATACCGCCAGCGGCAAAACTGCCCTGACCGCGTTTACGCAACAGGAACTCGGCTGGGAGCCCTGGCTGCCGGCAAAACCGCTGTCGGAATTCAGCGAGGAAGAGCAGGCGACACTGGCAAAATTCGGTCACACCCACTCCGACTATTTTCGCCTGCTGGCGCGCAATCTGCCGTTGCTGGAGCAGCGCACCCTGACCGATAAAGGCATTTTTTATACCGCAGGAGGGCTGCCACGCGCCGAGCGCGAACTGGCTGCCACCGTGGTGAGTAAGGTCAACGGCTGCATTTACTGCGCCTCAGTCCATGCGCGTAAAGCCAGCCAGCTCTCAAAGCAGGATGAAGCGGTACAGAAGCTGCTGAATGTCGCACCCGGCGCGGTGTTATCTCACGGACACACCGCGCGCTGGCAGGCGATCATCGCATTCTCAGCAGCACTGTCGCTGACACCTGCCCAGCCGACACAGTCGCAGCTCTCTGCACTGCGTGAACAGGGTCTGGATACGCTCGCCCTGCTCGATCTGATTCAATCAACCGCCTTTTTTGCCTGGGCTAATCGCCTGATGCTGACGCTGGGCGAACCTTTTCTGCCGGAACAACAGGGATAATCATGACTTTGCCTTTAACCGACCAACTGGTGCAGTGGCGTCGCGAACTGCATCAGCATCCGGAACTTTCGAATCATGAATTTGCCACCACGGAACGTATTACCCGCTGGCTGGAGCAGGCCGGGATCCGGCTGTTGCCGCTGGGGCTGAAAACCGGCGTCGTGGCAGAAATCGGTCATGGCGAACCCCTGATCGCCCTGCGCGCGGATATCGATGCGTTACCGATTGAAGAAACCACCGAACGCCCGTGGCGATCACAGCAGCCGGGCGTTATGCACGCCTGTGGTCACGACGTTCACAGCGCCGTGATGCTCGGCGTGGCGTTGCAGCTGAAACAGCAGGAAGACACGCTGCAAGGCCGGGTACGGATTCTGTTTCAGCCCGCTGAAGAGACCTTTAATGGCGCACGTCAGCTGATTGATGCCGGTGCGCTGGAAGGCGTTCAGGCGATATTCGGCCTGCACAACGCGCCCGACCTGCCGCTGGGCACGCTGCGTAGTCGGGCGGGTGCGTTTTATGCCAACGTAGACCGCTTTGTTATCCGCATTGAGGGCAAAGGCGCCCATGCCGCACGACCGCAGGAGGGCATCGATTCGATTGTGATTGCCAGCCATATCGTAACGGCTCTGCAGACCCTGCCGAGCCGGGTATTCAGCTCGCTGGAAACGGTGGTGCTGAGCGTGACGCGCTTTACCGCCGGAAATACCTGGAACGTGCTGCCACAAAGCGTTGAGCTGGAGGGCACCGTGCGCACCCACAACGGCGAAATTCGGGCGCAGATCCCGCACCGAATGCGATCCCTGATTCAGGGTATTGCCGCCGGGTTTGGTGCGACCGCCGAACTGGAGTGGACTGAAGGACCGCCGGCCCTGATTAACACGCCAGGCTGGGTGGATGTTGCTCTGGACGTTGCCCAACAGAGTGGCTATCTCGCGGAGCACGTTGAGTCGCCGCAGATGGGCGGAGAAGATTTTGCCTTCTATCTGCAGCAGGTGCCGGGGGCGTTTGTCAGCATCGGCAGTGCCAGCGAGTTTGGTCTGCATCACGCCGCCTTCGATCCTGATGAAGCGTTAATTGGCCCGGCGGTGGACTACTTCACGCAGCTGGTGCCGCGCGCGTTGCAGATTGTGGCGGCGCAATGACGAAAAAAAGGAGTGCTGCTATGTCAGTTCAGGTTCCACAACCGATTCTTGATCATGCTGTGATTAACGTGGCCGACCAGCTCGACAGCGCCAGCGCGCGCTTCCGAAGGCTCGGCTTTCAGCTCACTGAACGGGGTCATCACTCGCTGGGATCGAGTAATCACCTGGCTATTTTTGGTGAGAACTACCTGGAACTGCTGGGCTATGAGACGGGCAAAGGGAGCCAGCGCGCCGATCTCTGGCAATCGCCGCTGGGATTGAGCGGTCTGGTGTGGAAAAGCAGCGATGCAGAGAGTGAGTTTCAGCATCTGCAACGGCAGGATCTGGATGGCGATCCGCCAGCGGCTTTTCATCGTCCGGTTACCCTGCCCGACGGTTCGGTGAGTGAAGCGCACTTTAGGACCGTACGGATTCGCCCTTCGCTGGTACCCAATGGCCGCAGCTTTTTTTGCCAGCATCTGACGCCCGAAGCAGTATGGCAGCCGGCATGGCAGCGTCACCCCAATGGCGTGCGTAATATCAGTGAGTTTGTGATTGTCGCGCAGGATCCGGCGCTTTCAGCGCTGGTCTATAGCCGCCTGTTTGGGGCCGCTAAAGTGCTCGCCTGTCCCGAAGGCGCCTTTGTCCTGCGCGCGGGTGCTGCCACGGTTCGTTTTGCTTCGGCAGACTATGCGCAGCAGCGATTTGGCCCGCTGCCGGAAGACTATGATGGCAGCGCCCGGATGGTCGCGCTGGGTTTTGAGACGGAGGATCTCGGCCTGGTTAAACGCGCGCTGGTGACGGGGGAAATTGCCTTTCATGAGCAGCCCGAGGCGATTGTGGTGGAGTCTTCAGAAGGTTTTAACCTGGCACTGCGTTTTACCTGAGTGCAGATTCAGGAGGTGATGAAAAACGCCTCAACTGAGGCGTTTTTCACAGGCTTTACAACGACACAAATCAGAAGGTGTAGCTGGCGGTCACTGAGAAATTAAGCGGTTCGCCGTAGACTACAGAGCTGGCCACGTTAGTGTCATACTCTTTGTCGAACAGGTTATTGAGGTTGCCCTGCAGCGACAGATTTTTGTTCACCTGATAACGGGCGAAGAGATCAACCAGCGCATAGCTGCCCTGACGGGCACGCCAGGTGCCATTGCCTTCCGGGCCACCGACATCATTCCAGATATGTGTCTGCCAGTTCACACCGCCACCCAGCGTCAGCTGCTGCAACGTCGGCAGGCGATAGCTGCTGAACAGGTTAAAGCTGGTCTGCGGCAGTTGCGGGTTAAAGGTGCTGCCATCGCGGTTTTCCGCAATGTAGCGCGTGCCGCCCAGGGTCATCTGCCAGTTGTCGGTTAATGCGCCGTTGACTTCAAACTCCACGCCACGACTCACCACGCCTTTACGGCCAATGTACGCGACATCACCTGACCCCTGAACCGTCTGAGTAGTTGCTTCACCGACATTATTCAGCTCGGTGCGGAACACCGAAATCGAGGTGGTGAAGCGACTATCCATCCAGTCAGATTTCAGGCCTGCCTCGTAGTTTTTGCCGATAACGGGCGACAGGAAAGCGCCGCTGGCATCGCGATAGTCCTGTGGCTGGAACACCGAGGTATAGCTGGCGTAAGCCGACCAGTTTTCAGCGAAGTCATAAATCAATCCGCCGTAAGGGGTGGTGTTATTTTCTTCCATTTCACCACCAGGCGTTTCACGGTTCCAGTTGGTGTAACGGGCACCGATAATCAGGTGCAGCGGATCGGCGAGCGACAGACGGGTCGCCATATAAGTCGATTTCTGGCGAACCAGTTGGGTATCGCTGGCAGGCAGACGCGGCGTCCAGGCTGATTCCGGATACTGACCGTTAAACTCGTTGTAGTTGCCCAGCGACTCCGATGAGATATTCTCAAAGGTACTGAAGTACTTGTTATCCTGGCGGGTGTAATTGACGCCGACCATCAGCTCATGCTGACGACCCAGCAGTTCATAAGGACCGCTGGCGAAGGCATCAACGGCATCCACTTTGCGTTTACCGGTGTTGTAACCAGTCCCGCCTACCACCGGATAGTTGGCATAGGAAGAGACGCCCGCCCCGGTGTTACGATCGAAATAGCCATCAAGATAGATCTGCTTACTGTCGAGGCGCATCTCGTTGTGCGCGCCGTTCAGTGTGATGTTCCAGCCGTTGTCGAAGTCCTGTTTCAGGTTCACAAAGACTTTACGGTTCTCTTTATCGTTGTAGGCCCAGTCAGGTGCGGTGTTGTAGCCGCGTCGGGTATGTATCTGCGTGCCGTCTGTGTACCAGCGCGGCGCGCCACCCCACATGGTGGAGTCCGTATTGACCTGGCTGAATTCATAGCCGACCGAAAGCGTGGCAGAGTCGGTCAGGTCAGCGTCAACCACGCCATAGATGAACTGTTTTTTGGCGCCATAGCGCTCTATGAAGCTGTTGTTATCCTGCCAGCCCGCGATCAGCCGGCCACGAACATTGCCGGAGTCACTGAGCGGAGCAGAGAGATCGGCCACGTAACGCTGCTTATTCCAGCTGCCGTAACTGGCGGAGACGGTGCCGCCGAACTCTTTGCTGTCGGCGTGTTTGCGCACCATATTGATGGCAGCTGATGGATTGCCCGGTCCGGTTAACAGACCGGTCGCTCCGCGCACCACTTCAACGCGCTCATACATTGCCATATCGGTCTGCGCATCGCCCAGGTTCCAGCGAGCGGCAAAGGCAGTAGGAATACCATCGACCATGTAGTTGTCGATCATAAAGCCGCGCGCATAGTAGTTGGTGCGATCCATATCACCACTGATACCGCGAATACCGGTGGTATTTGCGAGCACATCATTCAGCGACTGGAGTTGCTGATCGGCCATACGCTGCTTACTGACGATGCTGACTGACTGCGGGACATCACGTACGGTGCCCAGCATTTTAGTGCCCGCACGGGTAACCGGTACGCTGTAATCGGTGGCGGGCGAAGCGGCTACGGCATCATCGGCTGACGCGCTGACCGTCATAGTCTGGTTATCGCTGGCAGCGGGTGCGCCGGTCTCTGCTGCATGAGCAGCGTTATGCGCCAGCGACGAGGCGACGATGGCAGCCAGCAAGGAGAAGCGGAATGGACGTTGCAGAGCAGAGGTGCCCGTCGCCCCGGAGTGTTGAAGATCGAAAGCGTTCATTAATTCCTCAATTATCTTTATGTTTTTATGCTGCCACTGTCACGACCATGCTTCCTGCGGACATCGCTGCCCTGCTTATGGTTTGAGGAACCAGAAACCTTTCCCTGAGCGCCTGCGCGCGGGTGTGATGAACTTCTAAAACAAATGAGAAATATACGCATTGCGATTATCATTGCAAGATTTTGTTAGCAAACAATACGAATTTTTTCAGGGAATTGTCTGCACGTGAAAGGCGGCTGCAAGGTGATAATGGCAGGGAGGCGTTTATGGGGTCAGCGCACCTGCTGACTTGTCAGAGAAACAGGGCTGCTGCATCACTTTTGATAAAGATAAAATCCTGTAATGGCCGTTCATTGAACTGTAGTTGTCACTCCTGATGCCACAATATCTGCCTTAAATCTTTTATCACTTTATTTAACACCAGATATTGCAGGAATTCGTACGTGCGCAAAATTTCAATGCTTAAAGCGCTGATAACGACCACCGTTTTCAGTGTTTTTTCAGCCCACTCCGCCACACTTGTGGAGACCGTGAGTGCGGGCTGGGATAATTTCAGTGATAAAGTCGCCACAACCTGGCAGCAGCCTGAAGGTTACGACTTTTATCTGCCCGCGATTACCTGGCACAACCGTGCCACTTACGATCGTGAACATATCAATAAATATAATGAAAGACCCTGGGGCGCGGGCGGAGGTATCTCCCGCTACGATGAAAAAGGGAACTGGAACGGCATCTACTTAATGGCGTTTAAGGACTCCTTTAATAAATGGGAACCCTTTGGTGGCTATGGCTGGGTGGCAACCTGGCGTCCGCTGGCCGACCAGAATTTTCACTGGGGCGCGGGTTACACGGCGGGCTTTACCGCACGGCACAACTGGGATTATATTCCGGTGCCAGCGCTATTGCCGCTGGCCTCTGTCGGCTATGGCGATCTCGATTTCCAGATGACCTATATTCCCGGCACCCATAACAACGGCAACGTATATTTTGCCTGGCTGCGCTACCACTTCTGACAGTTGCCGATATAAGCGTTAGCGTGACATTGCCATGAGCGAGAGATCGTCCAGCGTGAGGGTTTCGCCATCATAGCGATGACGCAGGAGATGGTAGCTTTCGCATTCAATAATCTGCTCTACCGCGTCCGAAAAGATAGTCATGGCGCTGCGCATCTGGCTCAGATAGTCATGAGTGTCATAGACCCGATCGATACCTTCCAGCGCATGGTTCATGATTTTTCGGGCGACGTCATTAGGCGTGTCGAGCGCTGAGAGTTTTGAACGCGCAGTCCTGCGCAGATCGCGCGGGGTAAACGCCTCCAGTCCCAGCCCACGGGGAGCGCGGATCATCCGGCGAAGTGCCTGATTCATCGCGCCTTTTGACAGCGGCTGTTGCGGATCGCGTGGCGCGGGCACCAGCCAGGGTGAGGCTGGCTCGGCGGCGCGCAGCAGTGCTTCGATGCATTGACGCATCAGCGGTGAAATGGGCAGCACATGCTCCCGCTGCGATTTATTGCGCGTACCCTGCATCCACAATCCTAATTGCAGATCGAACTCCGCTTTCTGCGCCTGCACAATTTCATCCGGCCGCCGGGCGCTGACCAGGCATAAACGCAGCGCCCAGCGCGCCTGTTCCGAGAGTGCCCAGTTATCCAGCCCGTGCCAGAACACCCAGATTTCTGCATCGGTAAGTTGCCGACTGCGCGGCGGCGTAGCGCGACCCGCGACATCACGCTTTTTCATTGAAGCTATGGGTGAATGATCGAGATAGCCCTGCATCTCGGCCCAGGCAAGAAATTGTTTGGTCAGCGCGAACACCCGCCGCGCCTCCTCTTTTTTACCGTCGGCGATCAGAATGTTATAGAGCCGGTTAAGGCGTAAGCGGTTCAGCGTTTTGAGTGGCTGCGAACCGATGTTCGGCAGGACATGTTTCAGCAATGAGGAGATGGCGATCTCAGGACGACGCCGACTGATCAGCAGCGAGAGTTTTACCCAGACCTTCATCACCTGCTCCACCGTGCCTTCATCGCCAAAATTATCCAGCTCGCTAAGTGAAGCCTTTTTAACCTGCTCCAGCCAGAGCAATACATGGCGGCCTACGTGGGCTGAACGCGCAGGGATCTGTGTCAGATCTGGGGTCACATTTATACCTGTTTGTCACTGCAGAGCGGGCCATTCTATCCATTGTTTATCTATGACTCCAGACCTAATAAGTCTGGAGTCACAAAGACGCGTTCTGATGAAATCTGAGGAAGTTTTCGGGTGATGACCAACAAGTAAAACTAACGTCACTTCTCCCTTCTGGTCACGGTTATGGGGAATAAATAGCCCATTGTTATGGAATGTAAAGGTGGCTTACCGCGATATACAATGATAACTATTATCATTATCATACGCATTTGCTTACATGCCTTAATACTTCAGGGAGATTTTCTAAGTGAATGTAACCATGCGTGTCCATAAGCGCCCTGTTGCGCTACTGCTGGCCGGTTTATTGAGTACCTCTGCTAACGGCGCTAATCAGGAAGAGACAGAAAAGCTGGCTGATGATGAGACGATGCTGGTCACTGCTGAACAGGAGCTGAAACAGCAGCCTGGCGTTTCGGTGATCACCTCGCAGGACATTGAGAAAAACCCGCCGGTCAACGACCTTTCCGACATTATCCGTAAAATGCCAGGCGTTAACCTTACCGGCAACAGCGCCAACGGCGTACGCGGTAACAATCGTCAGATCGATATTCGCGGCATGGGGCCGGAAAATACGCTGATTCTGATCGATGGTGTGCCGACCACCTCGCGCAATTCGGTGCGTTATAGCTGGCGCGGCGAGCGCGATTCCCGCGGTGACTCAAACTGGGTACCACCAGAAATGGTTGAGCGGATTGAAGTGATTCGTGGACCGGCGGCAGCGCGTTACGGTTCCGGCGCGGCCGGTGGCGTGGTTAATATCATTACCAAACGCCCGACCAATGACTGGAGCGGATCGCTGTCGCTTTATACCAACCAGCCGGAAGATGATAAAGAAGGCGCAACCCGCCGCGCTAACTTTAACCTGAGTGGTCCGCTGGCGGGCGATGCTCTGACCATGCGGCTCTATGGCAACATCAACAAAACCGACAGCGATGCTTTCGACATTAACCAGTCGCACAATGGCTCCGGCGCCGCCGGTCGCGAAGGCGTTCGCAATAAAGACATCAACAGCGTGCTGTCGTGGAAGATTACGCCATTACAGGTGCTGGATTTCAGCTACGGATACAGCCGTCAGGGCAACATTTACACCGGGGATACCCAGTACAGCAACGGTGCCGGTAATGCCTTGATCGAATCTCTTGATGGTTCGGAAACCAACCGTCTGTATCGTCAGACCTGGGGCCTTGCGCATAATGGCATCTGGGACTGGGGACAATCTAAGCTCACCTTTAACTATGAAAAAACCAATAACACCCGCCTGAATGAAGGCACGGCGGGTGCGGGTGAAGGCCGGATCAACAGCAACACGTTCTCAACCAGTCGCTTTGAAAGTTACCGGGCAGGAGGCGAAGTCAGCTTCCCGCTGGAACTGTTGCGTGAACAGACCGTTACGCTGGGAGCCGAGTGGAACCGTGATGAGCTGAACGATCCAAATTCAATGAACGGCACCAGTGCGCCTGGCGTATCCATCGACGGTGTCAGTGGTGATGCGGGCAGCCGCAACAGTAAAAACAGCGCAACGCTGAGCTCACTCTATTTTGAAGATAATATTGCTGCGACCGATAGCACTGAAGTCATCCCCGGTCTGCGTTTTGATTATCACGACACCTTTGGGGCGAACTGGAGTCCGTCGCTCAATATTTCTCAGGCTCTGGGAGAAAGTTTTACCCTGAAAGCGGGTATCGCCCGTGCGTTTAAAGCCCCTAACCTTTATCAGTCCAGCGAAGGCTATTTACTGGCGACGCGGGGAAATGGCTGTCCAATCAACGTTACCCGTGGCAGTTGCTATCTGCTGGGTAATGAAAATCTCGATCCTGAAGTCAGCGTAAATAAAGAGCTGGGTATTGAGTTCAGCCAGGATGGCTATATTGCGGGTATCACCTGGTTCCGCAATGACTATAAAAACAAAATTGTCTCCGGGACGGAGGTGCTGGGTTACGCCTCTAATGGTAACAATATCCTGCAATGGAGTAACGGCGGCAAAGCGGTAGTGGAAGGTCTGGAAGGCAATTTCACTATCCCGCTGGTCAGTGACGAGCTGGAGTGGCGGACTAACGCAACTTATATGATCGAGTCGAAGGATAAAAAGACCGGCAATCCGCTGTCGATTATTCCTGAATACACGATCAATACAATGCTGGACTGGCAGGTGACGCAGGATTTCTCCACTAATCTGAACTGGACAATGTATGGTCGTCAGAAACCACGCCAGTATGCGGAATCCCGCACAGAAAGCAATTCAATGTCGAATCGCGAAGTCGGCGCTTATTCAGTATTTGGGGTCAATTTTAATTATGACATCACCAAAAATCTGCGTGCCAATGCGGGTATTAATAACCTGCTGGATAAGCAGCTATATCGCGAAGCTGATGGCGCATCAACCTATAACGAGCCGGGACGCGCTTATTATGCCGGGCTGACAATGTCCTTCTGATCTGCAGCAGCGCTTCCCGGTGGAGGCGCTGTTTTTTCGTCGTCGTCAAAAAACCTCCTGTTTACACTCCCCCCGATTTATCTTCTCAAGGCTAACCTCTTGCTGCCGCTTAACGAGCCGGAAAGAATCTGACTCACGGGTATGGCATTAAATACTTACATTCCGTCTGGAAAGCGTAACGACAGGTAACTAATGTCGTGATTCCTGTATCCCGGCCAGCGAAACACCCCAGAGTGCGGCTATGCTCTGTCGGGTTCAACCTGCAACTATAACTAACTATCAGGATATTAAGTGATGAAAAAATTATCAGTTATCGTTATTGCTACCGGACTGTTTTTGTCGGTGAATTTACAGGCTAATGCCCAGGGCTGTCTTAAGGGAGCCGCAGTAGGCGGTGTCGCAGGTCATGTTGCTCATCATGGTGTGGCCGGTGCCGCAGCGGGCTGCGCAGTCGGTCATCATATGGCGAAGAAAAAACAGAAAGAGGCTGAGCAAAATCAGCAGTCTCAAAAATAAACTGAGTTTGTAGCACCGATGTAAATCAGCCGATTACCGGGCAATGATGATGTCCGGTGATCGCTGAGTGATAACCATCCTGAGTCTGTTGACTCACAAAAGTACGGCGCATTAAGGGCAGCCGGTTACGGGAATAATAATTTATCAAGAATTAATGCCAGTATATGGAAATTTAATAGCAGGTAGCCCGCGTTTTATAATGATTAATCCGCGATATTAATAGCAACAGACTTAAGCCATGACGGGCTATTCAGGCAATTTACTTAGCTGACCATTTCACTCTTCCCGACTATAAGATTCATACGCTAAACTTTTTAAGCATCATGACTATTACGCCAGTCATCGACCATTTCCTTTGAAATCTCTTTTTTATAACAGACAGGTGCATATCCGCCCTGCTTGCTCCATGCGCTTCGCCTGCCACAGCTACTGCCATTGCGTGCAGCGTTAAAAGGGCATGCGCAGACACCTGGATAAGAGGCGATTGAATCTTCGATAATGAGCTGTCGGATTTGGTCATCGGACTGCTTCGATGTTTTAGCTTCAGACGCGCCAACCCAAAAAATGCTTATGGCCATAACCAGATAAACGACGATTTTGCTGTTATTCATGATTCCCTCCAGAAGTGAGGAGGATAGTTTAACGCAGTGCAATATAATGCAATGCCTGGATTAAGAAGCATTGCATCGGCTATTCTGGCAGATGCTCTCGCACTACAAGCCTGCCCCTGCTTTAGCGAGCCAGAGAGGGCTTTTTATAACAGCCCAAACGAAAGCTTTCCTGAAAACTGCCAGAACGGATAGCAGGAATACAAATTAACAGGCTGCTATTTACTGATAGCAGCCCTTATTCCTCACCAGCTATAACCTTCAGATCCGCCAATCAGTTTCGCTAATCCAGCGATCTATCCGATATTTTTAGCTGCGCCCTGGCATTATAAAAACGACGATAGGATAAATAGACAGAAATGATCGTTGACAGACTGGCAGTTCCTATCAGCATAAACGTGACCATAATCTGATACTTAATCGCCTTGAGCGGATCGATTCCGGCGAAAATCAGTCCGGACATCATCCCTGGCAGGCTGACCAGTCCGACGGTTTTGGCAGCGTCCACCGTCGGCATCATAGCTGTACGAATACTGTCGGCAATGATGCGGCCCGATGCCAGCTTCACCGATGCGCCAAGGCTCAGCATCTCCATAATTTTCTGCTGGTTGTCGCTGAAGCGCTGGTTCAGGTTGCTGTAACAGAGCCCTACTGCGACCATGGCATTACCGGCGATCATGCCCGTGATGGGGATGACCTGCATCGGAACAAACGCTATCGCCCCGCTCAGCACCAGAATCGTTAGCGTGATAACGGTGCCACTAAAAATAGCGACAAACGATATCGTAAAGGCGTTATCAATATTTCGTCCGCGTTTACGGGCGTTGATCGCGGCATTAACGCAGATAAACAGCACCATCAATACCGTCAGCCAGCTGTTATTAACATCTAATATCGACTTTAATACAAAGCCGACAATGACCAGCTGAATTATCGCCCGGGATACACTCCAGAGAATATCTTTGCTCATGCCGAGCTTTTCTTTCTGGCTGATAAGCAGCGCTATGGCCACCAGCGTCAGTGACAGCAATAGAGAGGTGTCACTGATATTATGCTGATTCACGCTTATTCTCCTTTTCTGGCGGCTCAAGCCGAAGCACCTGCTCAGCCTGCTGGATATCGTTAACGTCATGGCTAATCCGCACCACGGCTACCTTTTCTTCAGCTGAGATCCGGTTAATCAGTGAAAGTACTGATAGTCTGTTCTCTTCATCAAGTGCGCTGGTGACTTCATCCAGTAACAGTACCTCAGGCATAAACTGCAGATTGCGCAGTAGTCCGACTCGCTGCTTTTCTCCGCCTGATAGTTGTTCAACAGGTTTATTCAGCATATCCGGAGAGAGATTTACGCTTTCCAGCGCAGCAACAAGTTTGTCCCGCTGAGGTTTCTGACGTCGAATCTGCCATGGCAGCGCCAGGTTGTCATATACCGTCTGACCAAACAGTTGCGGCGTCTGAAAACAGTACGAGACCTGCTGGCGATAGGCCTCTGCTCTCAGCGTGGTGATATCACTGTTCCTGAAGAAAAGTTGCCCGGAGGTGGGGGTAATCAGCGAAGCAAGGATTTTGAGGAAGGTACTTTTTCCGCTTCCGGATGGGCCGGTCAGCAAGACGCAATCACCCTGATATAACTGCAGGGAGACCGGTTTCAGTAGCTGCCTATCCCCGACTGAAAAAGCGACATCCTGCACATCCAGCAGGAGTGAAACTCTGTCCATATTTGCGCCTCAGGACCTGACAAATTGAGTGTTGGCAGTATCAAAAAAAGCAGGAGTTACCCTTCATAGGCAAATTACCGGTACTGCATGTTGCAGCGCACTCACACTGCTGGCGTGGGCGCTGCAAGGCAAATGTACATCAGGCTAGGAAATATAGGGCATTTAATTGCGGCTATGCATTTTCTGAGTAAAAAAATAAATGTGTGAAGGTGTGCGCCAGCCAAAACTTAATACGATCCTGCGCGAGGAACGTGGCAGGTACCGGGTTTGGATCAGAGTGGCAGACCCGCTGCCACCCGACAATTATTTGTTTTCCCAGCTGGTTGAAACCGGGTTGGTTACGGTGTTTTTTTCCTGAGTATAGGTGCCGTTCTGCTGCGCAATGGCTTCACCCGTGTCCACAATGGCATTCTGAATAAAGACGTTCTGCCCGTCCCCCCTGACAAAGGTTAACTGATGAAAAGCGGTTTTATTGCCCCAGTCAGCAGAAGGCAGAGAGATAAAACGCACGGTGAAAGTTTCATCATCAAACTTGCCCTGCATAACGTAAACGCCGTAGTGGTTTTCGCCCTGAGAAATGATTTTATAGGTACCGTTGTCGTAATAATAAATCTCCGCATCCGGAAACGGCTTTTTGTCATACATTTTTCGGTAGTGCAGCACCTGTTTGATGGTGGGCTGGCCGAAGCTGACGGTGAGGTTTTTACCATCTGCCGACGTCGTCAGACCTTCAGCGTGAACACTGCTCATCAGCATTAACAGACTTGTAGCGGCCATTGCGGTTGCTTTCACTCTCTTTCTCCTCAGCGGATTATGGGGACAACAAGCGTATAAGACCCCAGAACTTACACGGTGGTGAGTATCTGTTGAAGAGGCAGATAACACATTATTACACAATGTTATAATCACGCCCTGTAACCTGGCGACTTGAGCCGTAGTTGACCGGGTTGCCCGATATCGAAAGCGCTCGGATGCAGTTATCGCATTGAAAATAAAAAATAAACGCCAGGCTGACGTTTAAAGTTCGCCAGTGACGCTTAATGCCGCAACGCGGTGGAAAGCTGTTTAACTGCTTAAACGAATATCGGTCTGCTGCCGGCCGCTATAACAAAACGGCGCAGACCGATCTTTCGCGGGTAAATCCGGGCTGTATCCTGCTCTTTTACAGAAAGTCAGGCACTAAAAGAGACAGCCAAGGGTAAGGGGACTGTTTATTTCAACGATTCCGGCAGCGTTACGATCCATAACTCGCTGTCCGACTCCGGTTTCTTCAGCGGCTTCACGCCGATCGTCGTTGCAACCGGCTTACCCTCTACAGTAAGTTCCCCCTTTTCGTTCAGCCGATAATCCTTGCGCTTCTTACCTTCCACCGGATTTTGCATGACCGTTTTCACGCCGAAGTCATTGTCATTGGCGACCGCCAGCGTTTTACTGTCGATCAGCGCCAGTCCTTCGGCCTTCTCCTGCTGCCAGCCGAGTTGACGTAAATCGACCACCAGCGTTTTAGCTGCGAGCTTAATTCCTCGCTGCGCCAGCGCTTTCTCGTCGTCAGACTCCGGATATTCACCAGGCTTATCGAATGCGGCAAGATCGCTAGCCGCACTCAGATCCACCTTATAGATAAGGTTGCGCATCGCGTCATTTTTATCGCTGCCTTGTTCAATCAAGAGAATATGCTGATTATCGAGCGCCACGATATCGCCAATTTTGGCGTCGCTGTTTTTACTATAAGCCTCGCTGTCGATAGGGTATCCATACATCGCGGTTTTCCCGGTCGCCGGATCGAAGCTCACCAGCCGGGTAAAGCGCGCCTGCTTTTTACTTTTACCGTTGATATCCAGCGTACTCTGCACCGCGGCGATGATGCGCCCGTCCGGCATACGGGTAAGCCCTTCAAAACCACGATTAGGCTGACGCCACTTAAGAATATTAGGCAGTCCGCCCGCAATGGATTTTTCCCCTGCCATGGCCTGCGGCCCGTGAATCGCCAGAATCTTGCCGCGTTGATCAACGTTAATCAGAAACGGGCCATATTCGTCGCACAACCAGTACCCGCCCTTCCCGTCCGGCGTAATGCCTTCCGTATCCAGACCACGGTTATCGCCCTTCAGCACTTTCAGTGTGTCGCTTAACGCGACTTCATTGGTTGAGCCGATGACACCATCCTGTAGCGGCAATCCGTTAATATTGCCCTTGTCGTCATGCAGCGGTCGGGCATCCGTGGCTTCTGCTTTGCCGTTCTGCACCCGAATATTCATCAGCAGCGGAGCGAAGTCTGGCGTGACGAAAATTTTTGACTCATGTTTGCCCACATCGGGTGAGTCGGCATTCGGCCCACGATCGGTGACGGTCGCGAAGGTGAGCGCATCCCCCTGCTTACCGGTAAAAAGCAAACCGGAGCCGATTCCCACCGGCAAACCATCCGGAAACGCACTGGCGAACGCGCCGCTGTAGCTGACGCGCGCACCTTCCGGAAAACTGACGATATAGTGCTCAGCCTGAGGTTGCGCCGCAAGACCAGAAAAAGAGAGCGCACAACTGATAATCAAAGAAATCGTTTTTATTTTCATAATATTAAATCCATGAGGGAAAGCTGACAGCGTAAAGGCAATAAATGACAGGAAAATGATATTTGCGGTAAAAACGGACTGCTAACAGATTGATTTTTACGCCGTTAGGGCGCCGGTTGATGAGGTGGTGAACGTAGAGTGAACGTTGCCTTGTGCGCAACGCTGCCTGCTCAGTGCCAGGAGCTGACATTGGCAGAAAAATGATTGTTATTCATCACCATATTGCTATCGTTATGCACTTCCGGATGTGAACCACAGTTGAGAAAGCTTGCGGGCTACTCACTTTTCAAAAAAAGGATTTGATATGTTTATGCGCCGTGCTTCTCTGTTTTTAATGTCAATGATGGCTATATCCCAGGCCCATGCTGCTAACCTGCGGGCTGCCGATGTAATCACCTTTGATGTTGCCGGGGTAAAAACCGGTATGGATTATGATGAGGCCGTAAAAGCCATGACTGAGCACTTTCATGTGCCAGCATCATCGTTAGACGTTGATAAATACCCGGCTCTAAATGTGGTAACAGGAGATAAGCAGCCACAGTATATTGCTTACGAAAAAAACGGCGTCAAACTGCTTGTACATTTTGAAGGCCGTGTTCCTGCAGATCCGAAACATGCGCTGGCTGTGTCTCAGATTTCTTACGAGCTCCCATACTCCACTGAGAATAAAAATGCCATGGCCAAAGCCGCCGTTGAAAAATATGGTGTCCAGTCAAATGCACCTTATACACCAATGGTTTGGTGTAAAGCGCCCGGAAAAATGGCAACCATGGCATGCGGCCCGGATCCTGAGCAGCCGGTACTGAAATTATCAGGCACATCCCTGGAGATGAATGACCCATCGAGGACAAATGCCCGTATTAAACTGATGGACAGTAAACAAACCCGCACACCTGGTTTCTAAAGTGATTGATGCCGCCAGATGATCTTCTGGCGGCTAAGTGCCAGACGCTGATCATGGTTTTATGACAAAGGCTGAAGAGCAGCAGGTGATATTCAGGCGAGATGATTATCAAACGTGATGCGGGACAGATCTGCACAAAGCCAGCTCAGATAAGCTTTCAGTCCTTATTGAAAATTTTTATAAAACATACACAGAGCCTCAGCCACCAGCAGGCTGGCATTTTCTAATGACTTTAATCTGACTCAACGCCCATAACAAACCTCTATCAGACACATGATTTCTTAAAGCCCAGGCTGATAAAAGATGACAAGGCCATACTCTCTTCTCTGAGGTGGTGAGTAACTCCCAGAGCCAGTTTGCATACGGAAATGTGTACTCGCTCCGGGAGAATTTTCATAGGGTGAAACTGCGAACTGAACTGATGTTCTGGTTACAGTAAATCAAAGACAGGCTGTACATCCCTGTATTTACCTGTGGTAAGTGTTCATCAATGTGTGATGTTTATTATTCAGGCGATTTTTCTATGCCGCTAGCCGAATTACTTATTCGCATCTGAAGACGAGAAATGTGTCCGGTGATATCTGCCGTCCTTTCTGCTAATCCCCGGATAGCACTGGCGATGACAGAAAACCCACGGCCATGTACACCTGCTCTCGCGGCTTCGATACTGGCGTTCAGTGAAATGAGTTTGATCTGCGCAGCAATAATCCCGTTTTCAGAGACGAGTTCGGCAATTTCTTTTGCGGTTTCGGCGGTCTGAATGTTTCGCCTGACTTCGCTTTCCTCATGTCTGCCACGGTCTTTACGGCCCTGAATATCAATAAGCGCGCCGACGGCACGCAAAGGGGTTCCATCAGGTGCACGTTTAGTCTGCCCGCGGGCCTGAAACCACCGGTACTCACCACTTCGCAGTTTAAGACGATATTCAATATCAAAACCGGTTTTACCACTGAAGTCCATCAGGTGGTTGACGAAAGCATCGAGTGCGTTCTGTTTGTCATCCGGGTGAAGGCGTGATGCCCAGCTGTCCATCACATCAGGAAACTCTTCAATGGTTTCAAAACCCAGCAGCTTCCTGAACTGCGGTGACCACCAGAATACGTTGTCGGGATTCAGGGGATTTCCGCCAATAATATCCAGATCCCAGAGGCCGTCATTAAGCATTTCGCGCGACAGGTCAAAACGGGTGGAGACAATATCAAACTGGCGGGACTGGGACGTTTCTTCTTCTGTATTCTCTATAACGGCAACCAGGCGCGGCGGCGTAAATTCACGACTGTATGATGCACGGATGCAAAACCACTGAAAGGTATTTGCGCCAGTTTTTATCAGACAGCGTAACAGCTTTTCATCACCGCTATGTTTGAGTGTATGACTTATCAAACCTTTGAACGCTTCCCGGAAATCCGCATGGATCATCTGGATCAGCGAAGAGAGCCCGACCTCCTTCTGCAGAGGCAATCCCATAAGCTGGCGTGCTTCAGGTGAAACAAATGCAGGCGCGTCACTTTTAAGATCGGTCGTCTCAACATACCAGTAACCTTTCTGGCTGAGGTTCATAATACATTTCAGCAGAGTGGCATCACTATGATCCATATCCAGCGTTTCATCGATAAATTTTTCAGCGATATCCATCGTTGTCGGCTCTTTGGCGGACTGTTTCCGGAATAAATTCAGCATTATTTCTCCTGGTGAGCATATACAGGCATAAAAATATGCCTGAAAGGGTTATCGGCAGAACTTTCTGGATATTCAGTTAAAGGTCGCTCGTTTGAATTAATACTGTAACAAGATGCTATAGATAGCTCGCCAGCGACAACTACCGGAGCTGAGGTGATGGATGAGCCTCATCGCCAGCGGGCTAAATTTATTTTTTTGAAATCCTGTGGCACAAAATTATCTTTGGTCTATGATATCTGGAAAATTTCAGGCCTTATAATCCCGACGCTCTGACTCCCAACGAAATTTACGTTGAAATGTTACTCTTAGTTTTGATACGCGGTTGTGGATTTATACTAGCTGGCTATCGCGGATATTAAATGAGTGGTTTAGCTGTGGCATGTCACTTCTGCTGACAGGCGAAAACCCGCACATTACTTATTGATATCCATAGGTATACTTCAGCAATTCATAAGAGAAACTGGCTGCTGATCATATTGGATGTATTAACAGGGTTTATTATTTAACTTAAGCGATATTTTTATGAGATTGGTTTCACTTTGTTTCTGGCTTACCATACCAGATGCCATCAGCCTCATGCAGACCCGTGAGTTAAATAAATATGGCATTTTATGTTCATGAACTTTCCCCGCTCACTGACATCATAGCTATGTATCTCGCACTTAAAAACCATAGACAATTTAAGGCCTCCGCAAAATGACGTTTGCAAAAGATTAATTTTCCGCCGCAAACAAAACAGGGTTTTAAAAAAGGTTTTCTATTCCACTCCCGCTCAGGTCATCAATGCCTTACAGAAATACGTTTCAGGATACTTAAATGAATGAAAAATTGAAAGATGCTGATGCTCGTGCAACTTATCAGCAGCTAATTAAATCGGGCGAGTTTAAACCTTTTTTTCAGCCGATAGTCTCACTTGAGGATCAGCGCGTAGTAGGTTTTGAATTGCTGGCACGGCGTATTTTGCCCGAAGGGATTATCGTATCTCCGGCTGAGTTCATTCCGGCTATGGAACATCATGGGTTACTCAATGAGCTGATGACAAGTCTGGCCGCTCAGGGATTCATGACAGCGAGCACCTGGCCAGAACACCAGTTTCTGTCTTTAAACGTTTCTCCTTCACAACTGAACGGTAAGCACCTTCCCGAAATTTTAAGAAAACTGGCTGAACGTTATCAGTTCAGCCTTTCACGGCTCAGGATTGAAATCACCGAGACAGCATTGATCGATGATATAGAGACGGCTCATGCAGAACTCGAAGCATTGTCTGAAATGGGTTGTATGATTGCTATGGATGACTTTGGCACCGGCTGTTCAAGCCTTGCCTGGCTTATCCAGCTTCCCGCCAGCACGATTAAGATTGATGGCAGTTTTATTCGTTCAATGCTTCAGAAAAAGGATAGCCGGAAAATTATCTCCAGCGTAGTCGGTTTGGGCCGCAGCCTGGATATGGACGTCATTGCTGAGGGTGTTGAAACAGAGGAACAAGCTGAGATGTTGCGGGGTATCGGCTGCGCTTATGCACAAGGCTACTTATTCAGCAGGCCGATCCCGGCTGAAGAAACACATAATTTTCTCACCGCTGGCTCTGGCCGTAAATTTCATAGTCGTGTGGCACGAATGTCTCTTGAGCAGCGCGCGCATCAGATTTCATCGATGTATGCTGCGCCTGACACCTCTATCTGTTTTCTCAGCCCTGAACTGATGATTGTTGACGCAAGTGATACCTTTGCAGCGCGGGTTGGCTGGCCAATGCAGGACATTACCCATCGCCATATTTTTGAAGTGATACCGTCTCAAGCCGAGAAGTTGCTTTGGTTGCAGGATTTCAGGATAAAAGGTCTTCCTTACCCTCCGTTTGAAGTAAAGCTGCCCGGCGGTAGCACCGATTTGGTTATGATTACGCGGGTGGAGGATGAGGCAAAAGATTTACTGGGGTTTTGTGTGTTTGGCTTTAACATTGACCGTCAGAACAACCTTGTTCAGCCTTAGTGCCAGTTTACGACATCAGATGATACTTCCCTGTCGCTAAAATAACCTTAACGGTGCAGGCTTCAGTTTCAGGTTGTTAGCTGAAGATGGGGATAAGTCCGCCTGGTGCCAGAAGCGGACATTACGCATATAGATTTTCAGTTATGTATCGGGTAAAGCCAGACAGATAAAACTGCTGTTATTTTAAGGCAAATACAAAATTTAGTCAGTTAGAGTAAAGTGGCGCGCGAGTTTGTCGAAGTGAGATTTGAATTCTGAATATAATGACCTGGTGGCCGGATTTAGCTGACTACGGTGTGGGCAGATAAAGCTCAGAGGATTACTTTCTCCTTTAAAATGCGGAAGAACCGGAACGAGGGCTTTTCGATCAATGTCTGCATGAACGTCCAGCCAGGACTTGTACCCAATCCCCACTCCCTCAAGAGCAAGCCTGCGTGTGGTTTCGGAGTCATTACAGACAAAACGGCTTTTTACTGATATGGAATGTTTTTTATCCTTATCATAAAAAGACCATGTCCCATAAGGATGACCATTCAGGGTAAACAGAATGCAGTCCCTGCTGGGGACCTCCTCGAGCGAATGCGGTTCTCCATGACGTTCAAGATAATCGGGGGATGCGACCAGGATACGTCTGTTGTAATCAGCCAGTGGCAAGGCGACATAACTCTTGTCCGGAAGAATACCGTAGCGCACAGCAACATCAACAGGGTCCCGGTGTATATCACTCACAGCGTCGGTGAATATAAGCTGTACAGAAATACCGGTATGCTTTTTACAAAACGATGAAATTATCGGTAGAAGTGTACTTCTGCCGATATCGGACGGCATCGAAATCTTTATTAGCCCCTTCAGAACACCTGAATGACTATCAAGGCTTTCTCTACCCGCCTTAATCACCTCAAGCATTTCATTGGCATAGGGAAGATACGTGTTTCCTTCCTTTGTTAATCTTATCGTTCGGGTAGTGCGCACAAAAAGGCTGACGCCGAGCTCTTTTTCCAGTCTCGATATAGCCGCACTGACCTGTGCAGGTAGTAAACCGGCCTCTCTGGCTACACTGGAGAAGCTTTCCAGTTGCGTGGCTCGCACAAACATTCTGACATCCTCAATCCTTAACATTGCGCATACCTTCTTCAACCTTTAACCACGTATAACGAAAAACCACGAGCGGATTTACACTCCTGGAGTGTAAATCTTACTCTATTAAGTCTCTTTTTGTGTAGGAAAGGTTCATTTAAGATTTGCCTGTCAGATAAGCAATCAATACAACTAAATACCCGGAAAGGCGATATGAAAGCAATTGTATATAAAGATAATCAATTACCTATCAGTAACACTGACTCACTTTACGAAACCATTCTTCCAAAACCCGAGCCGGGCAGGTCTGATCTTCTTGTCAGAATTCAGGCAATCGCTGTAAACCCTGTAGATACGAAAGTTCGCCGTAACGTCTCCGTGACAGAACCGCGGGTCCTTGGCTGGGATGCTGCTGGTATCGTGGAGGCTGTTGGTGAAGATGTGACCATGTTCAAACCGGGTGACGAAGTTTACTATGCGGGTTCCATCCTGCGAGCCGGATCATATGCTGAGTATGGGCTGGTTGATGAAAAGATTGCTGGCCCTAAAGCTGCCTCTCTTTCAATGGCCGCTGCGGCAGCGTTACCCCTGACCTCACTCACAGCCTGGGAATTGCTGTTTGATCGCCTTGAAGTAAAAACAGGCATAAACGACGTATTGCTTATTATCGGAGCCGGGGGCGGCGTCGGCTCAATCCTTACTCAGCTTGCCAGTAGTCTGACCCAGCTTACGGTAGTAGGCACCAGCTCTCGCAGCGAAACAGCTGAATGGATTAAGTCACTTGGCGCCCATCATATTATCGACCATACCAAACCGTTTGGTCCGCAGCTGAAAGCTTTGGGTATTTCGGACGTGCGTTATGTAGCCAGCCTGACGCACACCGATACGCATTATGAACAGATAATCGACGTAATGGCTCCTCAGGGCAGACTCGCTGTCATTGATGATCCTGATATGCTTGATGCCATGCCACTTAAAAACAAATCAATCTCCCTCCACTGGGAGCTGATGTTTACCCGCTCCATGTTCAATACAGCCGATATACAGCGTCAGAATGAAATACTGTCGGATGTAAGTAATCTTCTGGATAAAGGCATTATCAGCTCAACGCTGGGCGAACATTATGGAACTATCAACGCTGAAAATTTACGCAGGGCTCATGCAGTTATTGAGGCTGGAACAGCAAAAGGGAAAATTGTTCTGGAAGGATTCTAACTGAATTAGAGATTAAAAAAAGAATTTAACCTTAACTATTTAAGGTTAATAAAACTGACTGAGATTTTCTGCCGGGCAGAAAAATTAAGTTAACCGTACCAGGCAAACCATAAAGGTAAAAAATGTTATATCTGGTCTTTAGTGGAAAAATTAAAGAGAATAAAGTTACTGAGTTTTATGAAAAAGTAGCGAAAGTCAGCCAGGATGCGACGCTTCAGCAGGATAAACCCGTTGTCTATCAGTGGCATAAAAACGTTCACGACCCCAGATTGTTCTTCCTGAATGAACAGTGGAAAAGCGTGGAAGACTTACATGCTCACTTCGAAACTCTGTACAAGATTTTTGGAGCAGCTAAGCCAACTGAACGACTGCCTGCTGCAATTATGGAGTATCTTGATGAAGCAAGTGTAGCCTATTACGATCCTGTTTCTTGATCAAAAAGCCCCTCTGTGAGGGGCATTCAATTCATTATTTAAATCTACAGTATATATGTTACGGGAGTTATGGTTTGCTACTGAATAAAAAAATAGTACTCACTAGCGTTATTTTACTCAGCTGCTTCTGCGCGGCCACTTCGGCCGGACAGTCGGATCTGGCAAAAAAAAACATTCAGCTTACGAGAGATAAATCTACAGGCAAAGCAGAAGTAGTCGCAACGTTTTGGCATGCTATGCCTACAGGCGTGACGGTGACCGAAACCGGCCGTATTTTTGTAAGTTTTCCGCGATGGGGAGATGATGTCCCTTTTACTGTCGCAGAGATTAACAGAGGGGCCGTTGTTCCTTATCCGAATTCGGTTATCAATATCGCGGATATAAATAACCCTGGTAAAAGCTTTCTGAGCGTTCAAAGCGTTGTTGCTGATGGCAGAGGAAAACTCTGGGTGTTAGACACAGCATCGCCAGGGTTCTCAAAACCCATTGCTGGCGGAGCTAAACTTGTTGCAATTGACCTGAACACAAAAAAAGTCGTTAAAACCATCGTTTTGTCTGAAAACGTTGTGTTACCAGCAACCTATGTTAACGACGTTCGCATTGATTATCGCGCTGGTAAATCCGGTATAGCCTACATCACCGACTCATCGCTTTCCGGAACGGGTGGCATCATAGTAGTTGATCTTTACTCAGGAAGCGCGGTACGTCGTCTGACCGGCGATCTAACCACTTCTCCTGAGAAAGGTTTTGTGCCTGTTGTTGAAGGTGAAACCCTTTTACAACGTCATCCTGACGGTTCAACCACTCCTTTTAGCGTTGCATCTGACGGTATTGCATTGTCTTCAGACGGTAAAACACTTTATTACAGCCCTCTGGCAGGGCGTCACCTGTATTCGGTGGACACAGCGAAACTTAGGGATCCGGATATCAGTGAGAAGGAGCTGTCTGCTTCTGTCAGGGATTTGGGCGAAAAAGGTGCCTCCGATGGTCTTGAATCCGATGCCGCAGGCAATATCTACGCTGGTGATTATGAGCGAAACTCAGTCAGAAAAATGGATAAAAATGGAGTATGGTCAACTATTGTTCATGGGCCTGATATTTTATGGCCGGACACACTTTCTGTCGGCCATGATGGCTATCTGTATTTTATTGTAAATCAGCTGCATCGCCAGCCGGTGTTTCATATGAATAAAGATATGCGCCAGAAACCCTATGCACTTATGCGTGTAAAAATAGATGAAAAGCCGATCATTACCAGATAAAATCGAAATAAAATATCCAGAAAACCAGCAACCTCCATTGCCATTAACCTGCATCTGGTGTGTCAAATTAAACGTTAATTAATCATATTAATGGAATATTTATGAAAAAACTGATTCTTGCTTCACTGCTCCTCTGGCCAGTATCTCAGGTCTGGGCAGCAGACTGTAACAATGCAGATACCCAGCTTGAAATGAACCAGTGCGCAAGTGCAGATTACAAGAAAGCTGATAAGGAATTGAATTCTACCTACCAGCAGATACTGAAATCCACCGCTGGAGAACAGACAGCACTTTTTCGGAAAGCCCAGAGAAAATGGATTGAATATCGTGATGCTGATTGTCAGTCTCAGACTTTTGCATCGCGTGACGGTTCCATTAGTTCAATGAATTTCGGGCTATGCCTCAAGGCAAAAACCGAACAACGTACCAAAGAACTGAAAGACATGCTTAACTGTCCTGAAGGTGATGTGAGCTGTCCGTTATGAAAAAATTCGCACTGTTCCTTGAGTGATATTTGAATTCGACCCGGACAGGGTTAGTGCAATTATGAGTTCCTGTCTTGAAAGTTATGTCCGCCTTTCGCTCTGGCGGACATATTAAACCTTTAGCGTGTCTGCTTCGTCCCAGATGCAAAAATCAGAACATTGCATAACCAGAAAACCGCGCGCGAGCCTCAGAAGTTTGCGGTTCTGGAGCTATAAAAGCTTTACACTTAATGGTCTTTAAGGCGATTATTAATTCTCTATTAACCACGCTTGTATGACAAGCGCGACTCAGGAAGACTACAAGGAAGGAGTAATTATTTCTTTGAAAAAATCGCATTGACTATTCTTGCGCACCTATTAATAATTAATAAAATTAACAGATTTGATGGATTATCATGACTAACTCATCTTTTAACAGGCCCGGTGCTATTGCACTTATGCAATTTGATGATGGCAGAACTATCGAGTTCATAATGGGTGTTGAAGATATACTGACGGGTGTGGCTATCAATAAAAATAGCATATTCGATCTTGCTTCAGTATCAAAGCAGTTTACAGCATTCAGCATTCTTCTCCTGGAGAAATACGGATTACTGCATTTAAATGACTATCTCCTCGATTTCATTCCAGAAGTTAAACTCTCCCAAAACAATATAACACTTGAGAACTTAATTTATCACACCTCTGGACTTCCTTGTCTTTTTGATATTGCTGAAGATAATGGCATTGATTATTATTCAACATTTAAAAATGAGGATATAATTAAAGGAATTAGCAAAAGGAAAAATTTAAATTTCTATCCCGGAACCAGGCACGAGTATAGTAACACTGGATATATTTTACTTGCCCAAATAGTTGAAAAGGCCTCAGGATTAAGCTATCCGGATTTTGTTAAAAGGGAAATATTTTTACCCCTGGATATGCATGATTCCTTTGTTTCTGATGGAGTCTCTATGGAGAAGGAATCTGTAAGCGGATATCAAGAAAAAGATAACAATATATTTTTTCCTGTTCGCAGCCCATGGGGCGTTACCGGAGCAGGCCTTGTGCACTCATCCGCTAATGATTTAATGAAATGGGGCCTGAACTTTTCTTCGGGCCTGGTCGGAGGAAAGGAGTTGATAAGAAAAATGCTTACCCCACTCCCCCTGATTACTGACACCAACATTATGATTGAAGATCATATTTCATACTGCTTTGGCATTGAACTGGACGAGGATAAATCAGGACAATTTTATTGTCATCAGGGTTCTACATTTGGAAGAGAAACATATTTTGTGCGCTCACAGGAAGCAGCCTATACTCTGGCAGTATTATCAAACATAGAAGGTTATGATGTCTGTTCAATGGCCGTAAGATTGTTTAATGGCATGACTTCAATAACCACATAAAAAATTCTTTCCTTATTTGGCACAATGATAAGGGCATAAGCAGGATGTCCGCTTTTCGCTCATAGCGGACGTGCTCATATAACATTTGCATTTTTGATACTAAGCCACATGAGACATCTACTATTCGCTGACAAGAGTGAATATTTTCTCTTCCAGGCGTTTTGCACTGTCAAAATCGTGGGCGAACTGGGTAATTGTTGGTTTACGTTTACATAATTCGCGCATTCTGCGCGTTGAGTCATGATGTAACGTTGCATCAACTGCAACACCATCAATGCGGCCTTCCAGCATATAGCTTTCCCGGTATGAAGCATCCCCGGCAATCATTATATAGTGAGAGCCAGCATCGACCACTACGGACTGGTGCCCAAGAGTATGTCCCGGGGTTGGAACGATTCTCACCGCGCCGTCTTTCGTTACCGCCATGCTTCTGTCAAAGCTTTCAAACGGACCGTCATCATGGGTAGTGATGGTCGGTTTAAGCCATTTGGGGTAATGCATGTTAAGGAAACCCTGCACTGGCCCATTCCATGCAAGGGCGTCATGCGCCTCTTTTTTGCTCAGGATTATCTCGCTACCAGGAAAATGCCCGATTCCTCCAGCATGATCGCCGTGCATATGCGTCATTATTACCCATCTCACATCCCGGGGATTAAATCCCAGGGACTGAATTCTCGCGTTAACTTCTTCTTCAGGTTTGACCCACCTTCTCTCACATCTCTGCATAAATGGGTGCCACCAGGGTTGATACCCAGGATCATTCGCATGTGAGCTTTCACCAGTATCCACTAAGATAAGCCCTTCCGGATGTTCAATAAGCCAGCATCCAATCGGGAGACGAGGACTCCACTCTTTGTCTATCAGAATATCTACAACCCGGGCAGGACGAGCCTCGTAACGTGCGAGTTGATGACGGTATTTAATCTGAACATCTCCGGTTTGCAGGCAGTGTATTTTCATGTCATCCTCTTAAAGCAACAAGTGTTGCTTTAAATCTTAGGCTTTGATCGCGATGAGAGCAACAACTAAAGAAAATGAATCACTCGACGCAGTAACAGAGAGAACAGGTGGGCGTAGTGCAAAAGTCAGAGAGGCAGTGCTGCAGGCTGCCAGACAAGTACTGCTGGAAGAAGGAGCAAATGCCTTAACGCACCGCAACGTGGCGCAAATTGCCGGGGTAAATGCTTCGACGGTCTATCGCCGGTGGCCTGACAGAGCAAGACTAATTGCCGAGGTATTCAGAACTACCGCTGAAAGCATGGTTACAATTCCAGATAGTGGCAGCCTGCATTCTGATTTGTACGAATTTTTAAAGATGATAACCAGTATGCTTTCTTCATCAGAGGGAAGGAAATTGATACAAGCCGCGATCAGCGCCAGCTCGTCAGGTGACGACATGGTTGATACTGCGATTCGGGATGTCTGGGAGCAAAGGTTTCAGCAGGCCGAGGTGATGTTTGAACAGGCAGTCCTTCGTGGCGAAGCTGGCTATAAGGTACAACGCAGAATCATACTTGAGACGCTGATTGCACCTGTCTGGTTCAGAATTTTGATTACTCAGCAGCCTGTGGATGAGAAATATCTGGCTGCCAACATCAGCCGAATTTTAAAGCAGATGTCATGAAACCGAGTTCTATTAAGGCTCAATTCCCTGGGTGTTCTTAATTGTCTTTTTTCAAAGACACACTTTCTGAGATCTGAGAGCGGATGGAAGTCCGCTCCTCACTCATAGCGGAAAGTCCCTCAGTAGCATGCGGTGAGGTGCCAGAATTGCCTGAAGCTGCTCAACACTTTCCAGCGGTTAACGACCATGATTGCCTTATTTTTTCAGGTTATTCGTGTGTGCACCGGCAGCAGCGTCACGTGTCTGGCCTGCCGGGGAATTCCACTGGAAACCTGTCTTTGCCTCGATACCTGGGCGTAGCCGTTACTCATCGGTGTAATCTTCCCGCGGATGAAAGAACAATGGCGCTTCCTGCTCAATGTGCCGCAGCCGTGTAGCCCACTGATCCAGACAGGCTTCTCTGTTTTCCTGCGACATATTATCTGCCATCTACGCCATAAAAGGTGGCAGTACATAAAAGCCTGCGTAATGAAAGATGCCGTTATGGATAGGCCAGAATTCGTTGTTTATTGCCATGTTTCAAAGGCAAACGGGGATCACACCCGGGCAGGCGATATGTTTACGATCTTCATTTTGAATGCAGCGTTGTGGCCCCAATGCGGTAAACCCTGTTTTTTTAATCATTGCAGAAGTCCGCCTGATTTGTGCTTAGGGAAAAATTTTGCATTCCTCAATAATACTTACCCCACCAGTCCGGACATTTCCTCCTGAAATAGATCTCTCTATTACACTGGAAGGTAATACTTCGTTTATGAGGCTTCCAGGATGGTGCAGAAACCGGACAGACGCCGCACTTTAAATAAAGAAAAAGTGTGGCAGGATCAAAAGGATATGGTCAGACAGGCGCTATCAGCGAGTCTTCCATGGTTTGCATTTGTGAATGTCAGTTTTGCTCTGATCATCCTGTTCCGGCATGTTCTTATTCGTGACTTTGACCGGTCGATAGGCGCTCACACTGAAATACTGCCGTTAATCGATCTCACCGCGGGCGCTATTATCGCTCTGTCACTACTGTTACTCCTTCTTGCTTACCGCCTGCCAGCGCGTTTGATACCGCTAAGCACGGAGCTGTTGCTGATTCTCGGCGTGATGTGGAGCTATTGTAGCTACTGCTTTATTGTCTGGTGGCAGCTGCCTTTTGCCTGGCCTCTCAGTGTCATCCTTATGCTCACCGCGCTGGCTGCACTTTATTATCATCCTCCCGCCTTAATTCTCTTTATCACACCCTTATGGCTCACTGCCCTGCTGGCCAGCGTGCAGCTTAACCAGGGGGTGAATATCCGGTTTTTACTGGTCTGGCTTCCGCTCACCGCTATTCTTATTTATGGTCGCGTTATTCTGCAGCGCTGGTTTGATGAAGCCTGGTTGCGTTATCAGGAGAACCGGATGCTTATCGCCCGGCTCGATGTGCTGGCGCATCAGGATGCACTTACCGGGACCGCTAACCGACGTCAGATGGAGAAGTTTCTTGCTGACGCTGTTCGCCAGATACTGCCGTTTGCGCTGATCATGCTTGATGTGGACTATTTCAAACGCTACAACGATCACTAAGGCCATCAGGCAGGAGATACATGCCTGGCGAAAGTGGCCGATATTTTGAAATCATCAGTCCGGACACCCGCGGATCTGGTGGCGCGTTACGGTGGCGAAGAGTTTGTGGTTGTGCTGCCCGCGGCCACTCTGGATGAAGCTGCGCGGGTTGCTGAACGTATTCAGGCAATCCTGCATGAAACAGCACTGCCACATGCAGCATCAGCAGTTAGCGAGTCGGTCACTGTCAGCATGGGCATCGCGCTTTCAGGCCCCCATGATAACGCAGAATGTGTGATTGCCCGCGCGGATGAGGCGCTTTATCGTGCAAAACAACAGGGACGTAACCGGTGGGAGAAATAAATCCACTCTCTCAGCGCTAATCACTGGGATATCACTCCTGTTTTTCTTCAGCCGGAGGGGCAAACCAGTTCGGCTTAGTCACAATAACAGGCTGTTCGGGCTGACTGATAAAGTCTGGCGACATGATTTGTACACCGAATTGATTGAATACATCCTGTATATGGCTGTGGAGAACGCTCCTTACTCCGGCCAGCGACTCTCCTGGTCGGAGCCGGACCTGTAGCTCATAAGCCACGTACCAGTCCTGAAGCGCAAGCTGGCGCACCAGCGGCGCGATGTCGTGATTAATGCCCGACGTGCGGCTGGCAGCCAGCTCCAGCATCGCCTCAACCTGCCGCCAGGGCGTGTCATAACCAATCGTGACGCTGGTCGTCATATTGATGCCTTCGCCTTTAAGCATGGCGCTTAAATTCACGATCCTGCCACTGACGACCACCGCATTAGGAACCGTGACTTCATAATTCTCACGGGTCAGAATTTTGGTGGCCAGCATGCCCACTTCACTGACCACGCCCTCATGATCGGCAATCCTGATCACTTCTCCTTTGCGCAGTGCTCGTGAGTAGGTCAGCACCAGCCCGCTCATGGCATGGTTCATGATGCCAGCCGAGCCCAGCGTCAGCATCAGGCCGAAGAACACGCTGATCCCTTTGAAGGCGAGTGAATTGGCACCTGGAAGAAAGGGATATGCCGTTGCCCCAGGCTATTTCGTCATTCAGGACAGTTAACCTGGTGCAGGGAGGTCTGATAACGCTGCTGATTATTTTCGGTCAGCGCTTTTAAGGCTGACAGCACGGCAGAGTTATCATGCGTACTATTAAGGAAGCGGGTCCGTAACTGTTCATCAGATACAGACGCTGGTATCTGACACTTTTGTCGCAGGTCATAGGTAATCGTCTGCTGCCTCAGCGCGAAGGCCAGATTTTCGTAGGCGGAGTTAGCCAGTGCTGGCGTTTGTGACAGCAACATTAATACGATCGGTATCAGATATTTCATTCTTATCTCCCGGCCCATTCTGGCCATTTTCACACATGGATAAATCCCTTACTTATCGCCTGCAACCGCGGCACATTGCGCAGGGTCAAAAACCGTTTTCCACTCTTTTTTCATATCAACAATCACCCAACCCTTTTGGGGTGCCAGTCTGAGACCGCTAATAAGCTTGCCACTGGCGGGCGGATGCCTGTCGTAGGCATATTCACGCACCGCATCGGTGTGGTGAACCAGTAAACCAAAGGTTTTATAGGTCGGATTGGCGGAGGTGTACTGAAGCATCGGCACATCGCCGTCGCTGTTGCCGAAAGCACCGACCGGATGACTGCACACGGGCTGAGGCGCGATTGAACTCATCGGCAAGGATAATGTTGCCGAAAACCGGGCCGGGACGGAACCGGAACTGATCTTCTTCGCGCGTGGCATTTTGCTGATAGATTTCGCTGCCGGTAATGTCTGACGGCAGCAGGTCAGGCGTGAACTGAATACGACAAATTCCCCTTCGATATGGCGAGCCAGCTCATGCACCGCACGCGTTTTCGCCAGACACGGTAAGCCTTCCAGCAGCACATGACCGTCACACAACAAGGCGACGATCAGCATCCGCACCAGCTCCTGCTGTCCAATCACCTGCTGATTCATACTGGCTTCCAGCGCCAGCAGCTTTTCACGATTATTCATTATGCAGGTTCCACCGTCTGACGTTTGAGCAGTGTCCCGATGCCAACCAGAATCGGTTGCGCATAGCTAAAGAAGGCCTTGATACCGGGACAGAGATAATTCATCCCCAGTTCACCCTCCTCGCTCCTGACGATGCGGTTTTTCGGGCATTCGCCGTAACAGAGCTTCAGATAGGGACAGCGTTTGCAGGCAGCGGGCAGCGTATCGCGCTTACCTAAACCAAAGGCTTTTTGTCGTTCGGAAAAGGCCATGTGCGCCAGCCTGGTACTTTGCACATTACCTAATTTGTATTCGGGATAGACGTAGTGATCGCAGGAGAAGATGTCGCCGTTCTTTTCAATCGCCAGCCCTTTGCCGCAGAACTCTGAAGTGATACAAATCTGCGCCGGCATGCCCATGGTCTGTGCCACCGCGGTTTCAAACAGGTTGACCTGAACGCGGCCTAAATCGTTTTTTACCCACTCTTCAAACACCGTAATAAGAAAGCGGCCCCAGTCATCGGGATCCACTGACCAGTCGGTGAAAATCGAGTCGAGATCGCCGGGTCTGGCGCGGCGGGTGCCGGTATCCTTACCTGAAACTGAATGGCTTAAAGAAGCGCTATCACAGCCGTTGCAGCCGTCTCTGAAGGATCGGAAACGCGGCTACAAAAATTTCTTCCAGAAACACGCAGCATTCCCGCGCTTCAAAAAACGCGCTCAAAATTCTTCACTCACACATTACTAATGTTCGGCGCGACTACCTTCACAAAATCACCAGTAAAATCATCGCTGACACAACCCCAAAATCCTGATCCATTCTAAAAAAGAATTCGATGATGATAATGGCCCCTTCAGCAAATGTATTTGGGCTCAGGCTGAAGGAGATAGGCAGATAATACGGTCAACGGCGCGTAAAGTTTTTTCCCGGTGGGCAATAATAATACGGGTTATGTTCATCTTCTTAATTTGACCATTTACAAACCTTTCACTTTCTATATCAAGCGAACTGGTTGCTTCGTCCATAAACAAAATACTTGGTTTTTGATAAAGTGCACGGGCGATGAACAGACGTTGCTTCTGTCCCCCGGATAATCCTTCGCCAAGCTCGCCGATTAAGGTGTCATATCCCATAGGCATTGCAACGATAACATCGTGAATATGACTTTTAAGAGCACATTCAATCATCCATGAATCATCCGGATCATCACTAAACCCACTGATATTTTCACGAATCGTCCCCGAGAAAAGCCTGTCATCCTGCATAACGCAGGCGATAATTCCATGGTAGTTATTAATCCCCATTTTCCGGATGTCTGTACCATTCACTAATACAGAACCGCTATCAGGTTTAAACAACCCACACAAAATTTTCATCAGAGTAGTTTTACCGCAGCCAGATGCCCCTGCAAGAGCGACACTTTCTCCAGGTGGAATGTTAATCGAAAGATCCCGAAATAACGGAGCCGACTGACTATCGTAGCTGTAACTTATATTAACAGCCTCAAGGGAAACTGGCTCCATCGATTTACAGAGCATTGACTCAGGTTTGACCTCTTCTTTTTCCTGAAGTGCAATGTCTGCAACACGTTCATTATGTAAACTCATAATGCGAAGCTGAAGGAGAAAATTTGTTAGGGAGGCCACACGATCCGAGAATTGGCTGCGGAACGCGCCGAAAGCCACAAACATGCCGATCGTCAGCTGATTGCCCATTACCAGTGTGGTTCCTAACCAGAGAATGGCAATCTGATCGCATGCTGAAATGAAAGTATTGATCCCCCCAAAGAGCATATCCATTTTTGTCAGTTTAATCCCTGAGTTAATGGCTTCAATTTTGAGGTTTAGCCAATGCGTAGCTCGGCGCTCGGCCATACCCTGAATTTTCACCGTGCCGATACCATATAAGGTTTCCATGAAATATGAACTGGCTCGAGCCCCTCTGATAAGATTCTCTTCCGACATCTGTCTGTAGTAATCGTACGTAAGGAGACGCATGATCACATATAAAGCGGTAAAGCCTAACACTACACCACTCAGATATCCGCCATATAATATCAGCATTACCAGGACGCCCACGACCATGATGCTGTCTATTATCGCGCCTATGACACTAGTGGTGAAAGTCATACGCAAGGTGTCAAGAGAACCAAAGCGGGACTGAATATCACCTAGCTTTCGTCGTTCAAAATAATTAAGGGGTAGCTTTAACAGATGTTTAAATAGCCCCGACTGCCATTGGACATTTATAAGCGTACCCATAATGAGTGACGACCAGGCTCGCATAATGCCGGTTGCCGCCCGTAAGAGAATGAAAAACATCATTCCTGCACAAATCAATGTCAGTAATCCATGGTCTCCAGAGGGGATAGCATGGTCCATTACCAATTGGGTTCCAATCGGCATTACTAAATTTATTGATTCGATGACAACTGACAGGCAAAATATTTTAAAAAGAGCCCTCTTTAGACCGAAGACATTGCTGACCATACGCTTAAGGTTAACATGCGTTTCTTCTGTTTTAGTTGAAAAATCCGTGCCTGGCCATAGTTCAAGCGCAACCCCAGTGAAGTAACGCGAGAGCTCATCAAGTGTTATGGTTTTCCGGCCCTGAGCAGGATCATGGATTACTGCCCGGTGACCTTTTATCGCCACTAAAATAACAAAATGATTGAATTCCCAGTGGAGAACACAGGGTTTAGTAAGTTTTTCAATGGCTTCCATTTCAAGCGATACGGCTCTGGATGACATGCCTAACTGCTCGGCAATACCAATCATGGTAGCGAGGTTTATCCCCCGGGAAGATACGTTAAACTGCCTGCGTAACGTTATTAAATCGACACTTTTACCATAAAATCCGCAAACCATAGCTAGGCATACAAGCCCGCATTCAGATGATTCAGTCTGATGAATAACCGGGACGCTTCGGGACCATCTGAAGTCGAACTGGTTAAAAATTTTTTTTATTGGTTCAATCTTCACTTATTTGTCCTGATGCGCTATTTTTCATGTCATAAAATGGAGAAATCATCCACTGATAAATTTTTCTTTTTTCCAGAAATAACGTAGCTTTTGCTTTCATTCCATTTTCAAGTGGCAATTTTTTATTAGTATAAAAAACTGCCTGTAATTCTGGATAAACAATAACCTTGTACCATGGACCTGTGCTATTAAGCTGGTTTTCAGGTGCCCCCTGATAAGTCAGCATTTCCTGTCGCGAAGCCGGCGTTCTACTTATAGTTTTTATAATTGCTGAAAACATCCCAAATTTCTCTGCTGGAAATGCGTCATATTTTATATTTATTTTATTACCTGTATATATGTAGGGGAGTGCATCGTTAGGTACCCAGATGACAAGGTAATAATTAGTGGCGTTTTCCGGGATGATCTGAAGAAGGCTGTCTCCAATATTAACCATTTGCCCCAGTGAAACGCTCATTGAATCAATCTTTCCATCAGACAATGCCCGTACGATAATTTTACCACTCTGATCGGCATCAAATAACTCCTTGCGCAGATCGTACTGCTGAAGCTCCATCTGGAATATTCGATTATCAAAGTCGGCCGACTGAGTTTCAATCTGGCCAGCAAGGCTTGTCAACTGCAAGGCATTTTGTTCCTTTTGCCCACTCAAGTTTAGTAGATTGTTTTGCTGCTGATAATATTGCGTCTGCTGATAAGTCAGCTGATCTTTCGTGATTAGGCCCTTAAGGTGATATTGTCTGTAATTGTCCATGTTAGCTTTCATTATGGCAATCCCTTCTTCAGCTCTTTTTATTATATCTGTAGAAAGTAAAAAAGCGTTGTTGTACTGTTTTTTTTGTTCTATTAAAGATTTTAGAGAAGCTTCCTTGCTTTTTTTTAATCTATCAATGATATCGTTGATGCGATCTAGCTGCTTTCGTATGTCGTGGCGTTTATTGTCACTGACAACACCGCTTGTGGTACTCTTGCTGACATCTATTTGATACAAAGGGGAATTTTTCTTAACAATCTCGCCTTCATGCACGTATTGCTTCACGATTACTCCCTGCACTCCTGAATAGATATTAGCAGGGCGAGGTAATGTTGTGATCTCGCCATTCACGCTGACTCTTCGTGAATAATTTCCTAAGGTAATAAATGAAATAAAGGCCACTAAAAATAGAAACGCTCCTGTGCCAATAAGCCATGCAGGGATCCCAGGTAACAAAATTGCGTGCCCCTGCCATTTGTTCTTTTTATTCTCAACCGCATCCTTTCGATACAAAGTATTTTCCTTAATTTAATGCTAAATCATTGTCATTTCGCATATATCAATTCATAATTGACGGCTGATTCTAGGGCGCATTATTAATAAATAGACGTCTGACTTTTTTTCTACGCGTTAACCATTTTACGTTTCTCTGGCTAAGTGTTATGGTATTTCTTAAATATTTGATGACTTCTCGGCCATAGCCGGGTTTGCAGCAAAAATCGAGGATCCAGATTTCACCGCCCTCATCCCATTCAGAAGGATGTAAGCGAAACTGAGGGTCATTAAGCAAACGCTCCACAGTATCGTTTCTCAGATAAGCCCAGGTCAGATAAGCAAGTGGGCTGCCGTTCATATCAAAAAGGAATTTTATCTGTCGGTGCAATATTGCGTGTTCGGTCCAGATTTGTAAGCTTAATACTGGGTAAAGACTATAGTTTCTATTAAGAAGCATGCACTGTACTGCATATCCCATTTGCTCATGCAGCGATGGGGCATTATTTTTTCCAACCAGATCTTGTATTTTCAGGGCCATAATTACTTCCCTTCCATCTGAAGATAAGCATCTGGCTGAAAGTCACTAAGTATACTCACCATGTAACGTTGAACATCCTGATTTAATTGTGAGAGGGTTAATCGTAATTGAGCGGGAGCATCGCGTTGTTCATCGAGCAGGCAAGCAATGCGGCCAAACATCTCTGTTTTATTCAACCTCTTTCTCGATTGTAAGCGGAGACAGGCAATGTCAGCCATGCGATCAAGGACCCGGATGTATCGCCTGTCAGCTTTCTGATACAGAAATTGATGGCTGGCACTCATATTGTTAAGCATATCAAGGAATCGCGGATCCTGCTCTGCACCCTTGTGGTGCTCAGTTCTAATTTTCTGACTAGCGCGTACCAGCGTCACAATCGACTGTACTGCAGACAACCGGCTTGCCCGGTTGTCTGACAGATTTTGATAACCGTAGGGGGCAATGCACAGCTGTGAAATGTTATCGGCCAGTTTTATAAGCACTGGCGGTAAGGCTTCGAAAGGCAACATCTCGGGCATCACGCCCAGCATGCTCAGGTAGCCACGATAGCATGCTTGCGAAAAAGTCTCGTCAAAGACCGCCTTAATTTCCTGCTGAAGATGAACAGAAAATTCACGAGAAAACAGATACTTGCCTAGATAAATGCTTAAGTCATAAAGCCCCTTCAATAGGGCCAGGGGTTCTTTAATGAGCTCACTCAGCCTTAGCTGATGGTCAAAGCCGGCGCAATAATCGTCGGGAAACAGACTGTTCAGCCCATTAAAGTCCATCAGCCTGCCATCCATTGCAATATTAGACGGCGAAGTCGTCAGACGTAGGAAACGTGTGCGGCAGAAGGCCGTTTGAAGAGCCTGACGTCGTGCCAGCTCGCACATGCCTTCAACGCACAATAGCGAAAGGTCACTCCGGGCTTTCAGGCTGAAACCCTCAGCGGGAACAGGCAAATTTTCTGGCAGCCGTTTTATCACGTGTTCAATGCGTTCGGCATCAGAGATAAGCTGGGAACTGTAACGGGTTTGGGGACAAAAATAGGGAGCCCTTTCGAAATGAGCTGGCCTCACAACCGGTTCACGTACCAGTAGCGCGCGCTGTGAGAGATTACAATTATGCTCATAGGCATGTTCGGTGTATTCATTGCTCAGCAATACTGCCAGCGTACGCACTGCCCCGTAGGGCAAAATCCTGGCTAGTCCTTCACTCCAAAGCATTTCATATACCGCATGGACTGCACCCAGCGAGCCATTTGAGTGTCGCCCGTCCGTTCCCTCGCCGACGAGCGGATTAGCTCCAATACCCTTGACTTGATAACGCCCATCGAATCCACAGCGCGCCCCGCCGCCATTTCGCTGAATCCCGCTCCCACCATAGCGTTCGGCATAAAAAACTTTCTTTTCAGCTGTCGATGAAGAGCCAATGATGTAGCTGCACTCAAGGCTTAATTTTTCGGGATCAGCAACGCTATCTGAGCACCAGATTAAGCTTGTATTCGTGCGGCTGGCGTGAAATGTCACCAAGTTCTCGCGCAGGGTGCTAAGACGCAGAAAATCTTCAGTTTTAAAATCTGTCATTGTGATAAAGTTTTGGCCATGAGCATTTCAGGACCGCATAAAATGAAGATGGTTTAGAATTGAATATGGTATAGATGAGACATTAATGTTCGATAAAGGCTCACCAAAGAATAGTTCTTTATTGTCTGCCATATCCATGTTTGGCTTGATACCTAAAGACTATTAAGGAAAGTCACTTTGCATTTCCTGAAGATACTCCTCAGAGTGAAACGTGTATTGCTTTTGTAAGTCAGCATGAATTTATAATCCCTCATTTCAATGCAATTTGATTCGAAAATATCCTGTGCGTTAAACTAAGGCTGCCATGCCGGTGAAATAAAGTCAATTGTAGATAATTAGTGATTATGTAGCTTTGCCTTACCTAATGATGAATAGGTGAATTTTTCCTGAGCGAATAGGCATTATAAATATGCGGCATAAAATCAGAGCTTAAGATCTTTCTTGACTACCTTTGAAGCTGAGCTTCGTGGGTAAGCTATCGACTGGTCCTGTTAATCAGCGTGAGAAGCACGTTGTGACAGCTACAGTTTAAAAAAACAACTGCCCCAAACATCATAAGATGAGCTTAACATCACGCAAGGTTTTTTGTTAACCTGCAACCCTTATATAAAGAATTGTCATAACCAATTGATTTAAATGATTTTTTAAAAAAATTTGAACGATAACCATTATCAATATGTTGATTTCTGTAATGGTTCCTATAAGATAATTGAAAAATTTCCGAAATAAAGGGGCTTGATTTCGCTTATATTAACCCTTTCTGTAATACATCTTGCAAGTGGGGTGAGATGAAATTGTTGGCGCTGCTCAGATTGTAAGTTCTATCGTGGGCGGAACTGCTGAAGGAAATGCGATGGTGTGTTAGTCAGTACCTGGCCTTATGTTATTCTGAAAAGGTCATAAGCCAGTTATCTGACAAGACATCAATTATCTAAAGCTTATCGATTAAGCAATCGCAGAGAGGGATTTCTCATGCGCATCCTTTTTATAGGACCACCGCTTTACGGGCTGCTCTTCCCGCTTATGTCGCTTGCACAGGCATTCCGTGCAAACGGTCACGAAGTAGTTGTAGCAAGTGCGGGTCAGTTCGCCAGAGAAACGGCTCAGGCAGGACTTGTAGCTTTTGACGCCGCTCCTGACCTTGATTCAGAAGCGAAATATCGCGAGCGGGAAGATTTCCGCAAAAAGCATAATAAAGTCGGCAACTTTTCATTCTTTAGCGATGAAATGGCTGACAATCTGGTTGAATTTACGGCCAACTGGCAGCCCGATCTGATTGTCTACCCTCCTCTTGGTGCCATTGGTGCACTGCTTGCCGCCAAATTCTGCATACCAGCAGTGATGCACACGGTCGGTTTTGCACATACACCTACTCACATTGAAATGGTAAAGCATTCGCTTCATAACGCTTATGTCCGCCACCGGGTCGGATGCGGCCAGCGTGACGCTGCATGGATCGACATAGCTCCCCCGAGTATGACTGTATTACAGAACAATGGCGAACCCATCCTTCCCATGCGATATGTACCTTATAATGGGGGGGGCGTACAGGAAAGTTGGTGGGATAGAAAACCAGGGTACCGACGACTGCTGGTGAGTTTAGGTACAGTCAAGCCGATGGTTGATGGTCTGGATATGATTTCCTGGGTAATAACCAGAGCGGGCGAGTTGGATGCTGAAATCATCCTCCAACTTTCTAAAAATGCGCGCTCAGGACTGGGTGAACTCCCGGATAACGTCCGGCTGGTTGAGTGGATTCCCACAGGGGTTTTCCTGAACGGTGCTGACGGGTTCATTCACCACGGTGGTGCGGGCAATACGCTGACAGCATTAAACAGCGGTATACCTCAGATAATATTTGGGGAAGGTGCCGATCGACCCGTCAATGCTAAGCTAACCGCCCTGCGCGGTTGTGGATTCATTCCGGGGGAAGAGGGCTTGACTACAAAAGTTGTTGATGCTTTTCTCAACGACTCGTCTCTGCGGATCGCTTCTGAAGGGGTTGCTTCAGAAATGGCCGCTCAGCCAAGCCCTTCGGTTGTAGCTGACAGGATCCTAAGATTAGTCTTCTGAATCTTCAGATAACCGATATCTCTCAGATATAGGATATATCTTAATGTAGTTTCTAAACTGACAGTATGCATCCTGTGCCGGCGTTATATTATGTAGTGACAAACTGACTATTTTCAGCATAGTTTTGAGACCAGTATGACAGTCAGGTTTGTCTCAGCAGCATAGTATGACATCAAGCCATTTGTTCCTATGGTGTAAGCATTATCAATAAGTCAGCTTGATCCCGGTCATTTTTGGTGAGCATGTGATTCCCGTCTCAGAACTAGCTTGCGCAATGAAGACGACCAAAAAAATCCAGCGGCTTTGGTACAAGAACATAGTGGAAGTTTAATTACTAAAAGAGGCTCCCAATATTAGCAGCCTCTTTTAGTGGATAGTGTGCTGTTGCAAAGAATGGCGAATAAGCTTAGTTGGCTTCTATTTGAAATTCTGGCGCGGGTAACTTAATTATAGGCATAATTATCCGGGATGCTGGCAGAATTTGCATTGCAAATGCCAGCCGAGTATACCAACAATAAATTTCCCATCGATGCCATCATCTGCTAACTGCCCCACCTATGGCAAAAGAGGGGCAATGAAAAACCTTGCAGCTGATTTTGTGAATTAAAACAAGTTGCACCCATACAGCGCTCTGGAAAATCACCTGTTCCGCGGACATCTCTGATGGCGGCTCCGGCGCATGTTAGAATATTGAAATATTAGGAATTATAGTAATTATAGTAATTATAGTAATTATAGTAATTATAGTAATTATAGTAATTATAGTAATTATAGTAATTATAGTAATTATAGGGGGTAATTTATACTGTTATCCCCTATATTTAATAGCTCTTAAAGGTGGCTAATAAGTAGCTAAAAGTCTCTTGTTAAAAATGCTCAGGAACCACTATTAGCACTTGAGCTTCCACCATATCCTCCCGGACCTGAAGCACCGCCATAGCCGCCATCAGAAAATGAACCACCGCCACCATAAAAATTTCCAGGAAGTGAGCAACTGTAACCTAAGCTTCCCATAACACCAGCCCAAACACCAGACGCCCCGGTTTCCCATTGACCTGTACCATCTCCTCCGGAGATTGAAATTAATTTTGCTTCCTCTGTGATTTCTTTTAAAACGTTCAAATGCTCATTTCTCATGACTTATCTCCTTTACTTTCTTTATTACAGGGGTAACATTTTTTGATGCATAATCAAAAGTATTTAAATGAATTATTCGATTTTTATTAAAACCACTACTGTGAAACTGAAATCGCAACCCTGGCGCGCACACAATTAATAATGCGTTATTTTCAATAATCTTTTCAATATTGGCTTCAGTATCATCATTAACAATAATCCAGCCATCATTAATCAAATCGAGTTTCTTCTGAACTTCTTTAATATAATCATCTTCTTTATAGTGACCAAAAAGACCACCCCCTGCCCCGTGTAACTGAGAACGACCAAGCGTCGGGGATGGGCTTGAAACCATATATATCTTTTTAATGCTCATAACCTGCCTCATTTCTTGATGAATTCATGTATTTGAAGTAGAAACGGGTCATCTCTGACGTAAAACCGTTGTCTGAAATGCTCCTTAACAACTTTTCAGACTGCTCAGTGAGTCCCACTTCAAAAAGATAGAATGCCAATGCTGCATCAAGGTGTAGTCCCTCAGAATGAATCATTCCATCATGATTTCTTGGAGGCCCTGAATTATATTCAATGATTTGACGTATTCTTTCCTTAGCGAGGGATTTAAACTTAGCGATGTCGTAGATTAGCTCATAATATAATGCATTGCTGTTGAATGGTATGATTTTCCTCATCAATCTTATCACTTCTTTGAATTTAACTTCATCATTGAGGGTAATCAATAATGCATTGGCTAAGAGATCAAGCATTGGAAAGGTATATTTACAAATGGTGATATTTTCCCATTGTAGATCTTTGTCATGTTTAATCTTTAGGGTGCTAATTATTCTGTCGCAGACAGCGTTAGGGTCCAGTCTTGAAAAATTATCACGAAAATAAAAGTAGTGCCACCTAAGATTGAAAGGCTCTTTTTTTATATTTTTATTATTTAAAATATTATTTCGTTCTATTTTATTTTTGAGGTTAACTATCTTACTCTCATATCCATCGTGAAATAAAACTATGTCGATATCTATTAGAGAAATGTCTGAATCACTTTTGTGTCTAAGTTCCTCATGTACAAATCCTGCATAAAAAAAGTCACCATCATTTCTGAAGATGCGCCCGATTCCCTTAGAGGAATTGTTATCATGGTTTATTATTTCTGGGCAGAAAGCTGTCAAATTTTTTTTATTGGCATGGTGTTTTTTTATTTTTCCCAATAGTTCCTCTTTATCAGTCTTAAGGTGCTCATCGGCATCAATAAAAAAAATATAATCAGAACTTGCTTTGTCGATTGCAAAGTTCCTGGCATGGGAAAAATTTTCCGCCCATTCAATCTGGAAAAGTAGGTTTTTTTTGTTAATAAAATCATTAATTATTCTCAAGGTTCCATCACTGGAGCCAGTATCGACTATAATTACCTCATCAAATATATTACATATGCTGTCTAAGCATCTTCTAATACAGCGATATTCATTTCTTACTATTAAAGCAGCTGTTACCGTAACGTCCATGGCATTACCATTTATATGATAAAAATCAATGCAAAAGATTGATTTTAAAGATAAATTATATACAGAAAGACTACCATAAAACTATTGCTCAAGTAAATTTATCTAATGATTCTTTCCTTCTTTTAGCTTATAATCGTGATCTGTATCACAAAAAAATATTTGATTTAAGCTATTTATTACAAATTACGACGGCATGTTTTTCAGTTTTATAAGATTTAATTATGTTATTTTTCACGAAAAAAATTAATTACAATGTTATATAAACTCCTTGGAGGTTATATTTTCGAACTTAAAAAATATCCTTTTGAAATTTCTTAGTCTAAGCGCCAGTTTTTAAAATATGACGCTTTGTCGTGCTGATTATTATAATAAGATCATTATCACTCCGTCAGCGGAGCAGGCAGAGCAGCATATTGGCCTGCCTTACTCCGTCACCGTTGAAGGTTCACAGGGGGCGAGCTAACCCTTCTCCATCTCCCTGCAGGGCACGGACGGTGGACGTAAGCGGATGGTGAGCTTCGAGTCGGCCTATGTTGCGCTGAGTCGGCTGAAGCAGCCGGCTCAGTTCTATACTGACAACCGGGAGAAGTGGGTGGCTGCGATGGAAAAATCGCAGGCGAAAAGTACGGCACATGATATTCTGGAGCCGCGCAGCGACCGTGCTGTCGTGAATGCCGCCCGCCAGAGAGCTCGTTATCTCGCCGGGGCACAAATACCCGCAACCGCGCGTGGCGCTGCCGGCCTTCGACCGCAACGGCAGGCAGGCGGGCGTATTGCTGAGCGCCCTGACGTCCGGAAACGGGCAGTTTAAGGGGCTAGGCGGCGAAGGTCGGGTGATGGGCAGCGAGGACGCAGCGTTTGCGGGTCTGCAGACCAGCCGTAACGGTGAGTCGCTGCTGGCGCGTGATATGGAAGAGGGCGTGCAGCTGGCGCGCGCGAGTCCGCAGAGCGGTGTGGTGGTGCGCCATCAGGATGTCTGCCTTGTCGCCCCAGCGACTAATGGCGTCGTTGATGTACTTGGACCAGGGAAGCGGTTCACGGATTTTGGCCCCGCGCAGCGAGTAGGTGTTATGCAGGGTATGAGTGACGTCTTCGGCTGTCTGGATAACCTTTTTCTCTTCGATAAACCACAGCATCTCTGCCGGGGCTTCCGAGCCGGGAGCCATCATAAAATCGTAGGTCAGACCATCAATGACGCGTTTCTCACCGGTTTTGGTCACATAATCGGTAGGCGCTATCAGGGTGACGGTGCCAGCAGAAGTGGTGGTGCCCAGCCCTGCCCCTACCTGACCTTTGGCATCGGCTTTCAGCAGGTTGCCGTACATGTAACTGGCACGACGGCTCATGACATAACCTGCCATGATGTTTTCAGAGACGGCAGATTCCATAAAGCCGGCCGGTGCATAGATTTTGACTTTGTCCGATTTGACGTCAGCTTCATCGACAACCCCACGCACGCCGCCGTAGTGGTCAACGTGGCTATGGGTATAGATGACCGCAACGACAGGTTTTTTACCGCGGTTTTTGAAATAGAGATCCATGCCCACTTTAGCCGTTTCCGCAGAAACTAATGGATCAACAACGGTGACACCCTCTTTACCCTCAATAATCGTCATATTGGAGAGGTCGAGATTACGAATCTGATAGATTCCCTCAGTCACTTCAAACAGACCACTGATATTGATTAGCTGAGACTGGCGCCACAGGCTGGGATTGACCGTATCCGGTGCTTTCTCACCCTCTTTAATAAAGGCGTACTGTTTCGGATCCCAGATAACGTTGCCGGACTCGCCTTTAATGACGGCATCAGGCAATGCAGCAATGAACCCTTTATGGGCATCTTCAAAGTCGCTTTTGTTATCGAAGGGTAATTGCTGATAGAGGGCATCATTAGCCTGTTTGGTAGCAGGCGCAGCGTCTTTCTAGGTCTCATCTGCAAATACGCTAAGCGAAGCGGTGGAGAGTAAACCGGCCAGGGCCAGACTGCGGGCTAGAGGTGTTAATTTCATGAGTTCCTCGGGATTTCAGACAAATGAAAATTGCATCCGATGCAACCGAAATAAAGACGTGCTTACAGCGTCCGGCATGAAAAGCCAGCAGCAACTGTTACGAGATAGCAATAATTGCTAACATTTGTTTTAACGTTAGCAAGATCTTAAAAATTCACCAGTTTAAGTTAAACAGCGGCTTTTATTTGCTGACTTTGATGAGCATCAAAAATTTAGAATTTAAATTTATAATTGAAATCTTCCTATCTAACTGATTTTTAACTTATATTTTACTTACCTGGCTAAATGTCAGTTATTCCCTTCTGTAAGTCAGTATCTTAATATTTGAGAATTACCTCATTTTTGTAATGTGAGGAATGTTCAGGAAGAATTACTATAAAAACCAGAAATAAATGGTCCTGACGCGCGCACAATGACCGGACACGCTTGAAGGGAGGTTATGCAATTCAGATGCTTTTCTAACGGCGATTTTGTCCGGTTTCCGTTGTGAGACTAATTCAATGCAGATAGTGTCGCGGTATGGAGAATTGATTGTCAGAAGGCTTTTAAACATAGCCCTGCGGCGTCAAAGTACCCCTTCGCTAAATTCGTCAGAAAAGTGAATAATGCTTTCAGACCGTCAGGGTGAATAAAAAACCTTTTTCATTTGTCGCGTATATAATCCGCGTCATTTCCGCCCCATCACTTTGGGCTGTCAGTAATTTAATATCGTTCGCGTTGCCGTAGAGGCGATCGCTCTGGCGATGGTGTCTGTATGTTTAACGGAAATGAATGATCAAAATTTAAAATTACCTTTCATGGTACAGGTCAAAGGTGATGCACCTGGCTGCTGGATGGCGTCAGTACTGAACAGACTTCAGCGGTGCTACATGGATAACAACAGTATGTGAGTCAGCCCCTGATGTCATACTGATGGCCTCCGGTTAGACGTGACGGCAGGATTGAGAGATGAGCGATTGAAGAGCGCGAAAAATCTTAAACTTAATCTGATGTTCATCCTGTTAAGTGGCTGAAGCACAGAGCTTACGCGTTGCGCATATAGATAAATACATTCCCCACTGGAACGAATAACCTGCCACCTGCTGGCCTTTCCTTAAGTCAAATCCGCACCCCACCGCCATGATCGGGTTACACGTCAGTCATTGATAGTGCCAGCGAAAACTGGAGTAAAAATAACGCGCGTTATCGTAACCTTAGAACTCTACATTTTTCATTCAAAAACAGTAACTTCTCCTCTGATTACAGTTCGCCTATGCTGGCTGCTCATTAAATTTCACTTCAGAAGGATCTGTTATGTTTGTTGTGCCCGCATCCTACAGTGCAGAGGCTGTTCAGTGCCTGTATGAAGTTATCGGCATACTCAACCTGAACGGCGTACGCTGCCACGTTATCTTTGACAGTCAGGCATCCCGCGCCGCAGTGATCCAGGCGGACGCGACAGAGGAACATGGCGAAATGCGCCATCCTGTGCTGGCCGTGCTGGAAATGGAACGCGTAACGAGTATCAACACCATACTGCGCATCAAATCGTTCTGGACCGATTCCGAGGGCGCTCAATCAGGTGTGGAACCAGGCACGCTGGCAAAAGCGTTGTATAAAGCGCTGACAACAAAGAAACATATCACGCTGGTGGGATTGTAGGCATTCTGAAGCCCGTGAAGTACGGGCTGTAACAGTCAGGTGTTGAGAGAGATACACGTCGGGGATGAGCATGATAATTCCACAGGTGCCCAAGAGTGCTTAATGCTGATCCGCGCATCCTGCCCGATCGGGCGTCCGATGCCCGTGTGAAATTCCGCTTTATTATTGACGTGTTGATACTGCTCTGTGTGAAGAAACAGAGAATGCCTTGCTGAAGTCCCGGATGCGTTCCTCACGTCCCACGGCAAGGGCAAACAGTACGCCACCCACAATAGAGAACAGCCCCAGAACGCCCCATGCCAGCGTCATATCACTACCGCCACCCAGATGCTTGAGGTATCCGGCAACAAGGGGGCCGCCAAACTGTCCAATGAAGTTACTGCATGCGCCGACAAAAGCCACCGCAGGGACTGCTTTCTTTGTCGGGAGAATTTCAGTCAGCCTGACGTAAACCAGTGGCACCAGCATCTTCATTGTCAGGCCGACAAACATGAACAATCCTATCTGAGCCCAGTAATATGCCAGCGGCACAAAAGCGGCAGCCAGTAATGCCACACCACAGAGGACGGTGGGAATAGCGGCATGCAGTCGTCGCTCCTGGTTGTACTTATCTGAACGCCGGGTGATATACCAGATGCCCAGCATCGTCATCAGGAAAGGCATCCCACTGATGAGACCGACCATAAATTCACTGAGCGTGCCATATCCTTTGAGAGCTGTCGGCAGCCAGAGCGTAAAACCGTAAGCGAGCATGCTATGCAGGGAGTAGCCGATCAGCATCAGCCAGAGGGCCGGTATTTTGAGAATGGTCCACCAGGGATCGGATTTCTCATTCCTGTAGTTTGACTGCTCAGCGGCCAGGTCTTTCTGGATATAATCCCGATCTTCGGCACTCAGCCAGCTAGCGGCCTGAATACTTTTAGGAACCAGATAAAACCAGATGATGCAGAACAGCCAGGCCGGTGCACCTTCAATTACCATCATCAGGCGCCAGTTATGATGTGCAAGGATCCAGCCAGATATCGGACCGGCCAGAAACGCGCCCGCACCCAGGCTAAGATTCCAGATTCCGAATGCCCGCCCCCGCTCAGGCTTCATAAACCACTGGGCCAGGAACATGGCCGTGGCGGCCTGAATTGGACCTTCAGCGATGCCCAGTAAGAAACGGATTGCTACCAGTTCACCGAAGTTACGCGTCAGGCCGGTTAGCATTGCGCAGGCGCCAAACAGAAACAGGCTGATACCGATTATTTTCCGTGATCCAAAACGAAGAGCCAGCCATCCTGCAGTAAATTGCGTGGCGACGTAACCCCAGGCAAATGCGCCGCCAAGCCAGCCGGCTTCAACAGGACTCAGGCCCATTTCAGCTGTTATATGGGGCAGCGCCATGCCTATATTCACCCGATCAAAAAATGAAATGGTATACATGATGAATACGGCAGGTAATATGATTGTCCAGCGTTTATTTCCGATAAGCGCATTACCCTTAAGAGTTTTCTCACTCATAATAACTTCCTCATTTAACACTGTGGCAGGGGGAGGAAATGCTGATTTCAGATCCTTTTAAATATCAGTCAAAATTTTTTATTCATTACCCGAAGAATGTTACGGAGAAATAAGCAGTCTTAGAGCAAAAGGCGCGGATAAACAGGCAAAACTCCAGAATTCATGATTGAATCTTAATTACTGATTTTTATAAGAAAACTTCCAGTTCATATTTAACCCGGCAAGACTATCTGAATGTCGATAATTCAACGGATGACTGATATACCCCCAGGCAGAGTTTATGCTTAAATCAAAGTCAGCTCTTCAACCAGAAATTATTAACAATGCTACCGTTTGCCAGTTCAATAACGCCCTCTCCTCTCAGATTCAGATAAACTTATTCTTGCTGAGGCGTCAGGTTAATTAAGAGATTGATATTTTCCCGCAGCCCCTCAACTTAACGAGGGGCGCAGTGACATTAAACATGCCGTAATGTAAGCGGAAACTTATTCAGCCAGCGCCCGCATTTCTTTAATGAGGTCTGATTTGCCTTCGAAACCAATACCCGGCAGATCCGGCATAATAATATGGCCATCTTCAACTTTTACCGAGTCCGGGAAACCGCCGTAAGGCTGGAACAGATCAGGATAGCTTTCGTTACCACCCAGACCGAGGCCTGCGGCGATATTCAGGGACATCTGATGGCCGCCATGAGGTATGCAGCGTGACGGTGACCAGCCAAACTGCTCCAGCACATCCAGTGTGCGCAGATACTCAACCAGCCCATAGGAGAGCGCGCAGTCAAATTGCAGATAGTCGCGATCCGGACGCATACCGCCATATCGCAGCAGGTTTCGCGCGTCCTGATGAGAAAAGAGGTTTTCGCCCGTTGCCATTGCGCCTGGATAGAACTCCGACAGGGCTGCCTGCAGAGAATAATCGAGCGGATCGCCAACCTCTTCGTACCAAAAGAGCGGATATTCACGCAGCATTTTTGCGTAGGCAATACCGGTTTCCAGATCAAAGCGACCATTAGCATCAACGGCGAGGCGCGCTTCGCTGCCGATTTCTTCCAGTACGGCCTCAATACGGCGGCGGTCTTCGTCCAGAGAGGCACCACCGATTTTCATTTTCACAACGTTATAGCCGCGGTTCAGGTAGCCGCGCATTTCCTGTCGCAGTGCGCCAAGGTCTTTACCCGGATAGTAGTAACCCCCAGCCGCATAGACGAAGACGCGCGGATTAGCCTCAACGCCCTTCATTTCGGCCAGCAGGCGGAACAGCGGCTTGTTTGCAATTTTTGCCGTTGCATCCCAGATGGCCATGTCCAGGGTTCCCACTGCAACTGAACGCTCGCCATGACCGCCAGGCTTTTCGTTACTCATCATCACGGCCCAGACTTTATGCGGATCCAGGTTGTTACCTTTGGCATTCAGCAGGCTTTCAGGATCGGCTTCCAGGATGCGATCGCGGAAGCGTTCCCGGATCAGGCCACCCTGGCCATAACGGCCGTTAGAGTTAAAGCCGTATCCCACTACACGGCGCCCGTCGACTTCAACATCTGTCACAACGGCGACCAGGCTTGTCGTCATCTTGCTGAAATCGATGTACGCGTTACGAATAGGGGAAGCAATGGGTTTGGTAATTTCTACAACATCAAGAATGCGCATGATCTCTCCGGTAGTTCTCAGTCAAAGACTGTTTTACTAAAATACCTACGCAATCAGTTATGTCATGCCATCTGTTTATCGGCATTCATCAGCATAATGAAGTGACGTAGTGTAAGGGACCTGATTGTCCTGTCTGCTATTATCCTAAGCAGTAGAAGGATTCCGTTCTAATGCCAAAGAGGCAGCCTGTAATGCAAAATCGGCATCACCTGGAGTTAACCTGGCTTGAAGACTGTATTGCGCTGGCGCAATCACTCAATTTTTCCCGTGCGGCAGCTTCACGATATGTGACACAGCCTGCATTCAGCCGCAGAATCGTCTCGCTAGAAGAGTGGCTTGGCACGCCAATTTTTGAAAGAAATCGTCGGGGCGTCAGCCTGACCCGCGCCGGAGAGGTTTTCGTCAGGCAGGTGCCGGAACTTATTCGTGCGCTTTATACCCTGAGAAGTGAATCTATCGAGGCCGCAGGAGAAGCCCGACCGGATGTTATTTTTTCCGCCACGCACGCGCTGTCATTTTCTTTTTTTCCGGCACTGATGCGTAACAACGAAAAAATTGCCCGCTTCGGATCTTTTCGACTGTTATCAGACTCATTAAGTGCCTGCGAACGCATGATTGAGAAAGGTGACGCGCAATTTCTGCTTTCTTATTACCATCCTCATATGCACATTCATCTCGATCAGTCGAAATATCTCAGCGTCCGGCTTGGACAGGAAATTTTACAGCCGTATTCACGATGCGATCCGACAACGCGTGAGCCTCTATTCCATGCGTCAGGCGGTAAGAAGTTTCCTTTCCTCTCCTATTCTGCTGAATCCGGCCTGGGCCGCATCCTGTCTAATACCTCACAGGTTAACCGGGCCAGACGCGGAATGGATATTGCCTTCACGGCCGATCTTGCTGCCACCTTACTCGCCATGGTCAAAGCCGGAGACGGCATCGCATGGCTGCCGGAAACACTGGCAGCGCCGGATGTTGATGCTGGCTCGATTGCCGTAGCAGCTAATAAGGAAAGCGCACTCTGGTTACCCATAGAGATCCGGCTGTTCAGACCCGCAGCGAGGATGTCCCGGGCTGTTGAAGCGTTGTGGGAAATTTTCTTAGATGGCCAAATCTGAGCGGAAAACCATTTTGCGCCGATCGCGACAACAGCTGAAAGGAATAAAGTGAGAACACATCAGAACCGCAAACTGACAATATATGCACGCCAGCTTTCCGTTTTTAATTAAAGCGGTCCTGAACTCGCGCGCATGTCCGTTTTGTCAGATGCGGTCATTTACTTTCATGTGAACAACAGGAGAAATTAACGTAACTTCTGTACCAGAAATTATCCTGCATTCTCAGCAGAGAAGCTTTGGTAATCTTCAGGCGTAATCAGCTTATAAGGCACCCAGTTAAGCGTCTCAACTTTCTTCTTATACAGCAGCGCTTTGGTCACCCGGACCGTACATCTGGCCTCTGGCATCCTCAAAATTAGTCAGCGTCGCCTGTTAACTCACAGCAAAATATTTCTCCCTGCTATTATTACATTTTTTAGTTAAAACCTACTGTCGGAGCTGCGTGGTGTAATTAGCGGGCACCCAGCGATAAGCGTTACCTTCATGCTGAACATGGCCCAAGCCAGGGAAGGCGATATGCGCCGCAGCCACCCAGTAGCCATTATCTGCAGCCTGTTTCAGTACCCTTTCACGTGTAGTGATAGCCTGCTTCTGATTGACATCAAAATGGATGGCCACTTCAGGATCGGGCATTTGCACCGCTTTGGCATGGATAATATCTCCCCACAACACCAGGGTCTGGCCTTCACTCTCTACGCGATAAAGTACGCTACCCGGCGTGTGGCCGGCTGTCGACTCTGCACGGATTCCCCCCGGTAATGTGGCTGGTGCCATAAAAGTTTTAAGCAGGCCAGCATTGATGACCGGGCGAAGAGTCCGTTCAGATTCTGCAAAGGTATGGGCCTGACTAGTCTCTACCCTGCTGACGTTAGCCGGATTAAGCCAGAAATCGACATCCCGTTTATCCACGAACACTTCGGCCTTTCGAAAAGCAGGCTTGCCCGCGCGTGATACACCGCCTGAATGATCGGCATGAATATGGGTTAAGAGTACGGCATCGATCGACTCTGCCGGATAGCCAGCGGCGGCCAGATTAGTCAGCAGATGTCCGCCATTGTGTCCAAAAAGCTCACCGGCCCCGGTGTCGATTAAAATGCGCTTTTTACCATCATCGATAACGAAGGCATTGATTGATGTTTCGGCCTGCGGCGTCATCGAATCTCTGGCCATTGCATGGTTTAGTTTTTCAGGCGAAATGTTAGTCAGTAATTTATTCAGGGGAACGGTTACCGTGCCGTCGGAAACCGCGGTAATGCGTAATTTCCCCAATGTCATCCGGTAATAACCCGGAGCTTGCTGATCCCCCGCAGAGGTCTGTTCGGCAGCATAGACCGGACTGAACGCGATAAGAGAAGCCACCAGCATCAGTAAAATTTTCATAAATATCTCTCCAGAAAGTTTCATCACAACGTGGTGGGCAGTATCCTTACTCAACCTGTATCACTCAAATTGATTAAACTGATGCTCACTATCAGAGAAAATGATTTTCATCGAATCGACCTGAATTTACTGACGGTGCTGTTAGTTCTGAAGCGGGAAGGCAGCGTGTCGCGTGCGGCAGAAAAGCTGCATCTGGGTCAGCCAGCAGTCAGTAATGCACTGGCCCGGTTGCGGGTAATGTTCAGCGATCCACTGTTTGTGCGCACGGCGAAAGGCATGGAGCCTACCCCGCGTGCTGAAGCGCTGATCGCTGAGCTGGGCCCGTTAATGGCACAGATGCAGAGCGTATTGTTTCAGCCAGCATCCTTCACGCCTTCTGAGGCGACACATGTTTTTCGGCTGGGGATGAGCGACTGGGTTGAACGCTGGCTGATGCCGGGACTGTATGCGCACATCACGCGCACCGCTCCCGGCGTGACGCTTCAGGTTACGGCCAGCGATCCCTTCCGGGATGCGGAGCTTGTCGCGCGCGGAGAGATCGATCTTGCCATTTCGGTTGGCGAGAGCACGCCCGCCACGCTCCAGCGCGAGAAGATTGTGTCACACAACTTTTGTACGTTGTGGCACCCGGAACAGCTTTCGTTACGTGCACCGCTGACGCTGGAGGATTATGTGGCGCATGACCATCTGCTGGTTTCCTATCGCGGGGCGAACTGGAGCGCCATCGATGACCAGCTTGCGGCATCAGGAAAGGCACGTTCGATTAGCTACGTGACGCCGCATTTTTCCTCTCTGCCTCCGCTGCTGGCGCGCGCACCCGCGTTAGCCACCGTTCCCGCCGGGCTGTCGGATGAGTGGGTGACGCATTACGGCTTATGCTGTAGCTCGGTACCCATTGAAACACCGGAAATAGCCCTGTCACTGCTCTGGCATAAACGGTTTGATAACGATTTGTCACTGCGCTGGCTCAGGGAGGAACTGCGTAGCGTGATGACAGAACGAACCTGAATAGCTGCTCTCATGTGAAGCTAAGACCTGTAGTGACACCTTGTTCGATGAGGACCTTAACCTCATGTTATTGAGCGCAAACTCACAGAGCCCATGAATAAGCAGGTAAAATTTTACCTGCCCTGCTCTCTATCCGCGTGATTCTGTTTAACGTCCACACCATCCCTTTTAAATCGCCGTTTTAACCTATAAAACTCAGTACCGCGCCCGGCTACTGCTCAGGTGCGGAAAAAATGCAGGCGACGGCAAGGCTTCCGGAGCAGTTGGCTCAGCGTTCAGCATGCGCAAAAATGACTCAGCCCAGTGATGGCTGTTGTACATATGCAGTCCCTTTATCAGACAGGCATGCAGAGACCGCCGTTCGTGTAACGGCATCTGCAATGCACGATGTACCGCACTGGCCATTGCATCAGGATCATAAGGATTGACGATGATGGCACCCTCCATCTGCTCGGCTGCACCGGCAAACTGCGAGAGGATAAGCACCCCGGGATTTTTCGGGTCCTGTAAGGCGATATACATTTTGGCCATCAGGCTCATGCCTGCCATCAACGGCGTCACCAGCGCAACGCGTGAGGCACGATAGATGCCAGCCTGCTCTTCGCGGCTGTAGCCATGAGTCAGATAGTTCACCGGATACCAGTTCATTGTGCCATGCACGCCATTAAGCTCCCCACACAGTGCTTCCAGAGCGTGACCGAGTTCTGACGCATCATGTGCGTGTCCGGCTGCAGGAGGCGCCAGCTGCAACAGCGTGATATTTTTCTGGTAGCAATCATGTTTTCGCAGCAACACTTCCATAGTGCTGATCCGGTAAGGCAGACCTGAACTCTCATCAAGATGGCCGCCGCTTAGCACGGTATTTTCGGGCAGGCTTTCGCGGCACTGCATTTCCATGTAAGCACAGCTGTTGCTATCACGCAGAGACTGGACATCGTCAAGATCTATTCCGACAGGTAACACACCCACCCTGATAATCCGGCCATGAACACGAAAGCTTTGCGCTTCCAGCCGTTCTATACGGAATTCGCTCTCCAGCCAGACCAGGAAGTTATTCATATCCTGCACGGTCTGAAAGCCAATCAGATCACAACATAACAGAGAGTCAGTGAACCAGCGCCATTCGGGTATGGTTTCAAACATTCTGCCAGCCGGGAAAGGTTGATGCAGAAAAATACCCACTAAGTTGGTCAATCCTTCTTCACGGATATAGGTGGCACAGCCTAGCAGATGGTAATCCTGAATCCAGATAACATCGTCGGGTGCGGCGTTTTCGCAGATGGCGCGCGCATAGGCTTTATTGATGTTTTTATATTCCTGATAGCCGCTGGCGGAAAAACGAGCCATGTCCGGACGCTGATGAAAAACAGGCCAGAGCCCTTTATGAATATAATTGTGGTACCCCTCATTAAGCTCGCCAGGCGTATACGGGAAGGTCACGGTTTCATACTGACCCATCTGCTGCACGGCGTAGGGTCTTGGCGCATCCGGAGGCATCACCCTGCTTTCACCATCCCAGCTAATCCAGACGCCTCCCTGACGGGAAAGGATGCCGTCATAAATTGCAGTAAGCGTCGAACGTTGACATTGATTATGCGAAACAAGAATAAGGCCTGACATGCTGTATTCCTTAAGAACCCGCTGCGGAGAGGCACCAGTGCCTGGCAGCGAGCCGCTATTAATAGGAGGTCGGAGAATAAACTGGAGAAAACCACTCATGAATGTGCACCCTGTCCACTTAATGCCTGCAGACGCTTTTTGCAAAATCGGGTTGTGACCGCCATCGTGTAACGTTGTCACGTAAATGCCCGGTGCCGTTAATTAAACCGAACGGCCTGTAAAAAAGGCGTAAAAAGAGTCTGATGAAGTGTAAAAACGCTGCAAATCACGCGCCCGATATAGCATTAGCGGGCAGCGATGGCGCAAAAAGTCAGTGAGTTGAAGACAGTGAATATACGCGGGTATAAATAAGGCGGGTTGGCCCGGTTCCGCTCACCCTCAAAGCTGGTTTGATAAATGCGTGGCCGGGCCGTTTTATTTCGGAAACAGAGAACTTAAAAATCTCTTTGTTAATTCAGAGCTGAGCGATCATTGTCTGGAATGATACGCCGTTAAAAAATTTGACCTCCCCGACTTTTTTAAATCCCCTTTTCTCATAAAAAGGGACGGCAAGGAGTGAAGACCGTACGCTGATTTCTGAACGCAGTTCGGGAATCGCCCGCTGCCAGAGTACCCTCGCTACCCCTTTTCGCTGAAATTTCGGATGTACAAAAAGGTATTTAACTAAATTGCCTTCGAAAAGGGTGAGTACGCCTGTCACCTCACCTCTTTCCACGGCAATCAGCCAGAGATAGTCATCTGAAACAATCAACGGCTGAAGCACATCGGGCTTTGTGCTGTCGATGAACCATTGCGGACAGGGCTCTGTCTCTGAAAAATTACATTGCACAGACACAAGCTGTATCAGCTCACTGATGCCTGCCGCATCAGACTCCAACGCCGTTCTGATTTCCATTCTTTTGTCATTCCCCCTGATTAGGTTAAGGCAAGGGCATGGAGGCCTGCCATTCGAAAAGCCATCCACTCCCCTTTTCCGCTGAATCCCGGCCCGAGAACCCGCGTCCTGAAGATTAAAGCAACGTGACTTTGCCCTGGAAAATCACCGGACCGGACGGCCCGCTGAGCCTGGAACCTCCCACCGGCTCCAGACTTACCGCCAGTACCGTCTGATTATCTAACTCGCCAGGCGGTAACCGGAAAACATTACTGTCGCGGTGATTGATCAGCCCCAGAGATTGTGGCGCAGCACTGCCCCTGATCAGCCAGAGCTGCAGGTTTTTATTCTCTGGCAGCGTGATGTTCAGCGCCGAAACCTGAAGGAGTGAAGCTGACTTATCCAGATTCACCACAAACTGTGCATCGGGCTGTGCGCCGCTGAGTACCGCAATCGGCTGCAGGGATTGTGGGGCATCAGGCTTGCTTAAATGGGTGAAAATGAGGATGCCAGCCATTGCCGCCGCCAGGCCCCAGCCGAGCCAGAAGCCAGGATGCCTGCGGATTGATGTCGTGCCAGAGACGCCTGCATTCCGGCCAAGATCCTGCTCAATCTGCTGCCAGACCGCAGAAGACGGGATAACGGCGTGTGTGAGCAGGTCAATGCCGCTGAACGCTTTCTGCCAGTGCAGCACCTCTGCAGCAAATAATGAATCGTCATTGAGGCGTTTATCCAGCCGATGACGTGTCACATCGTCGGTAAGGCCAAGCACATATTCGGCCGCAGTGAGATCATGTTGTTCCTGACCAGTCATAAGCCTATGCACTCCCGAAGATGGGTTAACGCGCGACGGATCCAGCTTTTCACCGTCCCTTCAGGCTGACTCATAGAGAGCGCAATCTCACTCTGTGACAGGCCACGATAATAGGCGAGCGAAATGCTTTGTCGCTGCTCAGAGGGTAAGTGCGCCATGCAGTGCTGAAGGCGACGCGCCTCCGCATGACTCGCATCGGCAGGAAGTGGCGTCTGGAAACCCGCTTCCGCTTCGCTGATCTCATCCACGGAACAGCTTCTGTTTTCATGTTTACGTAGGAAATCAATCGCCCGATTTCTGGCGATGTGACTGAGCCAGATATGCGGCTCACTGCGCTTATCGTCGTAATAGTTAGCCGACTGCCAGATTTGAATAAACGTATCGTGCAGGATCTCTTCTGCCCAGTCCCGGCGTCTCACCATCCGCAGGATGATCCCATAGAGTCGGGGCGACAGAACGCGGTAAAGCTGCTCAAGAGCAGCTTTATCACCGACGGCTATCTGGTTCATTAAACCGGCCTGAATATGGGGCACATTTTTTGTCATCGGCTTCCCTGTGAAAGGTGTAGCCACGCGATAAGTGGCTACACACAGTATAGGTAACGCTTTACGGCATCAGCACGGTATCAATAACGTCAATCACACCGTTACTCTGATTCACATCATACGTGGTGATACTGGCAATATTGCCCTGAGCATCCTTAAGCTGAATATTGTGCGGGCCATTTGCCATCACCCACAGTGATTCGCCATTCACCGTTTTCAGCTCGGCTTTACCGCCACCCGCTTTGATTTTTTTCTCCAGCGCTTTCATGTCCAGTTTTCCTGCAACCACGTGATAGGTCAGGATGCTGGTGAGTTTTTGTTTATTTTCTGGCTTAAGCAGGGAGTCGACGGTGCCCTTAGGCAGTTTTTCAAATGCGGCATTGGTGGGCGCGAAAACGGTAAACGGCCCCTTCCCTTCAAGTGTCGGGACCAGACCGGCGGCTTTAACAGCCGCCACTAGCGTGGTGTGGTCTTTCGAGTTAACAGCATTCTCAACAATATTTTTCGATGGGTACATGGCGGCACCGCCGACCATCACCGTGTCGCTGTCCATGCTCGCCGCATAAGTGGCGCCGCTGAAGACTAATGCAGAAAAAATCAGAGTTGGCAGGAATGGTTTCATTTTCACTTCCCTCATTGAGTTAACGGACAGGGCGAGAGCGCCCTTATCTGTTAATACGAATGAGCAGCGAAAACGGATGCAAAAAAAATTTAAATTTTTTTAATCTGAGGGGGTTCAGGCTGAGGCGATATGCAATAAGCCCACCAGAGGTGGGCTTATCATAACGAGTCCATACTGCGTCAACGTCTGCTTTTCACGCACAGCAGACAGACATCATTACTGGCAAGAAATAGCTCCCGGTCATACATTTCAGTAATGTAAAAACCTATGACCCGGACAGCTCAGATGCTCTCCACCCACGTCTTTCGCCGTGAGTTATGCGCATGAACTTAAATGCGAAAAGCATTCACTGCTTCACGTAAAGCGTGTGCCTGGGCTGAAAGCGACTGTGATGCCGAAGAGGACTCCTCAACCAGCGCGGCGTTATTCTGCGTGACGCCATCCATCTCGTTCACTGCGATGCTGACCTGTGAAATGCCCTGCATCTGTTCAGCTGAGGCGAGTGAGATGTTATCCATCGCGACGGCGAGTTTTCCAACCATCGCATTGATATCAAGAATGCTCTTGCCGGTCCCGGTTGCCACGACAACACCACTTTCAACCTGTGCCACAGCCTCTTCTATCAGATGTTTAATATCTCTGGCTGCCGTTGCACTGCGCTGAGCCAGCGTCCTGACTTCACCCGCGACGACGGCGAAACCTCGACCCTGTTCGCCCGCTCGCGCGGCTTCGACTGCCGCGTTAAGCGCCAGAATGTTGGTCTGAAATGCAATTCCTTCGATAACGGACGTGATATCCCGGACTTTCACCGCGCTTTTTGAAATATCATTCATCGTCTCTGACATGCGCTGCATATCGTGTTCACCCGAACGCGCCAGCGCAGCGGTTTCACGGGCTGAATCCGCGGTCTGCTGTGCGCCCGCTGCATTACTTTTTACCGTGACCGTAAGCTGCTCAATACTGGCGGCGGTTTCCTGCAAAGCGGCGGCCTGCTGCTCTGTACGGGAAGAGAGTTCAGTATTGCCCTGGGAAATTTCATCAGCTGCCATGGCGACCGAAGCGGAAGAATCTTTAATCTGCGAGACCAGGTCACGCAGATTGCTCTGCATGCTATCCAGAGAAGCCATCATGCTGACGGTATCCCCCTGACGCAGGGTCACTTTTGTCGTCAGATCGCCCGCCGCAATCGCAGCGGCCAGGCCCTGCGCATGCGAAGGTTCTCCACCCAGCTGAGTCTTGATCCAGCGGGTGATCAGCCCACTCATCACAAATCCCATCACAACAAACAGGGTGGTCAGGCCTGCCAGCGTCATATAAACACCGGAGAGCGCCTGCGTGGACGTTTCGGCCGTTTTACTCGTTACCCTCGCCTGATAATCAACCATCCCATCCACTGCATTGCGGTAGTGCGAAAACGCAGGGATCAGTTCACCACGGAGTTTTTCCGGGAACGGAGTGGCGTTCTGCTTAAACAGGTTTTGCTCTGCCTGATGAAGCGGACCCGCTGCCACTTCAATTTTATTTAATTGCGTGGAAGCCTCTTCTACTTCAGCAAGATTGATCCCCGGAATGCTTTTGGCACCGTTGATCAGTTCCCGGAAATGCGCAGTGGTATTATCACTGTTGGTCTGCAACGCAGAGAACTGGGTTTTTATAGTGGCCTCTGCCTGAGGCTGAGTGTCTGAAGCCACGGACAGTAAAAGGACAGTTTGCTGAGTTAAATTATCTTTTAGCGTCTGCAAGGCCTGGAGATCGCCCAGCCGCGCGCGCGTCAATTCCTGCTGATCGCTGGCCGTATTGAGTTTAAACCCGGCAAATCCTGTCACAAAAACGCCCGTTAAAATGACTGTGAGGAATGCTGCAGTGAGCATGACGCTTAATTTTATTTTTTTGTTCCGATACATAGGAGACCCCGATGTTTGAATTAATAGGTTATCACCGACGTTCCGCTTCTATGGCTCGCTGGTACTGGATCTGTTATCGGCAGCGGGGAAAGAAATTACAGTAATGAAAGGGGTAAGAAGTGATGATTCCGTAGAACCATTTCTTACAAGCATCAGACTCTTTAACCCGGCCTGAGCGCTGTTGATTACTCAGATAGTTATTCTCAACTTCGGTTCTTCCCGTGACGGGTTCGCTTCTGATTTTTCCGGGGCAGGGACAGGTAATATATTCGTCATCCGCTCATCTTCTCTCCAGGGTCCTCTGCAATCCTCACATCCTCTCCGGCTTCTTATCTACACTCATCAGTTATCCTTAGCCATTAATGTGGATACGATAAATGCGTAAAAAAACCGCTCACATCTTTTATTCCTGTTTTTCAATAGCAGATCATCACCAGATAAAGAAAAACTAAAGTTAATCTTCTACCTGCCGATAAAACCCTGAGCTTTTTAATTCTCATTTCAATTCTAAAAATTCATTAGCCGTACAGATTATTTTATCAAGGAACAGATGTGAATTTACCCTTTCTCAGGAAAGCTGCTTGCATAGCAGTGGCTGTTTCACTTACGTCAAGTTGCTCAACAATGCACGATTTTGCCCGTGACTATGGCACCGCTGCTGGCTGTATTGGTGGTGCGGCCTTAGGCGGTGGCATTACTTATCTTGTCACTCATGACGCTAAAAAAGCATTAGTGGGAGGATTAGCTGGCGGCATGGCGGGCTGCGTGGTCGGCAATGTCTGGCAGAACCGTGAACAAGCGCTGGCGAAAGTCGCGCAGGAAGAGCAGATACGGATTTCAACGCAGGCGCTTAACGCACAGGAAAAAAGTCAGGCGGCGCAGGTGGGCATTGTCGCTCAGGTTGAAGACAGTACGATGTTCAGCACGGGCAGCGCGGAATTGACCGATAGCGGCTTCCGCCAGGTACAAAAGATTGCAGCGGCGATGAACAGCGGCCAGCAGAATGATGCGGGCGTACTGCTGGTTGTCGGTCACACCGATGCCACAGGCAGCGCGGAATACAATCAACAGCTGTCAGAAGCACGAGCGCATAATGTAGGGTTGGTCCTGAAGCAGAGCGGCATTAAAGCCAGCCAGCTCTACTTTCAGGGTGTCGGTTCTGCCCGTCCGCTTGCAGACAATGACTCCGTTGGTGGCCGTGCCCAGAATCGTCGCGTAGAGATCGTTGCTTTAGCAAACGAAGCGTTACTGCGTCAGCGTCTGGCGCAGGAAAATAATAATCCGCTCTATTTACGCCACAGTTCCGCTGCTGACAGCAGTCTGGCTAAAGCATCATCATCACGAACTGACGCGAGTAAAAAAGCATCTTCTGGTCGCCTGAAAAGTCGCCCAGCGCCGTCAATAACGGAATCTGCCAGCGCGCATCCCCGAAAACCCACTAAACCGCTGTCATCAGTGGAGAGTAATCCATCAAACTTTATCGATTTTGGTGGCAAACCCGCGTCACTCAATACACTGGGCCTCGCCAGCAATCTTAAACCTGTGTCACAAGGCTTTAGCCTGATTAATCAGGCGCAGGCCAGCAGTGTCACAGGCAGTTGTATGAGTGATCTGCCACGCGTTAGTGGGATGGCGAAAAACCTGGCCAGCGGAAAACCGATTGAAAGTCATGACACAAGTGATTATCTGCCTGGTATGAATGGCCGGGCGTGGGCGGGCCTTGTTAATGGCAATCTGGTCACGCTGACGCCGGTTTATGTTCTGAAGAATGGCGCTGAAATCACCCGCAACCCACAGGTGATCATTACCCCCAACTATGCGCAAGGCAATCGCACGTCCGTTAAAGCAATGGCGGGGATTGCCAATAGCTGGGAGGGCGAAGAGAGCATTCTTTACCGGATATACATTGAGAACGCGGCCGATGAGCCTCTCTCCTGCGTGGATCTGCTGTTGCCTAAAAGTGGATCTAAAGCGCAACAAGGCCAACTGTTTTACACCCATCACCGTCAGCCATGGCTGGCCGAATATGCTCCTCAGCGCGGATAACGGATAATATCAATGGAAATTTTCAATAGTTTGATGCAGGCCATCGCGACCTATCGCTACATCTTCTGGCCACTGTTTGGTTTGCTGGCACTGACGCTTGCAGTCATAAAATGGTGGGATGAAGTGCGTTATTTCTTCCTCAACTTTTTTTGTTCATTACCGCTGATAGGACATGTCGCGCGTCTTTCTCACAGCCATGAAGCCCGACGTAAAAGCACAGGGGGATTAATATGGCATCCGGCCGAAGAAGCACTGTGTGGGAAATATTATCAACATCACAGTACCTCAAACCGGGATGCCGATTTTTATAAGCGCTGTGTAAATTATCTGAACAAAGTGGATGAACGCGGGCGCAAGCCGACCAGTGTGGTGCTATGGCTTTGCAGCATTGCCTTAGTAATTCTGGAAGCATTCATTTTCGCGTTAGTCCTCTCCCCGTTTATTGCCAACAATATTTCGGCGAACCAGGCTGAACTTTCTGCAATCGTGGTCTCAGTGCTAATTGGTGTAATCCTGGTTCCTGCAACGCATTTAATGGGGACCCAACTGCATAAAAATACGCTGCTAAGTAAAATTCGTTACTGGCATAAAGAGGCCAGACTCGAAGGTAATGCACAGGCGTTGGTGAAAAACACGGAAGTTTCGCTGGAAAATAGCCGCATTGATGATGATGCACCCAGCTATCTGCAGATGTTGAATCGCGTGCAGCACGGGATTGGGGCTAAACCCCAGTATGTGCAGACGGTGGTGACACTATTACTGATTATGACCTTCGCGGTGGGAGCCTATTTTATTCGTGCTGCGACCATCAATGCCGCTGAGACGGAAGCGGTAAATGGAACACCATTCAGCCAGAACGCATCTGTTAATGCGTCGTCGCCCTTCGATCTGCCGCAACAGGCTGTAGAAGATAATCAGCAGGCGGATAAGAAGGCAGCCAGCGAAGTCCGTGAAAATCGTGTATTCGCTTCGAAACTGACCTTTATTATTCTGTCGGTGATTTTTATTGGCGTGCAGATTATTGGTATTCTGATTGGTTATTCCCGTTCGCTGGTGGGAATTGAATCGCGACTGGCAGCAAAGTATATCGGTAATTTCAGCAGTTCAGATGAGTTTGCGGCCTGGTACGCTATGCAGCGTGAGCGCGTTGAGCGAGATGCTCAGGATAAGCTCGCCAGCCTGCAGAACCGCATGGCGATGCAGCGTGCCAGCAGCGCCAGTAACGCTCAGAATGATGTACGCACATTTGATGATTACGTGCGGGGTAAGCAGCGTGATAAGGCGTTGGCGGATGATGAACATCAACAGTTTTCCGCCAGCAGGGCCACTGCGACCGACAATGCTCAGCCTCAGCCAGAAACTGTTATGGTTCATGATTTCGTCGCGACAGCGCCAGCAATGGCCGCACTGAAATCTGCGAACGCGCCGACGCTGGCCTCACACCATGCTGACGATAAAGCGCGGGTCGCGGCCCTGGGCGATCTTACGCTGCTGGATGACGAAGAGTTACGCCTGGTCGCGGACGATCTTGAACTGCCGCTCTCTGCTCTGCTGAGCAGGCGCAAGGTGCAGTCGCTTCTCAATAAAGCACGGGGCTAAGCAGTGAAAATCAACAAATGGTGTTTGTTGCTGTTAGTCGGGGCGACCGCCCTGGCTCAGGCTGCCAGCCGTAATGATATTCCCGCCTGTTATGACTTCGCGAAGTTAAGTCACTATCGTCCGGCAGATAGCGGACGCGAACTGGTAATTATTATTGATCAAACGGTAAAAGTACCGCGGGAAATCAAAAATGCCAGCTGGCAACAGATCCTCCGTTTTACCCAGCCGGGCGATCGGGTGGTGCTCTATCAGTTCTCTGCGCTGCTTCAGAATAATTTTATGCAGCGGCTATTCGATGGGCAGCTCGATCCCTTGCTGGCAGATAAAAAGATTCGCGACAGCCTGGGTATGGAGAGCCTGAAGAGCCTTGATCAGTGTCTCGGTCAGCAAAAAGTCTATTTTGGCAAAACCATTGGTGGCCTGATGGCAAAGAGTTTTGCTGAGCAAGGGGACAACATCGCGAAGAGTGAAATTCTGGACAGCCTGAAACGCATCAGTGACGATCTGGCACAGGATAAAGCAGCATCGCGTACGATTTTTCTCATCTCCGACATGCTGGAAAACAGCGCCTTCGACAGTTTCTATCGCAATAATACGATGCGGCTGATCTCCCCTGATAAGGTTTTGCAACTGGTAAAGCAGCAAAACCTGTTGACTGATTTCAGGGGAGCAAAAGTCTTTGTCGCCGGCGCGGGACTCATCGATACGGAGGCAAAGAATAACTATCGATCGGGCAAAATGCTTCAGCAACTGGAAGCGTTCTGGCGGGGTTATTTTGCCGCCTCGAATGCTGAAGTTATAAGCTTCGGTGCACCAGCGCTTAACGTTAATTTGAATTAAAACAACAGGGGCGGTCTCCTGCCCCTACTCATTTTTTCTTGCTGCTCTGTCTGCCATGTTATGGCGCACATGTCAGCTGCGCCTCTGCGCTTACACCTGCTTCGCTCTCTCATCCTTTTAACCCGCCTGAAAATTATATTCATATAAATCAATCACCTGATCAATAACCAACGCTCGCTGTTTCTTCTTGTGATGAATTTGTGATCTCCCTCGCCATCTATATTCATCATGTATTGTTATATTGGTTATGAGTCATCTCGTTATTACATCATTTGGCGGATTTTCCATCCCCCGGGCCGTTGAGGGGGATGCGGCTTTCTGCTGGCGTTATTTCGACGAGCTGCTCTTAACCCTACAACCCTGAAAATTAAAAAAGGTAACGATATGGAAAGCCAGGATCTGCAACGCAAGCTCGGCTTCTGGGCCGTGCTGGCAATTTCCATCGGCACCACCGTCGGTTCCGGTATCTTCGTTTCGGTTGGTGAAGTAGCAAAAGCGGCAGGTACGCCGTGGCTTACTGTGCTGGCATTTGTCATTGGCGGTCTTATCGTCATTCCGCAGATGTGTGTCTATGCAGAACTCTCCACAGCCTATCCTGAAAACGGTGCCGATTATATTTACCTGAAAAACGCCGGCAGCCGTCCGCTGGCCTTTCTTTCCGGCTGGGCCAGCTTTTGGGCGAATGATGCCCCTTCACTCTCAATCATGGCGCTCGCCATTGTCAGTAATCTGGGCTTTCTGATACCCCTCGATCCGCTGAGCGGCAAGCTGGTAGCGACCGGGCTGATACTGGCTTTTATGCTGCTGCATCTGCGTTCGGTAGAAGGCGGGGCCACCTTTCAGACACTGATCACCATCGCCAAAATCATTCCTTTTGTCATCGTGATCGGCATCGGCATCTTCTGGCTCAAAGGTGACAACTTTGTCGTAGTGGAGAGTGCGGCGACTACCAGTGCTGCAGCAGGCTTTATGGCGCTGCTGGCGGGGATTTCAGCCACAAGCTGGTCCTATACCGGCATGGCGTCGATCTGTTATATGACAGGCGAAATCAAAAATCCGGGCAAAACGATGCCGCGCGCATTGATTGGCTCCTGTCTGCTGGTTCTGGTGCTCTACTCGCTGTTAGCGCTGGTGATTTCAGGTCTGATGCCGTTCGACAGGCTGGCTGCATCCGAAACGCCCCTCTCCGATGCCCTCACCTATATTCCGGCGCTCGGCAGCGTAGCGGGTATTTTTGTTGCGGTGACGGCCATTATTGTCATCCTCGGATCGCTCTCCAGCTGTGTGATGTACCAACCCCGGCTGGAATATGCGATGGCCAAAGACAAGCTCTTTTTCAAAAGCTTTGCTCACGTTCATCCCCGGTACAACACGCCGGATGTCTCAATCATTTTGCAGTGTGCGCTCGGCATTTTCTTTATCTTCGTCTCCGATCTGACCAGCCTGCTCGGCTACTTCACGCTGGTGATGTGTTTTAAGAACACCCTCACCTTCAGTTCCATCATCTGGTGTCGTAAACGCGAAGATTACAAACCGCTGTGGCGCACGCCCGCCTTCGGTCTGATGACCTTCGCCGCTATCGCCTCCAGCCTGATTCTTGTGGCGTCCACGTTCGTATGGGCGCCTGTTCCTGGACTTATTTGTGCCCTGATTGTCATCGCTACCGGTCTGCCCGCTTACGCCTTCTGGGAAAAGCGCAATCGCCGTCTGGCTCACGTTTCTTAACCCTGTCTGGAGAGTTGTTTCATGTTGAATATTGATAAACGCAGTGTGGATTTTCTGGTCACTGAAAACATGGTGCCGGAAGTTGAAAAAATTCTGGAACGGGATGTACCGCGCGTTAACGCCATCGTTGATGAGATGGTGCAACGCGGTATCGATCGCATCTACTTCGTCGCCTGCGGGTCACCGCTCAATGCGGCCCAAACGGCAAAACACCTTGCCGATCGCTTCTCGAGCCTGCAGGTTTATGCGCTTTCCGGCTGGGAATTTTGTGACAACACACCGCATCGTCTTGATGCGCGTTGCGCGGTCATTGGCGTTTCTGATTACGGTAAAACGGAGGAGGTAATTAAAGCGCTGGAGCTGGGTGCGGCCTGCGGCGCGCTGACGGCTGCCTTCACCAAATATCACGACAGCCCGATTACCCAGGCCGCTGACCATGTACTGGCCTATGAAGCGGACTGCATCTGGGAGATTCACCTGCTGCTCTGCTACAGCGTAGTGATCGGGATGATTACCCGTCTCTCACCGCATACCGAGATCGGCAAAATCAAAAACGATCTGCGCAAGTTGCCGCAAGCGCTGGGGCATCTGGTGCGCACATGGGAAGATAAAGGCCGTCAGCTGGGCGAACAGGCGAGTCAGTGGCCAATGATCTATACCGTATCGGCCGGTCCGCTGCGTCCGCTGGGCTACAAAGAGGGCATTGTTACCTTAATGGAATTTACCTGGACACACGGTTCCGTGATTGAGAGTGGCGAGTTTCGTCACGGGCCACTGGAGGTCGTCGAGCCTGGCGTGCCTTTCCTGTTTTTGCTTGGCAGCGATGAAAGTCGCCATACCACCGAACGGGCTATCCGCTTCGTGCGTGAGCGTACCGACAACGTGATTGTTATTGATTACGCAGAAATTTCTCAGGGACTGCATCCGTGGCTGGCACCTTTCCTGATGTTCGTCCCAATGGAGTGGCTCTGCTATTACCTCTCTATTTATAAAGATCACAACCCAGACGATCGCCGTTATTACGGCGGATTAGTTGAGTATTAATCCTTTTGCCTGGTCTGAAGAAGACCAGGCGTTTCTACAAGGAGACGCGAAATGAAAAAGGACGATGCAGCAGCAGGTGAAGCAACGCAACCTGACGGAATGATGCGGCTGGCGACGGTGGGCGATAACTGCGTGGATATCTATCCTCAACTCAACAAAGCCTTTTCCGGCGGCAATGCCGTGAATGTCGCAGTCTACAGTAGGCGTTATGCCATGCAGTCTGCTTGCGTGAGTTGGGTGGGTGATGATGCGTATGGTGCAATACTGAAGCGTGACCTGCTGCAACAAGGGGTGGATATTTCTCATCTGCACACGAAAGCTGGCATGACCGCGCAAACCCAGGTTGATCTGCGCAACAACGATCGCATTTTGGGCGATTACACCGAAGGTGTTATGGCGGATTTTACGTTGAGTCATGAAGACATAGCATGGCTCAACGGCTTTGATATGATCCATTCCGCGGTCTGGGGACACGCTGAGGCGGCGCTGCCGGTGCTAAAAGCGTCGGGAAAGATCGTCTCGTTCGACTTTGCCGACAAATGGGAAAACCCACTGTGGCAGAGCTTACCGCCGTATCTTGATTACCTGTTTGCGTCGGCTCAAGTCGAATCGGCCTGGCTGCGTGACCGGCTGCAAACCGTGGTGGAGTGCGGCGCGGGCGTCGCAATTGCCACGCTGGGCGAAAATGGCAGCCTGGCCTGGGATGGAAAACAGTTCTGGCGTATGCCGCCTGAACCAGTGGATGTGGTAGATACGATGGGGGCGGGCGACTCTTACATTGCAGGCTTTCTCTGCGCAGTTGCTGCCGGTGAGACAACCGCACAGGCCATGAAGCAGGGATCGCACTGTGCCGCCTGGACATTGAGTTATCATGGCGCCTGGTAAAACCTGGGTTGGCGTGACACTCCGCGCGCCAGCCCCTATGACTCCGCTATAAAGCCTCCTATAATCACTTTCACTATTTTCAACTGTCAGGGTCGACTCATGCCAGCGACGGCGCGATATTCACATCAACTGCTCTATGCCACAGTACGTCAGCGCCTGCTGGATGAAATTGCACAGGGCATTTACCTGCCGGGCCAACAGATCCCGACCGAAAGCGACTTATGCACGTTATATAACGTCAGCCGCATTACGATTCGCAAGGCGATAACGGAACTGGTTAAAGATGGCGTGTTGATCCGCTGGCAGGGAAAAGGAACTTTTGTGCAGAGCAACAAGGTTGAAAATGCGCTGCTAACGGTGAGTGGTTTTACTGATTTTGGTGTTTCGCAGGGAAAGCCGACGCGTGAAGAAGTGATTGAACAGGAGCGAGTCAGTAGTGATCCCTTCTGCGAAAGGCTTAATATTGCTGGCAACGGCGAAATGTTTCGCCTGCTGCGGGTGATGTATCTTGATAACGAGCCGCTATTCATCGACTGTTCGTGGATCCCTCTCTCACGTTATCCCGGCTTTGATCAGGTTTATCACGCAGGTGCTTCAACTTATAAACTTTTCCAGCAAAAATATGACAGTCGCGTCGTCAGCGACAAAAAAACCATCGATATTTTTACCGCCACAAAAGCGGAAGCGCTCAGGTTGCAGTGCGAGCTGGGCGAACCGCTGTTTCGCATCAGTAAGATCGCTTACGATCAGAACGATAAACCGGTGCACTATTCAGAGCTCTTCTGCCGGGCAAACCGCGTCACTCTGACAATTGATAATCATCGTCACTGAAAATCACTGGCAGAGAAATAACGGCGCCGTGGCACGCTTTTCACTCATCAGCAGCGGCTACCTGACACCCATTTCCGGTCTATTTATGCTGCCGCGGCAAGGCGATTTTTTCCTTTGATGTACCGTTAACACACTGCGCGTTTTAAAGAATTGCTCGCGACTCTCAGGAACCTTCCATCCGCCAGCTCGCGCTTATTCCCTGGCAAGTGAACTTCCCCATGCCTGATCCTGCATCCAAAATGGCTGCACATGAAGCAAGACGTTTAACAATTTTCCCATAGCCCAGAAAGCCGATGTCCTGATTATGAACAGCAGAGCCTGGTTCTCTTTGCCATCGTCCCTGAGCCATTGCATTCTCCGACGAGACTAAGTTTCTTCTGGATGCCATGATCAACAGCCAGGTTAACTCAGCAGACGCAACCCGGGAGCCAATCCCTTCCACAATAGCGACGCCTGCACGTGTAAGCAGCATCACTCTGTAACAACGATGCTCAACGCTACAGCGCGCTCAAAGCGAACTTTATAGCGCATCATCTACAGCTCGCACTGATTGACCTGAAACGATAGGTACTGACAGGACAGGATATATCCTCCTCACCCCCGTTTTTGATTCCATTCATCCTGACTCAGGGTAAACAGCATGCTTGCGGGCGCATTTTCCAAATCATAAATATCCCGGGTATGACGGAGTCCGGCCTTAATCAGAACCTTTTGTGAAGCCAGATGATTCGCTCTTACGACTGCAGAAATTTCAGCCAGTTTTATCTCTTCGAACCCATAACTAACTGCATAGTTCGCAAATTCCGTCGCCAGTCCTTTCCCCCAGGATTCCGGAGAGAAACGATATCCCAGATTATTGATCGTGATATCGGCAAAGCTTCTGATGCTCAATCCCCCAAAACCGATGATTCTTTCTGGATTATCCTGAAGCGAGATAGCCCAACTGCCGAAGCCATTCAATTCCCAGTGACGGATAGAGCGCGATAGCACTTCCCGTGAATGATGGATATCCGGATGTGGGCCCGCGGGATTAAACGTATTCGTCGCAGGGTCGCCGTAGATCCTGAAAAGATCATCGGCATCTGATGGGGTGACTGGCCGAAGAAACAACCGCATAGTGTCTGGCTGCAAAATAAACGCTCTCAGATTAAGAAACGAGTGATCCTGTTTTTATAACGGGAAACGGTGCAGGAAACTATGTAAATCTCTCACCTCATCGGTCTGTTCAGTCAGGCTTGATCTCTTTAATAAGCGCTTCACCCTGATTGTGGATGTTGCCGACTTTGGCTGTAACAGGATGCCAGCTAAAGTCCTTTTCCGGCAATGCGGCTTCATGTGCAATTTCCTGAGCACGTTCCGACGTGGTTTCGGCACTGAGCCATTCGCGTACAGCATCCGCACTTAAAACCAGCGGGCGTCGGTCATGGATATCAACCATGCCTTTATTGCTCGCTGCCGTTACGATAACAAAACCCTCATGCCCATGATCCTTACCATAAGGAGCGTTGCCGATAGCGGCGAAGAACAGCGGTTCTTTCTCTTTGTGGTAAATAAAGTAAGGCTGTTTTTTGTCGCCCTCTCGCTTCCATTCATACCAGCCATTGGCAGGAACAATGGCGCGACCATGCTCCCACAGCGGTTTGAACATGCGTCCCGTCGCAGCGGTTTCACCACGCGCATTGATAAGCGGTTGTTTGTCCCACCACTCCGGACCGTAACCCCAGTAAACCGGATCAAAGTGCAGTTCATTATCCCGCTCATTGAGCAAGAGCACTTTGGTGCCTGGAGCTACGTTAAAGCGGTCTATCGGCTCCGGATCATAAATAATTTCATCGGGCTTCATCCCCAGGGATGCAAAGTAATCGTCTCTGCTGCTGTACTGCGCAAACCGTCCACACATGGGGACCTCCTCTCATAAGGATAGCGCAGCGTTGAACGAGTTAAATAAATCTAAAAAAATTGTTCTTCTGGCTGAAGATATCGTGATTTTTGACGAGAACATAATTAATGAATATGAATAAACTGGAGCAGTAATGAAGGGAATTATTTTAAGTCTGGCTATGGCATCACTGATGGCTGCCTCGTTTACAGCTGATGCGCGCGGCCATCGTGGTGGGGGTGGGCATAGAAGCTACAGCCATAGTTTTAGTTCAGCTTACTCATCACAAACAACGACACCCAGAATCAAGAAGAGATATTCCAGCAGCAAGCGAACGGCCAGATATGCTACTGCGGGCGTGGCGGGTTATGGCGCATACCAGGCCCATAACTACACGTCATCCTACGTGCGTGAGAAGGGCCGTCAGGCCGCAAGAAAATCCTCAACGAACAACTATGAAAACCAGTATCAAAATCAGCCCCAGCCTCAGCCGGTTAGCCAGAATATGGCGCCGACTTGTTCACCCTTATCTATGGCAAGCCAGCCGGGCTATACAAACCTGCCTGTATGCATGGGCAGTGTTAATTGATTTCAAGCCTTGTAGCGATGAAACGACGATGAATTGATATTTTTCAGGAAGACACATTTTACAGAATGCCACTTACCGCACCCCGGAGAGGTCATATTTTAGTGACTTCGTAGGGACACGAACCTTTAATAATATGAGATATAACTCATGAGCATAGTTTTTATACCTGCCCTCATCCCATTACTGATGAGAATTGAGAATGAGAAAGGAAGCCCGCTTACTGAGCAGGAAGTCAGCAGCATCCGTGATAATGCCACAACTATCGAAGTGCCGCGTGATGTTGCTCTCGCCATGGCTGAATGCCGCGGTTACTTCGATATCAACCCTGAAAATTGCTGGGCTGAATGGAGCTTTTACCGGAGTAAGAGTTTGCTGTCAGTTGCTGACAACGGATAACTGCATCGCGGTACACAGTTTTAACAGCCGGTATCTGACGGCATAGCTTCAGAGCAGCACGGTGCCTTATGGGATTGTGAGTTTAGACATTTAAGTGCAACGCTTAACACTTTCCTTAGCTATGTAATCTTATTGCGGAGCAAAATGTATCGGGATTTCATCCTTCATAAAGGCGGGTCTCATTGGAAAAGTGTGGGCATCTGCAGCTTGTTTGATTGCTTTAATTGCAGCAGCGCACAGAGCTGGATCTCCGCCCTGAACGTTGATGCTTACCGGAGGCTCGCCTTCCGGCTGCCTGATCCTTACATCACATGTTTTACCGCGATAATTATCTGCATCGAAAAACCGATATTGTATTGCTGTAACAGCCTGGCAGAGCCAAAGCTGAGTTTCACGCTCTTGAGTTTGCTGTGGTGTCTGAGATTCACACTGACTTTTAATCTCTGACGCGTCGGGAGTCTTAATTCCCTTTTGTCGGATGTGATTTGTGCTCATATGGCATCCTGAAACTGCCAATGCGGCAGTCAAAGCAATTATTCTTTTCATGATTACATCCCTGATCTTTACCCATATTTTATACCATTAATTCTACTGACTTAATATCCACAGCCACCAGAACAACCCAGTACTTCATCTGCTCAGTCATCAGCTACGTTTTCAAAAAAAGACAGTGTTTCGGCGCTTTTTCGGCGGGACTGCACTACTGTTACCTGGCAATACACACCTTCCTATTACCTATAAATTTTTCTGTTCCGATCGAAATGCGTGGCCGTGGGTCATCATTCTGTACCCTGCTTCAGACGCGCAACAATCTCCCCCCTCTTTTCAAATCACGCCGATAGCGTTAAGCTATACGAAACATATACGTTTCATATAAGGCTTGCATGGGTATCGTAAAAATCTCCGATCTGATGCATGTGAATCTGCGCATCGCCAGTCAGGCGATGAGCCGCTCAATTAATGCACAGGCAGAACACTGGCTAAAACTCGGTATGCTGGCTGAACTCTATCCGCAGCAGACCCAACATCAACTGGCGCAGATGCTAATCCGGCTTGAACTGGAAGGCAGCGCTGATATACGCAATATGCTCCCTAAAGAGAGCCTCACCACACAAGGAGACGTGTCATGAACAGCGTTAAAATTCATACCGCAGCGGAAATCGAAATGGCACGGGCAGCCGGACAGGCTGCGGCTCAGGTGCTGGCGATGATTACACCTCACGTCCGTCCCGGCATCACCACGGAAGAACTGGATGATATCTGTCACGACTTCATCGTGAATGAGCTTAAAGTGACGCCAGCAAACATCGGTTACCACGGTTATACCCGTACCACCTGCACGTCGGTTAATCATGTGGTCTGCCACGGCATTCCGGCCAGCAAAAAACTCAAGGATGGCGATATCGTTAATATCGATGTAGCGATCATTAAAGATGGCTGGTATGGCGATACCAGCCGGATGTACTTTGTCGGCACACCGTCAGTCCGTGCAAAACGTCTGGTCGAGATCACCTATCAGTCGATGGTCGCCGGTATCAAAACCGTCCGTCCTGGCGCGACGCTGGGCGATGTGGGCGCTGCTATCCAGCGTGTCGCTGAATCGGCTGGCTTCTCGGTGGTGCGTGAATATTGCGGTCACGGTGTCGGCGAAATTTACCACACCGATCCACAGGTGCTGCACTACGGCACGCCGGGCGAAGGGATGCCACTGAAATCAGGCATGATTTTCACTATCGAACCGATGATTAATGCCGGTAAAGCCGGAACCAGCGTGCTGTCAGATGGCTGGACGGTGGTCACCAAAGATCGCTCGCTCTCGGCGCAATGGGAACATACCGTCGCCGTCACCGATGAGGGTTTTGATTTGCTCACGCCCTGGCCTGAAGGCACCGGCGACTACCCGGCGATTTAATCTCTCAGCCTGAGACCGGGTCTCAGGCTGCATTGTTAACTGCCCCTGACTTCACTCAGCGCTTCCAGCGTGCCGGAATGCCACACCTGCACATCGTTACGTCCGGCGCGCTTGACCTGATACAGCGCCTCATCGGCGCATCTCAGCCATTCATGAATTGTCGCCGCATCGCATGCCGGTGCAATCCCGATACTCACCGAGCACTGAAAGGTAGATGAAGCCGGTAGCCGCAGCAGGGCAATCCCCTGTCTTATCTGCTCTGCCAGCAACATGATGCTGGTTTCATCCGCATCCCGCACAATCACACACAGCTCATCGCCGCCAAAGCGGGCAGGTATATCTTTCAGGCCGACGCTGTCACGCAGTAGTGCCGAGATTTCTGCCAGCAGAAAGTCGCCGGTTTCATGCCCGAAGGTGTCGTTAACCTGTTTGAAGTGATCGACATCCAGCAGCATCAGCCAGGCTTTACCCTCACCTCGCTGTGTACGTAAAAACTCACTTTCAAGCCGCCGCTCAAACAGACGTCGGTTAGGTATTTTCAGACCAGGATCCATCAGCGCAATGCGTTCCAGCTCCTGATTCTTCTTTCGCAGACTCAGGGTCAGATTGTGTGAAACCACGCTGAGCGCCAGCAGATAGCCGCTGGCGAGCGGCAGAGTCAGCCAGACGGTGCGGGTAGAGAAGGTCAGTTGCAAAGGCGCCTTTTCGGCTAACCAGGCCAGTAAAAAGGTCAACAGAAAGGCCTGCAGAGCAGACTTCAGCTGACCCCAACCGCCCGCCGAGTAACGATCAGAGATCAGTACCGCCATAATAATAATTGAGGGAAGCGGACTCAGCGCCATGGTTGCCACCCAGAAGCCGCCGAAAGCGGCATCCAGCGTCAGATTCTTACGTTCAAAACCCGTGGGATCGCGCGATCGCAATGCCAGTCTGAAGGCGGCATAGGGCCAGACAAACGCATTAGTAAATAGCAGTGCGCAGAGTTCCAGGCTTTTTCCCATCTCCATCAATACTGACAGAATGGGCAGGAAACAGAGAAAGGTGCCGAGCTGGCGCATCATGAACATGCGGCGCACAAATCGCGTTGATCGGCGCTTCAGCTGAATATCGTCAGGAGTGTAGTAATTCATATGCAGACTGAAGCAGCAACAGGTTATGGCAGTTTATCGGCAATTAATGAATTAAGGTAAACTATTTACAGAATATTCTTATTGCGGGTCGCGAAGGGAATCTAATCAGGCTTTGACTTGTGTGCCTGGGACGATGGCAGTCAGGGAACAATGGCAGTAATGTGAGAAGATACCGCGCGCCATGAATACGCGCGGAGGCTTTTTATCGGCGGCCTTTAACCACTGAGGCAGACCAGTTGAAATCGCTGACTTCGCTGGCGGTCATTGAAGAAGGTTTTTTCTTACGCAGCGGTTTTTTCTTCTCCTTCTCAGCCTGCGCCCTCTCCTTCTCCAGTTTGCTGGTCATGATGATCTGACGAGCTTCACTATTGAATTCTTTCTCTTTTTTGCTATCAGGCTCTTTACCGGTTCGTTGACGGTACTTCTCGGCCAGGCCCTTATAGGTTTGCTCGACGGCCAGTCGTTCATCAGCGTTGAACTGATCAATGGAAATCATCTTTTTATCGTTCATAGCGGCGTGTCCTGTGGCGAGTTATTCCGGCAAGTGTACCGCATTTGCGGTCCGTTAACGCAGGGAATGGCATTAATCCGGTGAGCTGCTGATTCCGTCAGCACACACAGCCCGGTAATTTCTCTGAAACATGCGTTTAGCCCTGTAAAAAATAGGGTTATCTCTTAATATAAAACTAATGTTCATCAGGTTTACTGGCAGTGACCACGTACTGCCGAGGAGCTGAAGGAATGATAAAAGAGACCGATCGCCTGTCACAGGCATTATTACGGCGGCATGGGATTGGCGTTAAACAGAAACGTATACACTTCCGTGGCAGGGATCTGCTGTTTCAGCTGCACAACGCCCGATATGAGGTGTTCAACGGCGATCGCTGTATTGCAACCGTCGATACCAACAATATCAATGAAGCCATTAAGCAGTTTAAAGCGCTGGACAATCCAGGGGAGAAATAGCCATGCCAGACTATCGTCTGTTTCAGAAAGAGCAAACAGTCAGAGCCGTGAACACTGAGCGGCAGGATCAGCAGGACGCGTTAATGGCTGATGGCTATAAGATGGTGTGGGACGTGGTGCATGCCGATAACGCCGATGCCGCGCTGCTGCGCTATCAGCAATTGCGTCACGAAGAGGATAATGCTGAGCAGAGTTTCGCAACCGATTCAGTTTCAGGTAGCCTGATGAACCTGATATCCCGCTGAGTCAGTGCGGGGCTGAAGGTATAAAGCCAAAGTTACTGTTAATTCATGCTGTGCTGATTAGAATAAAGGAAATTTCCCGAATACAGGTTTCTGATGAAAATCACCATTCACAAAGAAGATGAGCTGTTTATGCACAACTTCTTTGCTGCGCCATGCCACACCGTTGAAACAGACTCACCACAGGCACAACAGATTCAGCAATCGCTTCAGCTGGCCATCCAGCAAAAAGGTGCAGAGGCTGATGGCGACTGGAAACGTAGTCTGACTTTTCTGATTCTGTTTCTCTTTTTATATGCTGCGCTGGGTGCCTCGCTGACGCTTGATCTCAGCACCACTGGCACGCCTCATAAGAGTATTGAATATGCGCTGGAAGCGATTCCGGTGCTGATCGCCTTCTCCGGCTTCTTCATCTCTATTCTCTATCTGTTCCTGACCCGCGCCAGCGCGCGTAAACAGCGTAACTGGGAAAGGACTATTCTGGTGCTGGAGAAATACTCCATCGGAAATCTGTTTAAAGCGACGCATACCCAGGGCGGAGGTACCAGCAACTACTCCGTACCCAATCTTTCCATTTCGCTCGCGCTGTTTATCTGCCTGACCTGGCTGGTGATTTATAACTATCTGACGTTTACCACCAGCGGTGTGTTTGGTAGTGTCATCTCCCTGTTTATCAGCACCATGGTTTATGTGATTCTGGATATTCAGCTGCTTAAGCCTTTTACCCATGCTGTGGAGAAAGCAGAAGCGGAAAAGAGTGACGCGGATAAAGAGCAGGATTAACTGCGCCTGGTAAGTGGCAAAAGAGATACCCGGTCAATGAGCCGGGTATTTTTTTGTTTAATCAGAACGATCCTGCTGCAAGACCCCTGCTGCACGGAGTTCAATGAGAACGGTCGATACTAAAGTATATAAGTATGTTGTAACTATAGGCAGGGCTTAATCCTTTGGGTTTAGCCCGTGTAAAAGTCAGACGGCCCGCTTTCACAGCGGGCCGTGTATTCATCACCAGTGGGTTTTCTGCATATCGATGACAAAACGATATTTCACATCGCTGGTCAGCATACGTTCAAAGGCAGTTTCGACCTCTTCACCGGTGATCATTTCAACGTCAGCCGTGATGTTGTGCTGACCACAGAAGTCGAGCATCTGCTGCGTCTCCTGGATGCTGCCAATTGAGGTGCCAGTGATGCTCAGGCGACGAAACACCATCGGTGTCACATTCGGTGATGGATGAGGTTGATCGGGTATGCCCACCAGCACCAGCTGACCATTGGTTTTCAGCGCACCGAGATAAGGATCAAGGTCGTGTGGTGCAGCGACACAGTCCAGAATGATATCCAGTGACGCCTGGCAGTCAGCCATTTGTGCGGCGTCTCGTGAGATCACCACGTTCTTAGCGCCGAGCCGGCGTGCATCTTCCCCTTTCGCCGGAGAAGTCGTAAACAGGGTGACTTCTGCGCCCAGTGCACTGGCCAGTTTAACCGCCATATGGCCCAATCCCCCAAGCCCGACCACACCCACACGATCGCCTGCTTTGACTTTAAAATGCTGCAACGGTGACCAGACGGTCACGCCAGCGCACAGCAGCGGTGCCACCGCATTCAGTGCCAGATTGTCGGGCACCGTGACCACAAAATGCTGGTCGGCGATGACATGCTGCGCATAGCCACCAAATGTCGTATTGCCGGTGTATTTATCCGTACCGTTGTAGGTCGGCGTGAAACCCGCCTCACAATATTCCTCTTCCTGCTGCTGACAGAAATGGCATTTACCGCACGAGTCGACCATCACGCCCACGCCAACCGTATCCCCGGCGGCAAATTTAGTGACGTTGCCGCCCACTGCCACTACGCGTCCGACAATTTCGTGACCGGGAACCAGCGGATAGCGGCTGACTCCCCATTCATTACGGGCCATATGCAGATCGGAGTGACAGACACCGCAGTAAAGAATTTCGATTTTCACATCGTCAGCCTGCAGCTCGCGTAACTCTACCTGGCCTGCCCGCAGCGGCTGATCTGCCTGGGACGCTATCAGTGCGTTAATTTTCATCTGTTGCCTCTTTTCACCTGGTGGTCGTAAAGAAAGCGGCCCACTATAGACACACGGAACCCCATTTGGTAGTAGTTACCTTTTGGTTACCATACTATCTGGGAAGTCACTATGCCGGTCTGGGTTGAAGGAAAACTTTGCTTTTATGCGGATTCACCGCCACGCCGCCTGCTGGAACTCTTTTCGGTGAAGTGGAGCACGATGGTGCTGCATGCGCTCTATCACTGGCCGGAAAATCGGGCACGCACGGGTGAACTGGAGCGCAGCCTGCAGGGTATTTCGAAGAAGATGCTGATTCAGACGCTGCGTGAGCTGGAGCAGCGCGGACTGGTGTCGCGTCAGGTCTGGCAGGTGGTGCCACCAAAAGTGGAATACAGCCTCACGCCGTTGGGGCATACCTTCGCACAGCCAATAGAGCAGATGTATCAGTGGGGACTGGAGAATCAGGCTGCGCTGGATGAAATGGAACATCACGCGCGCAGCCATCAGGAGAGTGCCGGATAGAAGGCCGCCAGTTCTCACGCAGTGCAGGCTTAATCGAACGGGAATTCGCGCGCCAGCACGCGGGAAATGACATTCAGCGCGCCTTCATCATTGTTGCTCTGAGTCTGATAGCGCGCCACAGCAGCGACCGAATCAGCGGCATTGGCCATTGAGAAACTGAAGCAGGCCTGACGCAGCATCTCAATATCATTGGCGCTGTCACCAATCGCCAGCACTTCGCAATCGCTGATGCCCCACTTTTCCTGCAGCAGCGCAATGCCGTGTGCCTTATGGCAGCCGGGAATAATGAGATCAATAAAGCCAAAACCGCTGGATACCGGATGCATGATGTTTTCCAGCTCGCCCAGACGGGAATGCAGTCTTTGCAGCAGTGCATCCACCCCTTCGTGCTCCAGCTTCAGCGAGAATTTGAAAATGGTGTCGTCGATGGCATAGAGGTCATCGCGTTTTTCCAGCCGGTGATAGTGGTTTGCAAGCATTGCCATCACCTCATCAGAGGTGGATGAATGCATATAGGCGCCGTTGCGTCCACAGACCACGACCGCGATGTCAGGTTCATGCGCCAGGATATCGAGGATCTTATGCACTTTCTCCTGAGCTAACTCTCCGCAGAAGATCTCTTCATTACAGTCAGAAACCCATGCGCCATTTTCCGCCACGAAAGCGATCTCATCTTTGATGTCGGGAAAATAGCGCTGCAGCTGGTAATACTGATTACCACTGGCCACCACAAAACGGATGCCCTTCTGCTTCAGCAGCGCATACTGACGTGAAAACCGCTGAACGTTGTACTGCTTATTGTCGTCCAGAAAGGTGCCGTCCATATCCACCGCAATCATCTTAACCGCCATCTCGCCTGCCCCTATACGTTCGCCGTTCTGTCCTTTCGGCTGATTGATTTGATTCATAAAGCTTACTCGCTGTGTGGATTAATGAGAATGCAAATAGTGACTTTGCTAACGGCTTTCAGAGCGTTCCGGTTCCGGAGTTGTGTTATCACGCACGTTTTTTTTCGTTAAAAGGATGTTAACCTCAGTCGAATATTACGAATGAAGGTTATTTTAATTACATTCGTAACTCAACACCCAGATATTCAGGAGCACGAGATGCGTGAAGATTCCCGATCAACCCCTTTACCTGACGACATCAAAACCGCTATTCGCGAGATGAAACAGCAGTTACGTCAACAGATTGGTGATGTCGATGCCCTTTTCCGTCAGGTTTGCGACAACATCACTGCTGCGATTGCTGAAGCAAAAGCAGATGAAAAGCGCACGGGCAGTGCCTGGCCGGTAGTGCCCATGCAGGACATTGCAGCGGGAAAGGTTTCGGATGAAACCCGGGCGCTGATTAAACGTCGCGGCTGTGTGGTAATTAAGCAGCACTTCGCGCGTGAGCAGGCGCTGGCATGGGATAAGTCGATGCTCGACTATCTGGATCACAACCGGTTTGACGAACACTATCGCGGCCCCGGCGATGACTTTTTTGGATCGCTGGCCGCCTCCCGCCCCGAAATCTATCCGATTTACTGGTCACAGGCGCAAATGCAGGCGCGGCAGAGCGCGGCAATGGCTGACGCGCAATCTTTTCTGAACCGGTTATGGAAGTCTGAATCGCAGGGCAGGCAGTGGTTTGACCCGGATGTCAGCGTTATCTATCCCGATCGCATCCGTCGCCGCTTGCCGGGCACCACCTCGAAGGGATTAGGCGCCCATACCGATTCCGGCGCGCTGGAACGCTGGTTACTCCCCGCGTATCAGCAGGTTTTCAGTAAGCTGTTTCACGGTGATTTTGCCGCTTACGACCCCTGGGATGCAGCTCACCGTACCGAAGTGGATGAGTATGATCTGCCGGGTACCACCAAATGTTCCGTGTTCCGGACCTTTCAGGGCTGGACCGCACTCTCCGATATGATCCCCGGTCAGGGCCTGCTGCACGTTGTACCAGTTCCGCAGGCGATGGCCTATGTTCTGCTGCGCCCGCTGCTTTCAGACGTACCTGAAGATGAACTGTGCGGCGTCGCGCCGGGCCGGGTGTTGCCCGTTAATGAACAGTGGCATCCGCACCTGATTGCAGGACTCTGTTCGATACCGGCCTTAGAGGCTGGCGATTCGGTATGGTGGCACTGTGATGTGATCCACGCCGTTGCACCGGTTGAAGATCAACAGGGCTGGGGCAATGTGATGTATATCCCCGCTGCACCTATGTGTGACAAAAACCGCGCCTATGCCCGGCGGGTTGCACAGGCGCTGGAGCAGGGACGTTCGCCGGGAGATTTTCCGCCGGAAGATTATGAAACAGAGTGGGACCAGCGTTTTACGCTGCAGGATCTCAATCTTAACGGACGCCGGTCGCTGGATTTGTCCTGACTCCAATCCCGCGTTGTACACCAGCGCGGGATATCCCTGTTACACTGGAGCTTCTTTTTTTCTGCGAAACGCAATTATGAACCCGCGACATCATCAGATTATTCAACTGGTTAATAGCCGGGGCAGCGTAACGGTCAGCGAACTGGCGCAGCTTACCGGGGTTTCTGAAGTGACGGTGCGTCAGGATCTCACGCTGCTGGAACGCGACCGACTGCTGCGGCGGGTTCACGGTTCCGCGCTGGCGCTGGACAGCGATAACGTCGGCACCCGCATGAATACCCGCTATCCCATCAAGCAGGCGCTGGCACGACATGCGGCCAGCCTGGTTCAGGCGGGTGAATCGGTGTTCATCGAAGGCGGCAGTACCAATGCGCTGCTGGCGCGTGCGCTGGCTGACCGCGCCGATCTTACGCTGATTACCGTCAGTCACTATATTGCCCAGCTTCTTCGGGAAGCCACCTGTGAGGTGATTGTACTCGGTGGCCTGCTGCAGAAAAGCAGTGAGTCAGTAGTCGGCCCGCTGACGCGGTATTCCATCCAGCAGGTTCATTTTCACCGGGCATTTGTTGGCGTGGATGGCTGGCATCCGGAGACCGGTTTTACCGGCCGCAACATGCTGCGCTGTGATGTGGTGGATGCCGTGCTGGCGAAAGGCGCTGAGAGCTATGCCCTGACCGACGCCTCCAAGTTTGGTCAGATTCACCCCTATCCGCTTTCATCCGGTTATCAGGTCGGGCACGTGATTACCGATGAGACGCTGGATGCGGCGACGGTAGCGCAGCTCAGGGAACAGGCGATAGAGGTGATACAGATCGCCGCAGGTTAAGCAGAACGGCCGGGGCCTTTAGTAACGGAGTCCCGCATCATCAGGCTGGCCGTGAAGGGTGCCTGAGTATGCCAGTCTCCGCCATCAAGCATGTTCAGCAGGCGGTTAATCGTCTCATCGATCATCTCGGTGACCGGCAGTTTCATGCTGGATAACGACGGCGTGATGAAGGGCGCCAGCGGAATATCATCAAAGCCAATCACCGAAACCTGCCCGGGTACCGCGATGCTGCATTCAGTCAGACGTTTAATGGCACCAATCGCCATCTCATCATTACTCGCCACCAGCGCACTGAATGTCACCCTGCGTTCCAGCAGCATGTCCACGGCCGCCATACCGCTCTGCGCCGTCCATTTACCGGTCACGATTCGCCGGGAATCGGCTTCAATGCCCTGTGCGGCCAGCGCAGCGTGATAGCCGGAAAGTCGCTCGACGCCGGTCGGCGAATCGAGCGAACCGGTGATAAACGCGATCTCGCGATGCCCCTGATTCAGCAGATGGCTCACCGCCGTGGCGCTGCTGGCGTGCTGATCGCTGTAAATGCAGTAGCTATGGTTGACGCGCAGCCGCCGGTTGATCACCAGTATCGGCTGTTTGTGCCGGGAGATAATCGCATCCAGTGCGTCAATGCTCAGGAAGCGCGGATAGATAATGATGCCGTCACAGCGCAGATCGAGCAGAAACTGTATCGCCGCCTCTTCCTGCTCAGCGGTGTGTTTGCCGTCCGCCAGAATCAGCTGGCGGCCCTGCTGCTCCAGTATGCGCGCGGAGTGTGCCATTAGTTCAGTGAAGTAGCTGCCGCTGTAGAGCGTATTGGTGATCACCAGTCCAATGGTCTGAGAGGTTTTTGTCGCCAGGTTGCGCGCCAGCAGATTGGGCCGGTATCCGGTTTCGGCAATCGCCTTCAGTACTTTTTCGCGCTTTTCCTGCCCGACATAGCCATTGCCCGAGAGCACACGTGACACTGTCGCTTTTGAGACGCCCGCCCTGTTTGCCACTTCCTGAATCGTTGCCATGGTGATGCTCCTATGCTGCGTCGTCCTGCAGTCTACCTAAGCCTCTCAATCTTGGAAATATTTACCCCGCCTTAGTATGAAGTTACCTGGCAGCATCAGGTGATGGAGTTCACAAAAAAGAGAACTTGATGATTTTGGCGCTTGTCGGCGCTGTGAAAGCACTTCATGATTTTGTGAAACCGGTTTCCTATTTGCCTGTCCGCAGGCGCAAAAACATAAAAACTTTGACCGATTTACCCTACAGAGAAGAGCGATCATGCCCAGAAATTATGCCGAGGTGTCACGCGCCATCGTTGATGCGCTAGGCGGCCTCACCAATATCGAAGCCGTAACCCACTGCATGACCCGCCTGCGGTTTGTGTTAAAAGATGAAGCTCAGGTCGACTATCCCCGGCTCAAGGCGATCAATGGCGTTATGGGCGTGGTGCACAACGACACTCAGTGCCAGGTGATCATTGGTAACAACGTGTCACAGGCTTATCAGGCGGTGCTGGAGCTGGGATCGCCCGCAGCGACATCGACTGCACTCGTGAAACGTAAAATCACGCTGCGAGGCATCGGTGCAGGGATTCTTGATGCGCTGGTGGGCACCATGTCGCCGCTGATTCCGGCCATTATTGGCGGGTCAATGGTTAAGCTGCTGGCGATGATCCTGGATATGGCGGGCGTGTTTGAGAAAGGCTCATCAACGCTGGTCATCCTCAACGTGATTGGCGATGGCGCATTTTTCTTCCTGCCGATCATGGTAGCCGCCTCTGCGGCGCTGAAATTCAAAACGAACATGTCGCTGGCGATCGCCATTGCCGGTGTACTGGTTCATCCCAATTTTGTTGAGCTGATGGCGAAAGCGGCACAGGGTCAGGCGGTGGAATTTGCTTACATCCCGGTGACCGCGGTGAAATATACCTACACCGTAATCCCGGCGCTGGTGATGACCTGGATCCTGTCGCACATCGAGCGCGGCGTGGATCGTATTACCCCTGCCGTCACTAAAAACTTCCTGAAACCGATGCTGATTGTGCTGATTGCGGCACCCATCGCGATTGTGCTGATCGGTCCGATTGGCATCTGGATCGGCAGCGGCATCTCCGCGCTGGTCTACACCGTGCATGGCTATCTTGGCTGGCTTTCCGTCGCGATTATGGGCGCAATCTGGCCGCTGCTGGTGATGACCGGGATGCATCGGGTGTTCACCCCCACCATCATCCAGACCATTGCCGAAACCGGCAAAGAGGGCATGGTGATGCCGTCAGAGATTGGCGCCAACCTTTCGCTGGGAGGATCGTCGCTGGCGGTGGCGTTCCGGACCAAAAACCGTGAACTGCGCCAGACCGCGCTGGCAGCGGCGGCATCAGCGATTATTGCCGGCATTTCAGAACCGGCGCTGTATGGCGTTGCGGTCCGCTTAAAACGACCGCTGATCGCCTGTCTGATCAGTGGTTTTATCTGCGGCGCGGTAGCAGGCATTGGCGGGCTGGCCAGCCACTCCATGGCCTCTCCTGGCCTGTTTACCAGCGTACAGTTCTTCGATCCCACCAATCCCATGAGTATTGTCTGGGTCGGTGCGGTCATGGTGCTGTCTGTGGTGCTGTCATTTGTGCTGACGCTGCTGTTAGGTTTTGAAGATATTCCTGAAACCGAACCCGAAATCAAAACCGCACCCGAAAGCGCAACGCAACCTGCGCCCGTTACCGAACGCGCTAACGCGATTAATAGCCACTAAAGGAAAGGGTCACGCTGACCCGGAAAAGAGGATTGCATGTCTGATTCAAGGTTTCCGCAAGGATTTTTATGGGGCGGCGCACTGGCCGCCAACCAGAGTGAAGGCGGTTTTCGTGAAGGCGGAAAGGGCTTAACCACCGTCGACATGATTCCACATGGCCTGCACCGTATGCCGGTCAAACTCGGTCTGGAAAAGCGTTTTACCCTGCGTGACGATGAATTTTATCCCAGCCATGAAGCCATCGATTTTTATCACCGCTATCCGGAAGACATTGCGCTGATGGCGGAGATGGGGTTCAGCGTGTTCCGCACGTCGATTGCCTGGAGCCGTCTCTATCCCAATGGCGATGAACTGACGCCCAATCCGCAAGGCATCGCCTTTTACCGCGCGGTCTTTGAGGAGTGCCGGAAATATAATATCGAACCGCTGGTCACGCTCTGTCACTTTGATGTGCCGATGCATCTGGTGACTGAATATGGCTCGTGGCGCAATCGCAAAATGGTCGACTTTTTTGCCCGCTATGCCCGCAGCTGCTTTGAGGCGTTTGATGGCCTGGTGAAATACTGGCTGACCTTCAATGAGATTAATATCCTGCTGCACAGCCCCTTTTCCGGCGCCGGTCTGGTGTTCGAACCCGGTGAGAACAAGGATCAGGTAAAGTATCAGGCGGCCCATCATGAACTGGTCGCCAGCGCGCTGGTGACGCGCATCGCGCATGAAGTGAATCCGATGAACCAGGTCGGCTGCATGCTGGCAGGCGGCAACTTCTATCCCTGGTCGAGCAAGCCGGAAGATGTCTGGGCTGCGCTGGAAAAGGATCGCGAAAACCTGTTCTTTATTGACGTGCAGGCGCGTGGGGCCTATCCGGCCTACGCCGCCCGCGTATTCCGTGAAAAAGAGGTGACGCTTGAGATCGCTGACGGCGATGACGACATTCTGAAAAACAGCGTCGATTTTGTCTCGTTCAGCTACTACGCCTCACGTTGCGCCTCGGCAGAAATGAACGAGCAGAACAGCAGCGCCGCCAATGTGGTGAAATCCCTGACCAATCCCCATGTACCGCGCAGTGAGTGGGGCTGGGGTATCGATCCGCTCGGCTTACGCATCACGATGAATATGATGTATGACCGCTATCAGAAGCCGCTGTTTCTGGTGGAGAATGGCCTGGGCGCGCGCGATGAGATCGAATCAAATGGCGAGATCAACGATGATTACCGCATCAGCTATCTGCGCGAACATATCCGCGCCATGGGCGACGCGATCGAGGATGGCGTGCCAGTGATGGGTTACACCAGCTGGGGCTGTATCGATCTGGTTGCCGCCTCAACGGGTGAAATGAGCAAGCGCTACGGATTTGTCTATGTTGACCGCGACGACCTGGGTAACGGCACGCTGGCGCGCACGCGGAAGAAATCCTTCTGGTGGTACAAAAAAGTCATTGCCAGTAATGGTGCGGATCTTGAGTGACAACGTCACTTAAAATCTATCGTCATGCTGTTACTGGCGCGACAGCAACGCCGGAACAGAACGCTTATTTCTGCCGTTGTACTCCGGCAGTAATTATCGTATAACCAATGTCTCCGAGGGGTGTCCTGTAATGGGCTGAGATGGCGTAAGCCGAACCCTTTGAACCTGATCTGGGTCATGCCAGCGAAGGGACGGGTCGGCAGATTTTCTGCGTCATCTCCTGCAACATTCCCTGTTCCAGACCGTATGCCCGGATCTCCCTGTTACTGGAGATCCTATGTCACATCCGCTTTTCGACACCGGCTTTTATGGTCGTCTGCGCCAGCAGGCGGGCAGTCAATGGCACGCCTATATCGGGCACGATTTTGTGCGGCAACTCGGTCAGGGCACCCTGCCACCCGCCGCCTTCCGCCACTATCTCACCCAGGATTATCTGTTTCTGTTGCACTTCGCCCGTGCCTGGGGCCTGCTGATCAGCAAACTTTCCGAGCCAGCAGCCTTACGCAGCGCAACGGCATCGCTTAACGCTATCGTCAGCGAACTGCCACTTCACCAGGCTTACTGCCAGCAATGGGGCATCAGCGAGGCGGCTATGGCGAGTGAACCCGAAGCCGTGGAAACGCTCAACTACACCCGCTACGTGCTGGACGTGGGTCACACCGGGGATGCGCTGGAGCTGCTGACCGCGCTGATGCCGTGCGTTGCCGGTTACGCTGAAATTGGCCTTACACTACTGCATGATCCCGCAACCCGCTTTGAGGGGAATCCTTACGCGGCATGGATAGAAAATTACGGCGACGAAGCCTATCTGGCTGGCGTTCGCTCCTCACTTTCACTGTTTGAAACCCTGGCCCGGCAGCGTGCCGGTGAACACCGGTTTCACCCGCTGGCGGAGATTTTTACCACTGCAACCCGGCTGGAAGCCGCTTTCTGGCAGATGGGTCTCAACCATGCTGCCGCCCAGCGGATCAGCTCATGAACCTGCCGTGCAGTCCGGTGCCGCCAGGCATTTCAATTCGCCAGCTCAGCCTGAATTATGGCCAGCAGCCACTCTTCAGCCAGCTTGATCTGGAGATCGCGGGCGGTGCTTTTACCGCTTTACTGGGTGCCAGCGGCGTCGGAAAAAGCAGCCTGATGCGGGTTATTGCTGGTCTGACGCCACCCACCGCCGGGCAGGTCAGCGGCAGCGACGGCCTGCCACTGACCGGACGCATCGCCTGGATGGGGCAACAGGATCTGCTCTATCCATGGCTGACGGTTGAACAAAATGTCTGCCTCGCCAGTCGCCTGAAAGGTGAAAGGGCCGATCGCGACTGGGCGCAGCATCTGCTGATGCGGGTAGGTCTGAGCCACTCTGCAAACGCGCGACCCGCGACACTTTCCGGCGGGATGCGTCAGCGCGCCGCGCTGGCCCGCACCCTCTACACCCGTCAGCCCATTGTGCTGATGGATGAGCCCTTCTCCGCACTGGATGCACTCACCCGCGCTCAGATCCAGACGCTGGCTGCAGAAGTGCTGGTCGGACACACCGTGCTGCTGATTACCCATGACGCCGCTGAAGCCAGTCGGCTCAGTCACCACATGCTGGTGATCGGTTCTGCGGGAATTGAAACCTGCCCGCCCCTGGCGGGCCAGCCACCTCGGGCTGCAGACGACATACAGGTAATGCAGAGTCAGGCCGCATTGCTGAAGCAGCTGAGCAGGATAGCGGGATGAGATTACACAAAGGTTTTGCCAGTTTTCACCGTGGAGTGATGCTGTTTGCCGGACTGATTGCGCTGTGGTGGCTCGCCACGCTGACTTCGGTTCCGGCCTTTCTGCTGCCCTCACCCGCTGCGGTCGCCATCGCACTGTGGCAAAACGCCGGCTATCTCGGCCATCACACCCTGATTACTCTGACCGAGATCGTCAGCGGCATGGCTCTCGGCGTGCTGCTGGGGAGTGTGCTGGCGCTGGGCATGACCTTTTCGCCGTGGCTGCAGCGCTGGATGATGCCGCTGGTGATCACCAGCCAGGCGATTCCGGTTTTTGCCCTGGCGCCGCTGCTGGTGCTCTGGTTTGGTTTCGGCATGGGCGCAAAGGTCGCGATGGCCGTCCTCGTAATCTTCTTCCCGGTGACCTCCGCCTTTTTTGATGGCCTGCGTCGCGTCACGCCCGGCTATCTCGATCTGGCTCGCACGCTGGGCGCATCACCTGCAGCGCAACTGCGCCATGTCCGGCTATTAGCCGCGCTGCCCGCCCTGGGCTCAGGATTGCGGATGGCGGCAGCCGTCGCGCCAATAGGCGCAATCATCGGTGAATGGGTCGGCTCGGCCGAGGGGCTGGGCTACGTGATGCTGAATGCCAACGCCCGGATGCAGAGCGACCTCTGTTTCGCCGCCTTGTTTATTCTGGTGCTGATGACGCTGGCCCTGTGGCTGACCCTCGACATCCTGCTGCGCCGCCTGATTACCTGGGCACCCGAGACACATTAATGACTAAACCAATGAGAAAACCCATGACAAAAATGCCTCTGTTTACCCTGCTGTTCAGCGCCACCTTAGCCACACAGGCTCAGGCGATGGAGAAACTGACACTGGTGCTCGACTGGTATATCAACCCCGATCACGCACCCATTATGGTGGCCCAGCAGACCGGCGCGTTTGCGGCAGAAGGGCTGGAGGTTAACATTGTGCCGCCTTCTGATCCGGCGCTGCCGCCGCGTCTGGTGGCAGCAAAGCAGGCGGACTTAGCGATTACCTATCAGCCGCAGCTGCATTTCTTCGCCGATCAGGGATTGCCCTTGATGCGGGTGGGGACGTTGATTAACAGTCCGCTGAATACGCTGATGACGTTAGACGAAACGGTAAAAAAACCAGCCGATTTAAAAGGGAAACGCATCGGCTATTCGGTCAGCGGCATTGAACAGGCGACGCTGGCGACCATGCTGAACCATGATGGCGTTAAAGCCGATCAGGTTAAGCTGGTTAACGTCAATTTCCAGCTCACCAGCGCCCTGATGACCGGGCAGGTGGATGCCGTTATCGGCGGCTATCGCAATATCGAAGCGCTTGAGATGAAACAGCACGGTAAAAACCCGGTAGTCTTCAACGTCGAGGATTATGGTGTTCCGGCCTATGACGAACTGATCATCGTCGCCAACCGTGATGAGGCACACTCGGAGAAAATCAAAAAGTTTTTGCGGGCATTGAAGAAGGGTAATGCGCAGTTGCAGGCGCACCCGGAGGAGAGCTGGCAGGCTTTTGCCCGCGCGCATCCGGAGCTGAACACGCCGCTGAATCATCAGGCATGGCGTGCTACCCTGCCGCTGTTCGCTGCCGATCCGGCAAAACTGGATCGCGCACGCTATCAGGCTTACGAGCAATTTCTGTTTGATAACAAGCTGATTAAAAGCATCACGCCGGTTGAGCGCTACGCCACCGGCAGTGAGTAATAAGAGAGCCCGCAACGATCGCTGCGGGCCATATTCCTGGCATCACTTCTGATAAAGCCAGTGTTCAATATCGCTGGCTGGCAGCGGTTTTGAAAAGAAGTAGCCCTGGATTTGATCGCAACCGTAAGTTTTCAGCAACGTCAGGGTGGCTTCCGTCTCAACGCCCTCGGCCAGCACGGTGTAGTTCAGCTCTTTCAGCATCTGAATAATGCATCTGACGATGATTTTTGATGCATCATCCTCACCCATACGCGAGATCAGGGATCGGTCGATCTTAATCACATCCAGCGGGATATCCTGCAGATAGCTGATGTTGCTGTAACCGGTGCCGAAATCATCCAGCGAGATCACAAAACCGTGTGATTTCAGCGCTTCCAGCCCGCTGATCGCCACATCGGTTTTGGTGATCAGTTCATTCTCCAGGCACTCAATGCCCAGAATAGAATTGGGTAACTGAGCCGCCGCTAATTTTGCCACCAGCCGATCGGCAAAATCGGGCTTTGCGAAGTCGCGTTCGCTGACGTTGATCGAAACCGGAATCAGATCGTATTCGCGATCCCAGCGCGCAAGCTGCTCAATGGTGTGATCGATAACCCAGTTGGTCAGATCGGAAATCAGGTTGGTTTTACCCGCTAACGGAATGAACTCAGAAGGGAAAAGCTCGCCCCGCTCAGGATGATTCCAGCGGATAAGCGCCTCCAGCCCGACCGTTTTACCGCTTTTGAGACACACTTTAGGCTGCCAGGCCAGGTAAAGCTCTTCGTCTTTATTCAACGCCTGAGCCAGATCGTTCATGATCATAAAGTCATCGGTGCGCCGCGAGTCGTAACTCTCTTCAAAACACATTGCATTGATGTTCTCATCCACCGCCTCATGCAGCGCGCTCACGGCCTGACGCACCGTTTCATTGGCATCCATCTGGCCCGGTACAAACTCTGTTTCACCGGTAAAGACATCCAGGTCGAGCGTGATATTTTCCGCCAGATCGGCCTTCATGCCCTTAAACAGGTCGATCATGTTATGTGCTGTATAACGACCCGAGTAAGGCTGAACAATGGCAAAACGGCCTGGGGCGAAAGTATAGAGCGTTTCATTCTCCGGAAGATTGAGCCGGTGAGCGACATCCTGCGCCATCTGCTTTAGCAGTTTCTCCATCGGCGCAATGCCCACCGCACGGGAAAGCTCATAGGCGCGAATGATGTCGAGGCAGTCGATAAGAATCAGGCGAAAGCGGCTCTGTGGTGCGACAAGAGTCAGTTGCTGAATATCACGAATCAGGCGTGGGCGATTCGGCAGGTGCGTAATGACGTCGGCAAAACCCGCATTGTTCCAGGCATCCAGAAATGAGGTGACCAGCGTAGCCAGTGAGCGCAGCGTGGCGAGTTTCTCATCCGTAAAAGGATGTGGCTGGGTGTCGGTGACGCAGAGTGTGCCCAGCACCGCGCCGTCGAGGTTCTGCAGCGAGACACCGGCGTAGAAACGAATATGCGGATCGCCTTTCACAAACGGGTGCGTGACAAAGCGCTCATCCAGTAAGGTGTCATACACCACCAGATGTCCCTCACCATCAATGACGTGGCGGCAAAGAGATTCATCACGGGTCGATTGCTTAAGATCGAAGTTGCGGGACGCTTTAATATATTGGTTATGATCGTCAATAATTGAAATGAAGCTGCCAGAAATACCCAGCACCTGGCTGGCGAGATTAACGAATCTTTCCAGCACCTTATCCCGGGCTTCATCCGGGGACAAAAGTGCCTTGATCGCACTCAGACGTTTTACGTCGCTGCCATTTTGCTCGTTATGCACTGAAACCTCTCCTATGCAGGCGCAAAAATCGAAAATAATTTAGCTCAGAAATGCTCAATTAGCGCCCAATTATCAGATAAATAGCGGCTCAATCTGACAGTACTTTCACAGTGAAACAGTGTCGCATGATATCTGATCGCTGTCGAAATCATTTAACGCTCTTCTTTCATGTGCGCAACCTGCGGCGACTCCGTCCTGAAGCCCAGACCGATCAGGCGTCCCAGTACAAAACGCAGAAACGGCAGGCGCTGGATAATCACGGGAACCTTGCTGCTTCCCGTAGGTTTTCTTCTGGCTTTGTTACGGCTCATCTTGATCTGCAAAAACTGCGTGGCGACGGTAGGGAACTGACGGCGCTTCTGCACTTTTTCCAGATCGCGCAGCTGCAGTTCTCCCCGCTTCAGAGGATCGGTCAAAAGATTCGCCGTCGCTACCGCATCCTGAATCGCCAGATTTACGCCAACCCCACCAATCGGCGACATGGCATGCGCCGCATCACCAATGCAGAGAAGCCCGGGCTTCGCCCACTTATCCAGGCGGTCAATACGTATCGTCAACAGTTTGAACGCCTCCCAGCTCTCGATTTCCGCCATGCGCGCAGGCCCGAACGGCGACAGTGCGGCAACTTCCGCTTTAAATGCGTCGAGTCCGGCGGCCTGTTTCGCTTCAAACTCCCCTTTCGGAATAGTCAGTCCGCACTGCCAGTAGTCGCCGCGATCGATAACAATAAAGTTCTGGCGTGGCCCTTTATGCCCCATACCCAGATCGGGATCCTGCGGCTGTTTACTTAAGCGGAACCAGATGACATCGCGTGCTGCGCCGAATTCCTGTCCGGTCAGTCCTGCCGCTTCGCGTACGCGTGAATGGCGGCCATCTGCACCGACCACCAGTTTACAGCGGATGTGCAGTTGCTGATTCCCGCGGGAAGCTATCACACCACTGACCTTGCCATTTTCAACATTCAGCGACTCAAAAGAGGTCGACTGCAGCAGGCTGAAGCCCGAATACCGGGCGCTCTGTTCAGCCATATAGTTCAGGAAATCCCACTGCGGCATAAAGGCGATAAAACGGCACTGAACCGGCAGGCGTGAGAAATCGGCCATCGTAATACTCTGTCCGCCGATTTCCGCCTCCAGCTTTTCGGCACGCTGATGCGGCAGCGTCAGGAAAGATTCCAGCAGACCGAGCTGGTGCATAATTTCCAGCGTCGAGGGATGGATGGTGTCACCGCGAAAATCGTGGAGAAAATCGGCGTGCTTTTCGATCACCACCACGCGCAGGCCTGCGCGGGCGAACAGATAACCCAGCATTAATCCGGCCGGGCCACCGCCGACGATACAACAGTCAGCGGTGATAATTTCAGTGGAATGTGGCTGCATGTCAGCTCCCTGTCACGCCAGTATTGCTATGATTATTGCGTCGACCGTGGCGACATTGCCGCAGTCGGTCGGGGATATTGTGCTCAGGCTAATCACTCAATGCGATTAATATCAACTGAAAACTGCCGAAGACCCGATCCTGTCCTCAGCAGTCAGGAGACCATCATGAACGTGATCCGCAACACGCTGTTTATTCTGCCGCTGTTAAGCCCGCTGATTGTGGCAGCCGCACCCTACGACACGCTGAAGTTTGCGCTGCGTCAGCAGCAAATAACTGACGATCTGCGCCAGAAGTGCCAGCTATCGCCAGCCATCTCCGATGAAAAACTGCGTAAGACGTTTCTTAACGATAAGCAGAACCAGAAGCAGAATCAGGTCACGCTGACCGCGGCGGCTCAGGCGCTGAAAAACCAGGATGATCCAGCCTACCGCGAACGCATGGCGCAAGTGGTTTGTCCACCACAGACGAATTAACCTTTTACCCCGATGAAATTGATCCTGACGTTTGTTTTCACCTTATCACTCAGTAAACTGGGGCGCTGGTCTGGTTGAACAAGAATGTCTCTCAATGAATGAAGAATCACCGCAGCCGGTTTATGTTCCCCGCTCCATCGCGGCGCGCAGCCGGATGTTTCGCGCCCTGCTCTATCGTGATAAAACACCGCTGGCGATGCTGTTCTGTGCCGCGCTGGTCGGTACGCTGGTTGGCCTGGCGGGCGTGACGTTTGCCCGGGCCGTTGAAACAATACAGCAGTGGCGTGCTGACACGCTTATACCATCGCAGTTTCAGGGCTGGATGCTCTACGCCGCCGCCTTTGCCATCTCGGCTCTGCTGGCGATGGTGGGCTATTTTCTCGTCAGGCGCTTTGCTCCCGAAGCGGGTGGCTCCGGTATCCCTGAAATTGAAGGGGCGCTGGAAGAGCTGAGGCCTGTGCGCTGGTGGCGGGTGATTCCGGTGAAGTTCTTTGGCGGCATGGGCACGCTGGGTGCCGGTATGGTGCTGGGCCGGGAAGGCCCGACAGTGCAGCTCGGCGGGAACATTGGCCGCATGGTCATTGATCTTCTGGGGATGCGCAGCAATGAGGCACGCCATACGCTGCTGGCAACTGGCGCGGCGGCCGGTCTGGCGGCGGCGTTCAATGCGCCGCTGGCGGGCATCCTGTTTATCATCGAGGAGATGCGTCCGCAATTCCGCTATAACCTGATTTCAATTAAAGCCGTGTTTACCGGTGTGATTATGGCCAGCATTGTGTTCCGCTGTTTCAACGGCGAACAGGCGGTGATCTCCGTCGGCAAGCTGGCTGATGCGCCGGTGCAGACGCTGTGGCTCTATCTGGTGCTCGGGATGATTATCGGTATGGTCGGCGTGCTGTTTAACCGCCTGATATTTATCACGCAGGACCTTTTTGCGCGCTTTTATGCCGGTAAAACGGCGCGCGTGGTGCTGGCCGGTGCATTGCTGGGCGGCGGTTGCGGTATTCTGGCTCTGATGTTTGCACCTGGCGCAGGCGGCGGTTCAGAACTGATCCCACAGGCGGTCCATGGCGTCTTCCCGTTCACCCTGCTGCTGATCATCTTTCTGGTCAGGCTGGTGACCACCCTGCTCTGTTTTGGCTCAGGTGCGCCGGGCGGTATTTTTGCGCCGATGCTGGCGCTGGGTACGCTGCTCGGCACAGCCTTTGGGGTGGCCATGTCGGACCTCTTCCCGTTTTATCATCTGGAAGCGGGCACCTTTGCTATCGCGGGGATGGGAGCACTGTTTGCGGCGTCGGTAAGGGCACCGCTGACCGGTATCGTTCTGGTGCTGGAGATGACCGATAACTATCAGCTGATATTGCCGATGATTATTACCTGTCTGGGCGCTACGCTGCTGGCGCAGTTTCTGGGAGGGAAACCACTCTACTCCTCAATACTGGCCCGCACGCTGGCGCGTCAGGCAGAAGCTACCCGCCCGTAGGGGCGGGTGACCGGCTTAATTACTTACCATCAAAATAGTCAGCAGGCATCTGTCCAGGTGCCTGATTAATCACTTCATCGTTATCTGGACCTTCATTCTTCATATAGGTCACTTTCGCAAACTCTGGAATGATCACATACGGATAGGCCGGCCCTTCATCGCGGAAGCGGTGCATATCTTCAATGAAGTCATTCTGATAACAGATAGTTTTTTCCGGATGCTGACCTTCACCGGCAATCCACTGCGGGAAGAAAATTGTGCCGTGAACCAGGGTGCGATTCAGATCAAAAAGCAGGCTGACGCAGGTGCCGGTGGGTTCATGCCAGTCTACTTTGTAGATGCCAGGGGCGAACTGAATCGCATGCATTTTCTGGTTGGTCACCCAGCGGCCACCTACCAATCCCTGATGAATGCGGTAGTCGCAGGTGGTTTCGTTGCGAGCATACCACTCATATTTCCAGCCATTATCATAGGTATAGACAAAATGCGTACCGACGAACTGAGAAAGATCGCTGGAGATATTCTCTGGAGATTCTGCAGACATTTTAACCTCTGTTTGAATAGCGCACTTAACAGGCGCAGATGAATTTCAAAAGAAAGCTATAGCGCAATAACTCGGTGAATATTGACTATGACGTAGATTGATTTTTTTGCCATCTGAAAACGGAAATGGTTTGCGATGGGTAAATTAAAAACCCATTAAAAAACCCTTCCCGTCCCCCTGAAGGCTATACACTCCAGAAAAGAGATATTTTCATATAAATTACTAATTAAATCTTATAGATGAATAGTTTTGATGTGAGATATCTATCAGTCATCTATCACCATGCTGAGTAAGTCTTTCTTCAGTATACTTTCGATATAGAGCTTATTTTTCAATAATTTAAAAATTTATAACGGATGTATTTTCCTTTTTTTGGGTTGATTATGCTTTCATCATTACTTTGCCAGATAAGACCCTGTCAGGACAATTTGAAACTGGGCAAGTTGATGTGGCGTTGCTGACGCCAGAGACCACGCCGCCGACATTGCATACGCAGCAACTGTTCAATGAAGAATATGTTTGTCTGCTGAGTGAAAATCATCCTCTGGCGGGCAGTGCGACGCTGTCACTGGATGAGTTTTGTGCGCAGGATCATGCGCTGGTTTCGTGGCCCGGCGGAAATTTTCATGGGGTTACCGACCAGGCTTTGGCTGCGATTGGCCGGGCCCGCCGGGTAACGCTCTCAGTTTGCAGTTTTCTGGTGCTCCCGGAAATTTTGCGCGTCACTGATTTGGTAAGCGTGGTACCGAAACGACTGGCGGTCGACACTACGGGTCTGGTCATGTTGCCAGCCCCCCTGGTCATCCCCGGCTTCAGCAAAATCATGGCCTGGCATAACCGAACCCATCATCACAAAGGGCATGAGTGGCTGCGTGAAATACTGCCGTCCGTGGCTAAAATGGTGGTGCGCTGACAGGGATACCGGACTGCGGCTCACTGTTTTGCGATTTTGTTTAAGCAACAGACAGGATAACGGGGCGTTATATCGCATTCTGTCCGACGTCGAAAAGGCAAAATCGCGCTTTGCTATGTCGATAGCGGGGTAAAAATTGATGCTGGGGAATTCAGGAAAGAGAGTGTTGAGCTGAGGAAAAAATAGCAGGAGAATAAATCGCGCGTGAATCACTTTAAATATTATCAATAAAAGCTGCTTTGATAATGTTAATTACTCATATTTACGTTCTGAAAAGAACTGACAGACAACGTAAAATGATAAAAGCCCTGACTGAAATAGCCAGGGCTTTTAAGGTACTACAGATTTTACGTTTACCATTAACTAACTTAATTGATAGGTACTACTTCGGTACTGCTATTTATGAACAGATCCTGCGGATAATAATGATCACGATACTGAAATGTCACTATTATTATCGGTTTCAACCACCTGATAGTCTTTCAGGAGACAAAGACAGGTCAGGCCCGTATAAATCTGCACACCCCCATCGCGATATATACTCTTTGATGCGTTGCCTTACTTTCATTACGACGTTTAAACCGCAATCGTATCCTGTCGTAACGTAACGTTCAGAACTACGAGGCCTTACATCATCGCGACGCGATACTACATACTTCTTAAAGACTTACTTCGACTCCATTTAACAGGGTTATCATTAACTAACGAACAGTTTTAAAGAACAATGTTTAACAGAACCACCGACAAGTTCAACTCACAAATTTGTCGGACCTTTTTACTTTACTCGTAACGCTTTTGTTTCCGGTTTATCAGGGCAACTGCACGCCGCTGATGAGTCCTACTTTACGGATATAAAAAACGATGTCAACACTGGTTTTAAAAACATGTTTATATTTTCAGTGAATTTTTCAGGCAATAATTTAGCTCTGAAAACGCCCGTAAATTTATTATCAATGTTAAGAAAAATTGAGCTCTAATCTATTCAACCTGAATAATTAAGCAGGTCACTATCTGCCCTAGCACTTAACGGTAGGAATAAAAAAGGCGCCCGCAGGCGCCCTCAAAACTCAGCATGCTGTAAAGAGCTTTATTTCGCCAGACTTGCCAGTAAAACCTTCGCGGTCTCGGCTGATGAACCTGGGTTCTGACCGGTAATCAGCAAGCCATCCTGAACCGTATAGGACTGCCAGTCATCACCGCGTGAGTAAAGGCCGCCGTTCTGTTTTAGCACATCTTCAACCAGGAACGGCACCACCTCAGTCAGGCCAACGCCCTCTTCTTCACTGTTCGTAAAGCCAGTAACTTTCTTTCCTTTGACCAGAGGCGTGCCATCAGCATTTTTCACATCACGCAGGACACCTGGAGCATGACAGACCAGCGCAACCGGTTTGCCCGCCTGCAGGGTTTGCTCAATCAGCGAAATGGAGTGTTTGTCGTTTGCCAGATCCCATAAAGGACCATGGCCGCCTGGATAGAAAACGGCATCAAACGCTGCCTGATCAACAGTATCAAGCTTGACGGTCGAGGCCAGTACTGCCTGAGCAGCAGAATCGGCATGGAAGCGGCGGGTCTCATCAGTCTGAGAATCGGGTTCATCACTTTTTGGATCGAGTGGAGGCTGTCCGCCCTTCGGTGAAGCCAGGGTAATCTCTGCGCCCGCATCAAGAAATGCATAGTAAGGTGCGGCAAGTTCTTCCAGCCAGAAACCGGTCTTCTTGCCAGTGGTGCCCAACTCATCATGCGAGGTCAAAACCATTAAAATTTTCATTTCCGCTCCATATCACAGTTAGTCGGTTTCAGGTGTAAGGATAGTCAGAACCAGCGTCTAAGCCGCTATCGTCTGCGTTGACCCGTTAATCATGGCGGGGTTACGAATATTTATGAAATTTATTTCTTCAATTTCAGTTATTCACATAGCATTATAGCTTAATGAAATACGATCTGAATTTACTGCCAGTTTTGCTGGTCATGATGGAAGAGCGCAACGTTACCCGCGCAGCGGAACGGCTTGGCATAACCCAGCCGGCGCTTTCTAATGCATTAAATCGGCTGCGTGAAACGCTCAACGATCCGCTATTTATCCGCGAACGTTACGGGATGCGACCGACGCCGAAAGCGGAACAGCTGGCTCAGGTGGTCGGTGCTGCGCTGTCATCGATCGACAAGGTTATTCTTGGCCAGCAGGACTTTGATCCGCTTCATGCCACCCGGCTCTTCACGCTTGCGCCTAACAGCTATGTCGAATTCATCATGATGCCTGCCATCGTGGCTCGTCTGAGGAGCTGTGCGCCCGGCATCCGACTCCGCCTCACTCCTTTTGGCAATGACGTCACTGAAACCGGTGTGATTTCAGGTAATACCGATATGGTGCTGGGCCGTATCGTGGAGCCGCCCGACAATCTCGTCGTTCAGCACCTGATGAATGAAGGTCTGGCCTGCGTGATACGCGCCGATCATCCGCTGGTGGGCGAAAACCTCAGCGCAGAGCAATATGAGCAGTTAAAGCACGTCAACGTTCTGCCGCCTGGCCGTATGCGCGCCGGGTTATATCAGGCGCTTGAGCAGCGGGGCCTGCGTCGTCAGGTTGCAGTCTCCGTCACCCACTTTCTGGCCGTGCCGGAAATGATTGCGGTCACGGACTACTGCGCGACCCTGCCGCGTTTGATCTGTCAGCACCTTTCACGCGATCAGCGGCTCAGAATCATTCCCGCGCCGGTTGACCTGGGCACCTTTCCGGTTGAAATGGGCTGGCATGCACGCTATCGCGACGATCCTGCCCATCGCTGGTTCAGGGCGTTGATAACGGAGACGGCACAGTCGCTGTCTGATCCTCAGATAAACAATTAGCACGATCACCATTGCCGCACTAATAGTTAATATTGATATCATAACCTGAGTTACTATTATTCCCATCGGAGGCAAACATCCTCCCAATTCATAACTCAGGAATATGACCATGAAAAACGTAAAAGCACTTTCAATCGCCGCACTCGCAACTCTTTCTCTGATCTCTTTTGGCAGCTTTGCCGAGAGCGTTTCTGTCACCTCATCCACACTGGATGGCGCAGAATCAAAAATTGCTGCTCAGGCTCAGGAACAGGGTGCGCAGTATAAAATTACGGAAGCGAACACCAACAACCGTGTTCACATGACCGCAGAACTGTATAAATAACGGATGGTCGCAAACGGATTTGCCAGAAGAGGCTGCCCAATGGGCAGCCTTTTTTGTGTCCGATCAGGCCAGACGGGCGGCTGGGGCGCTACCGGTGCGCCACCATAGAATCAGCGCTGCCAGCGCAATTGCGCCGAGTACCGCAAACGCGGTGCTGTAAGAATAACGTGCGGCGATCATGCCCGTCATGGCGGGACTCAGCGCGGCACCTGCGCCCTGCATCAGCATAATAACGCTTTGCCCGGCGTTAACATGACCCGTACCCCGCAGCAGGGAGACAATATAGCCTGGCACCGCCACACCGAGAATCCCGGCCGCAATACCATCCAGAACCTGAACCGGAATGACAAAAATCGGCCCGGCAAAGCCGGCGGCGAGAACCGCGCGCAGCGGTAATATCATCAGGGCGATCATGATAAACAGGCGATAGCCGTGCGTATCAACGCGTTTAGATACCCACAGCGCGACCGGGATCATCACCAGTTGGGAAATCACCACCGTTGCCGCCGCGTAAAGGCCCGGACTGATTGCCGCCTGGCCGCCTGCCGAGGCGACGCGCATGCTCAGCATCGGCAGCAGCGCGGCATTGGCAAGATGAAACAGCAGCAGCGTCAAACCGGCGATCATCAGCGCCGGGTTTCGCAACAACATTGATAAGTGCAGCGCTGGCTGACGCTCTTCATGCGGTTCATAACCGCGCGCCACATCGTTATCGATCTCATTTCCGCGAATTGCCAGCGTAGCGAAAGCAGCGAAAACCGCCATTACCGTCATAAGAATGAAAACGGCACCCATGCCCCAGTACCAGGCTGAAAAACCGGCCAGCAATGCAGCAATCGTATTCCCGCCATGATTAAACGCCTCGTTGCGTCCCATCTGCTGGTTAAAGCCGCGCTGACCCGTGAGCCCTAAGGTGATCCCCGCCACAGTCGGGCCGATAAACGCCGCAGCCAGGCCGGCTACAACCTGAGAGACCATCGCCGTCCAGGTCTGATTGCTGTACCACAGCAGCAGTGTGGCAACGGTAATCACCAGACAGCCCAGCAGCACAATGATTTTTTTATGACGGGTCGCATCGGCGGCGATCCCTGCCGGTAGCGTGGCAAGTAATCCGGCGATACCGCCACAGGTCATTACCAGACCGATTTCGTCGGGTTGCCAGTGTCGCTCCGTAAGAAAGATGCCCAGAAATGGCCCCAGGCCGTCGCGGACATCGGCCAGAAAAAAGCTCATTAAACAGAGCGCGTAGAGTGAACGCTGAGACATGTTATTTCCCTGGAAGGTAAGTGTTAGAGGCAGTTGCGCTTCGGTTAAAAGGGAAATTATGTGTTACGACGTGGAAAGTCACCTTTCGTTATAGTAACAAAATGAAAAAGGCCACCCGTAAACGCTACGGATGGCCTTTTTCTATTCACTCAATAACGAGAGCGAACTATTTATCTGTGCCAAAACCCTGCTTCAGCAGTGCTGGCAGTACATCCGGGAAGTAGATGTTTTTATAGTAACCGCTGACGCTTTCGCTCCAGCTCTCACCGTCATTACGACCAATCGTCTTCCAGTGCTGAACCATCTCATCGTTGTAGGTTGCAATCTGCTGCTCCAGACCCTGCGTCTGGTAAATCTCATCATGGCGGAACGTTGCCAGAGGCAGACGTGGTTTCTGATGAGCCGGTTCGTCTACGTGACCGATTACCACACCCGCCACCGGGAAGGTCAGCGGCGGCAGCTCCAGCAGTGAAATCATCGCCTGTGGGTCGCGACGGATACCACCAATTGGCACAATCCCCAGACCTTCGGCACGCGCAGCCGCCATTACCGATCCCAGCGCGATACCGATATCGGTAGAACCCGACACGATACTCTCAATGCTCTGATGGGCGATCTGCTGCTGATCGACAACGGCCATTCCCACGGCTGATTTATGCATATCCAGCACAAAGGTGATAAACACCGGTGCTTTGGCAATCCACGGCTGACCGCCTGCAATGGCGGCGATTTGTGCGCGACGGCCGGCATCACGCGTGATCACCAAAGAAACCTGCTGCGAGTTTACTGATGTCGGTGCGCGATAAGCGGTACTGATAATCCGATCCAGCACAGCTTCATCGACAGATTGCTCAGTGAAACTGCGTTCACTTTTGTGACTTGTAAAAATATCAATCAGTTCGCTCATGGTTCCTCCCATATAAAGCGCAAGAATAGCAGCAAGTCACAAGGAAAAACTTAACCGCACTGGTCATGCTGTCGCGGCGTTTCTCAGCCTCCCCAGCGGCTTTTAAGATAGCTTACCGCCTGCTGAGTCTGCGGCTGATTCAGATAGTTCTCTCTGAACAGAATCGTGCCATCAATATTGGGGTTCGATTCATTAAGGTCGAGCTGCTTTTTCAGCTCCGGTACGCCGCCCTGCTGTGTCCAGTCAGGCTCAACTTTTGACGGCTCGCCCACTTTATAGAGAGCAAGGCCGATGTAGAGCCGGGTTTTAGTCGGTTTCACGACCTCTGCCCACCAGTTTGCCAGCACATCGTATCGGGCCGCCTGACGGGAAAATGGCCAGTAGAGTTGAGGCGCAATGTAATCCAGCAAGCCCTGCTGCACCCAGCGGCGGGTATCGGCAAAAGCTTCATCATACGCCGCCGCTCCGCGGGTATCGGAACCGGCAGGATCATGCGACAGATTACGCCAGACGCCCGCCGGGCTGACACCAAACTCCACGTCCGGCTTCAGTTGTTTGATGGTACGTGACACCTGCTCAATCAGCTGCTGAGTATTGTGACGCCGCCAGTCCGCTTTGCTGGCAAACCCCTGACCGTAGCGGCTGAAGGTCTGATTATCGTTGAGCAGTGAACCGGCAGATTCCGCATAGAAGTAGTCATCGAACTGCACACCGTCGATGGGATAACGCGCCACCACCTCGGCCACAATACTGGTGATCCAGTCACGCGCCTCAGGGATACCCGGATCGAGCACATAGCGATCGCCTGCAGTGCGGATCCAGTCGCGATGCAGCACAAAAACGCTGGCCGGATGCAGTGACAGCGTGCGGTTGAGTTCGCTGACGGTAGACGATTTAGTGTTTACCGACACCCGGTAAGGGTTGAACCAGGCATGGACTTTGATACCGCGCTTATGCGCCTCATCCAGCATAAACTGCAGCGGATCATAGCCCGGATCTTCACCAATTTTTCCTGTCAGCATATCTGACCAGGGGAGGATTTTTGAGGGCCAGAGCGCCGTGGCATCAGGCTTCACCTGAAAAAACACCGTGTTGATGCCCAGGCTTTTCAGCTTATCCAGCTTGTCGATCAGCGATTGCTGCTGCTGGCGGATACGCTGCGCCGGATTGGTGCCATTCACCGAGGCAACCGGCGGCCAGTCAAGACGTGAAACCGTGGCTAACCAGACGCCCCGCATCGGTTCCTGCGCATGAGGTTGTGCTGGCTTGCCGGGCGTCGGTAGCGGCTGTTTCGTCACGGGCGGAAAAGGTGTGACCAGCGATTTCGGCGGCTCGGATGCGCAACTGACCAGCAACAACGCGGCAGCCAGCGCGGCGCCTCGCTTAATAGCCGCACGGGCCGGTGCAGTAAAGGGATTAAAGGCGATGATAGACTCCGGTATTGTCTGGTCGGGGCGCAAAGAGGAGTATTCTCGGTGACTCTGATTAAATGTCAATGCGTTAGCACAGAGGCGGCAGTAAAACCGCCCTCCTTCAAAACAAGCGCCCCTGAACCCGCTAGCGCTGTGGAGTGAACACCATTCCGGCGGACGCAAGACAGGCTTTAAGTGTGCCAAACGCATCCTGACACTGCCGCTCATTTACGCAGGCGTAACCCAGCAGCAATCCGCGCGCCTCCTGAGGGTGCATATAATATTGCGAAAGTGGCCGTACTTTGACGCCGCGCTTTAGCGCCTCCGCGGCTATCGCCACGTCATCCGCGCCTGCTGGCAGCGGGATCACCAGATGCAGCCCCGCTTCATGATTGAATGCCGGTAAAAAGGCTGGCCCCAGATAGCGCTCGATCAGCCTGCAGAGAAACTGCCGCCGCTGGCGGTAAAGCAGGCGCATCCGGCGGATATGCTCCATGTAATGGCCCAGCCGGATAAACTCCGCCAGCGCACGCTGAATCAGCAGATGTCCGCCGCGATAGAGTTCTGCCGCGGCGATGCGCAACGGCTGTGCCAGCGGTTTCGGCACCACCATGTAGCCAATGCGCAGCGCGGGATAGAGCGTTTTGCTGAACGTTCCCATGTAAATGACCGGCGCATCCGCTTCCAGCCCCTGCAGTGAGGGATGAGGCTGGCCGGAAAAACGAAATTCGCTGTCGTAGTCATCTTCCACAATCCAGCTCTGATGGCGACGTGCAAGGGTGAGCAATGCCTGACGACGGGCCAGGCTCAGATGCACACCCAGCGGATATTGATGAGAGGGCGTCACAAACACCATCTTTGGTGCCGGGCCGCTGTCCGGCGCCAGTCCCTGCTCATCCACGGGCATCGCCCGAATCTTCAGGCCATTCATGCGCAGCAGATTGCGTGTTCCCCAGTAGCCGGGCTCCTCCATCCAGACCCGATCGCCAGGATCGCACAACACCCGCGTCACCAGATCAACCGCCTGATGGACCCCTTCGGTGATCAGGATCTGGTCAGCATCGGCCCGCACTGAGCGGGCCACCCGCAGATAATCCACCAGCGCATGGCGCAGATCGGGACAGCCACCGCCGCTGCTGTAGACCAGGCGGTGAACGTCAGGCTCACGGTTCAGACGCGCCTGAATCTGACTGAACAGCTTGTGGGGGAATTCGGTCACATCGGGCGCACCGGGGACAAACGCGCCCCACTGGTAAGGCGATGCTGTCGCGTGCCCCAGCAGACTGGCGCCACGCTTCGACAGCGTTGCCGGTCGTTGCGCCTTCACCGCCTGAAGGTCGGCTATCGCATCACTCTGCAGAGAGTTTTCCGGCAGCGTCTCTGCAATCCAGGTGCCGCTGCCGGTCCGCGCGGTGACATAGCCCTGCGCCATCAGGCTCTCATAAACATGCATAACCGTGTTTCGCGACACGCCCAGCTCGCGCGCCAGATCGCGGGTTGGCGGCAAACGGCTTCCGCGCGGAAACACCTCTTCAGCGATCGCGGCCTGCATGCAGTTCAGCAGCCGCTGATGTAATGAGCCAGTTCTTAAAAACTGTAACCGCGCTAATAGATGATCTGCGTATAAGAGTCGCAATTGGCTCCACCTTTCCTCTGACAATTGGCTCTGGCAACTCACCACGCCTCAGGCATAAATAAACGTGTTTGTCGGGAATTGTAAACACGCATATTAACGAGGTGGAATAAATGAGCGAAAAAAATAACCTGTTGCAGCAGCGCAAAGCACAGGCTCTCCCCAAAGGTATCGGTACGCTGTGCGACTGGTACGTTGCCCGGGCAGAGAACGCCACCTTATGGGATCAGGAGGGTAATAGCTGGATCGACTTCGCGGGCGGCATCGCGGTACTGAACACCGGCCACCGCCATCCACGCATTGAACAGGCGATTGCCGATCAATTAACAAAGTTTACCCATACGGCTTTCCAGATCACCCCTTACGAAAGCTACATCGCACTGGCCGAGCGTATTAATCAGCGGGTTCCCATCGCCGGTGCGGCGAAAACGGCCTTCTTCACCACCGGGGCTGAAGCTGTAGAAAATGCCGTAAAAGTGGCGCGTGCCTATACCCGCCGCCACGGCATCATCACCTTTGGTAACGCATTCCATGGCCGCACCTTTATGACCATGGCGATGACCGGAAAAGTGGCGCCTTACAAACGGGATTTCGGCCCGATGCCGCCGTCAGTCTTCCATGCACGCTATCCCAGCGCGGTTCAGGGGATCAGCATCGAGGCGGCACTGACCAGCCTTGAAGAAATTTTTACGCAGGACATTGCGCCCCATGACGTCGCCGCGATCGTGCTGGAGCCGGTGCAGGGCGAAGGTGGATTCCATGCGGCACCTGCAGAGTTTATGGTGCAGTTGCGGGAGCTGGCTGACCGTCACGGCACTCTGCTGATTGCGGATGAAGTCCAGAGTGGATTTGCCCGTACCGGCAAGCTGTTTGCCATGGAACACTACCCGGTGAAGGCCGATATCATCACCATGGCGAAAAGCCTGGCAGGCGGGATGCCGCTCTCCGCGGTCGCCGGTCGTGCAGAGGTGATGGATGCACCTGCACCAGGTGGTCTGGGCGGAACCTATGCCGGAAACCCGCTGGCTATCGCCTCGGCCCATGCGGTGCTGGATGTAATAGAAGAGGAGCAGCTCTGCCAGCGCGCCGTTGATCTCGGTGCCCGGCTTGAAGCAGAACTCCAGGAACATCAACGCAAACATCCGGACATTGCTGAAGTGCGTGCGCTGGGTTCGATGGTGGCGATGGAGTTCTATCAGGCCAGCACCGCGCAGGCGGTTCAGAAGATGGCGATGGAACAGGGCTTGCTGCTGCTGACCTGCGGAGCCAAAGGCAACGTCATCCGCTTCCTCTACCCGCTCACCATTCCGGATGCGCAGTTCAGCCAGGCGCTGACCATTCTCTCCACGGTGATCGATCACTGTGTCGCACCCGCCGGACATCCCGTCGTCCCGGCCTGATTTCGCTGATGCGTTAACGCAAGTTCATCCCCGTTCGTCCGGCCATCCAGGCCGGACGTCGACAGGAGACGTTTACATGACGATGACTCAGAGTGCGAATGCAGATTCGCTGGCTCAAAACCTGAAACCGCGCCACGTGCGTATGCTCTCAATTGCGGGCGTGATTGGCGCCGGGCTATTTGTTGGCTCCGGCCATGCTATTTCTGAAGCGGGCCCCGCGGTGTTGATCTCTTATGCCGCTGCCGGTGCGCTGGTGGTCCTGATTATGCGGATGCTGGCCGAGATGGCCGTCGCCTCACCCGATTCAGGTTCGTTCTCAACCTACGCCGATAAAGCGCTGGGACGCTGGGCCGGATTTACCATCGGCTGGCTCTACTGGTGGTTCTGGGTGCTGGTGATCCCGCTGGAAGCCAACGCTGCGGGAACCATTCTTCATGCCTGGTTCCCCGATGTTGCCATCTGGCAGTTCACGTTTGCTATCACCCTGTTGCTGACCATTACTAATCTGCTCAGCGTGAAAAATTATGGTGAGTTTGAGTTCTGGTTTGCATTGATTAAGGTCGTTGCCATCATCCTGTTCCTGGGCGTGGCAGGTGCGGCAGTGTTTGGTTTGCTGCCTGACAGCAATACCAGCGGCCTGTCGCATCTCTATGACACTCACGGATTTATGCCGAATGGTATCGGCGCGGTCGTGGCTGCCATCCTGACCACCATGTTCTCTTTTATGGGCACAGAAATTGTCACGATTGCCGCCGCAGAATCGAAGAATCCCGGCAAGCAGATTACTCAGGCGACTAACTCCGTCATCTGGCGTATTGCACTGTTCTATCTGCTGTCGATTTTCTTTGTAGTGGCGCTGGTGCCGTGGAATGCACCAGGGCTGGTTGAACAGGGTTCATGGCAGACAGTGTTACAGGCGATGAACATCCCGCACGCCCGACTGATTGTCGATCTGGTGGTGCTGATGGCGGTGTGCAGTTGTCTTAACTCTGCACTTTATACCTCTTCGCGCATGCTCTACTCTCTGTCACGCCGCAAAGATGCACCGGCGGCTGCCTCACGCACCAATCGCAGCGGCACGCCGTGGATTGCTGTGCTGCTCTCTACCGCGGCTGCATTTCTGGCGGTGATCGCCAATTATCTGGCGCCCAGCGTGGTGTTTGAATTTTTACTGGCCACGTCGGGAGCGATTGCACTGCTGGTCTATCTGGTGATCGCTGCGTCCCACCTGGTGCTGCGTAAAAAGCGCGAGAAAGCGGGTGAAGTCCTGAGTTACCGGATGTGGTTATTTCCTGGCCTGACGTGGGTCACTATCCTGTTTATCGTCACGGTGCTGATAATCATGTTGTTTGATGCGAAACATCAGGCTGAATTACTGGCAACCGGCGGTTTGACGCTGCTGATTATTACCACCAGCCTGGTGCTGCGTCGTAAAAAGGAGAAGCGTCAGAACACGAAATATTTTACTCAGCGCTCTTCTGACTCTTACTGATCTTCACGCAAGCTTTTTATAAATTAAACCCACCTTTGACAGCAAAGGTGGTTTTTTTTGCATATCAACAGATGCAACGCGTATTAACCCTCGATTATGCAAGGGATTAATAAGATGCACACATTATCTTCTGATGATGAATACGGTAAACTGAATTCCCCGATGCTGACTTAAAAATTTCACAAAAGATACTTCACTGGCTCTTGGTGACTTAATGATAAACCCTGTATGAGCTATGGGTTTATATCTTTAGATTCCATATCACCGTTGCTGCTAAGCTATTGCACTGTCGTTCAGAATAAAACCTCAGGAGAAGCGTTAAAGATAGGTAACGTAAAGTATCCCTTTGCTCTTTTCAGGATTAAACCAGTGCATTTTTACTTCCAGAGGTAATTTGGTCAGCGATTCAGGATTCATCAGGTCAGCAGTAGTGGCCACAGCCTTACCACTGGCGGGATCAAAACAGTCAAACACGATAGGATTTTGTCCGACATTCATATTACATGAACCATTAGTAATGGCTCCGCTGAAGGTGAGCATGCCTGAATTTGAATCCGCAATAACCGGTCCGGCCAGGGCAATCAGCAACGTGCTAATGCAGACAGATAAAAAAGATTTCATTGTGCGTCCTCCTGAGTATGTATCACCTGTTATCGGCTCACATTCCCAAAGATTAAGTGCTGAGTGAACGAATAAATGTAAATGTACGAACGCTTAGCCCAATGAAATCCCTTAAAAAACTTTTGTTAAGAATAATCCTAATCCAGCCAGCTAACGAGAGTGTAGACCATCGCTGGATAAATTTTCTTTCTTACATTCATTTTTTATTATGGCCTTGTAGCAGCAAATCACGGCTGCCTGTGACTTAATGACGCGTTGCAATAGTTAACACGCTATTAATGCGCCTTCCGTTAGTGGAAAAGGTCATGATTAATGTGACGGTGGTAAACAGCAGGTAACTCTTCGCGCTTTAGATGACTTTACTACGCTGCTATTAAAGGCTTCCGTTGATCATGATTGAACAGTCAATATAAAATATCCGAAGAGAATGTCTATTTTACTCAAGCCATTCTCCTGCTGATTAATATTGCCAAAACACGTTCAGCTTATTCCAGATACTGGCTGAAACGCAGCAGATAACCATCGGGGTCCTGCACCAGAAACTCCCGCTGACAGGCGGTGGTCTCGCCGATGTCATAGTGGTTGTCCCGAAGCGGCCGATAGAGCGGAACAGCATGCTGCTGCAAACGCATCAGTACAGCCTGAACATCGTCGACTTCAATCTGGAAATTAATACCCCGCCCCAGCGGCCAGCGCAGATCGGCTATGTTCCAGCCCTGCGGATGGAACTGCTCAATCATCAATTGCACCTCTCCATAGCAGAGGTAAGCAAAATCAGGCTGCTGGCGCTGTATTCTCACACTGAAACCCAGCACCACGGTGTAAAAATGCAGCGAAGCAGTAAAGTCAGTGACGGTCAGTTCTGGCACCATAGGGTTCCAGTAAAGGGTTTGATTATCACTCATAGTAAGGTTCCATTTTGATCGGTTACTCTCCCCTCTCATCACCGGCTCTGGATTCTGCTTTGCAGCTCATCCAGCATCAGCCGCAGTGCGGCAGACTGGTGCTCACGCGACAGGTAAAGCCCCCATATGCCAATACGTTGCGGCTCATAATCGGGCAGTAATTTTACCAGCTTCCCTGCTTCCAGTGCGTGGCGAGCCTCCTGCTCAGGCACCATCGCTATCCCGCAATGCGCTATCGCCGCGTCACACAACAGTGAGGAGATACCCGCACTGAAATTTCCTCTGACGGCAACCGCGATTTTCTCCCCGCCAGCCGCCGTAAAATGCCAGCTCTGTCCGGCAAATCGACTGTAGTAGAGGCAGTTATGCTGAGCCAGATCGTCCGGGGTTTCCGGGTTACCCCGCGCCTTAAGATACTCAGGTGAGGCGCAGAGTACCGAGTGACATTCGCCAAGACGGCGTGCGATCGCCCCCGGCTCTGGCGAGTCGGTGATGCGAATAGCGAGATCGATACGCTCACCAATCAGGCTTACTGGCTGATTGTTAATTTCCAGCTCGATGCGCAGTGCCGGATAACGCGCCAGAAAATCGGGGATCACCGGGCCGACAAGATGAAGAGCCGTAAAGTGGGCGCAGGCGATGCGAAGCGTTCCGGCCGGGACGCCCTGGGTAGTTTCCTGCTGGATCGCCTCTGAGATCAGGGCCAGCTGACGGGTTTTTTGCAGGATCGCCTCTCCGGCAGGCGTAAGGGTCAGCTGGCGCGAAGAGCGATGCAGCAGACGCGTTCCCGCCCACTTTTCCATCTCCTCCAGATAACGGCTGACCATCGGGCGAGAGATCCCCAGCGATCGTGAGGCGGCACTCAGGCTGCCCAGTTCACATATCCGGTTGAAAACGGCTGCCGCCGTGACTCTGTCCATCCACTCCACCTGTTCGGATTATGAAACTCAGCATCTCTGATTGCGGGAATTCTAACAGATAGCCAGATGCGTAGAATAGCGCCACTGATACTGAACATCGCCCGTTACGCCTGCCTGAGTCGGGCATTTATCTCTGAGGATCCTCAATGAAAACTACGCTGTTACCTGTGATGCTGGTGCTGGCCTCGGCCTCCACCAGCGCGGCCACCCTGCAACTGCAAACCTATAATCCGCAGGAAAAGGGCATCTTTGCCGTCTCCTCAACGCTGGTTAGTGGGCCAACCGAAGCGATTCTGTTTGATGCCCAGTTCAGCACCCAGGACGGTGAAAAACTGGCAGAGATGATTAAAAAGAGCGGAAAAACGTTAAAGGAAATTGTGATCACCTCTGGCGATCCCGATTTCTACTTTGGTCTGGAGCCAATTGTTAAAGCCTGGCCGGACGTGAAGGTGGTTGCCACGCCGGCGGTGGTGAAGCATATCCAGCAGACGCATGACGCCAAGCTGAAATACTGGGGTCCACAGATGAAGCAGGGCGCGCCGGATAAGGTGTTTGTGCCTGAAGTGACCCATCAGACCCGCTTTAGCGTCGACGGCGAGGTGCTGGAGCTGCGTCATCCGGAGCAATACGCCGCTTATATCTGGATCCCGTCTGCAAGCACCATTCTGGGCGGTACCGCCCTCTCCTCGGGCATTCATGTCTGGACGGCTGACACTCAGACCGTTCAGAGCCGCGCTGAATGGCGTCATATCCTGACCGAAATTCAGACGCTGAACGCGAAGAACGTGATTCCGGGTCACTATCTCGGTGCCCGTCCGGCCGGTTCACAGGCGGTGGATTTCACCCTGAATTATCTGAAGAGTTTTGAGGCGGCGCTGGCGCAACATAAAACCTCAGCGCAGGTGATTACCGCCATGAAAGCCGCCTGGCCGAAACTGACAGAACCAGCTTCACTTGAACTCAGCGCCAAAGTCAATACCGGCGAGATGAAGTGGTAAATCCCGCTGAGAGGTCAGCTGACTACCGGGTTTGCAACGTTTAAGCAGACCCGGCTGAACCCATTGACCTGATCTAAAGATGCCCGGGCGCTATCTTTTAGCCAGATAGCGCCTGTCATCGCGCGCCTGCAACCGCGCCTCCGCTGGTGAGGGGAAGATATAGTGAAACAGATCGCGGTAAAAACTCAGGTGCTTCAGCAATCCTTCCTGTATGGATCTACTGATGTCTTTGATCAGAAATTCCTGGGTGGTGCTGAAGTTAGTCACGCTAAAAAAGGTTTTGTCATAGACGTTGACCACACCTTCCCATTTCATCACCTGCTCTTCCGGGGAAGCCCCTTCTGAGGCGACAAATATCCCTTTATGGGATTTCACACCCTGCTTGCTGATATAGGTAGTTAACGCATCATAGCCGCGCTTGTTACGCCAGCGGCAGAATTCGTAGGGCACATCATAATGGGGCAGCACAAAATCCGGACTACGAAAATGTTCATCACCAATTAACCCATCCAGCGTAACCGTGAAATGCAGAAAGTCCTGCAGGAAGTCGAACTGGCGGGTTTTAGTCAGTGTGACATTAATGGTGTAGTGACCTGCATGCACATACCAGTAATTGGTAAAGCCGGTGACCAGAATACAGAACGCCTGCCAGTCACTGAGTCTTCGATCCCCCGCCAGCCCCCTGAAACGGCTGATCATCATCCGTGATTTGGGATGCTGATACGCTTTCAGCAGCGGATCGTTCATACCTTTCAGTAACATCAGGCACACTCCTTGATAGATTGCGCTTATCCTGCCACGCCCTGATCAGGGTGAAAAGTGTCGTTGGTCTGAATGTGACCCCCATTAAAATCTGTCCGGAGGCATGAAACGGACTATCGGATTGGGGAGAGGGGTTAGCGTTTTAAATTCGTCAGAGAGGGGAAACCGGAGGCATCGATAATGAAACAGGATGCCAGCCTTACGGGCTGGCCTGTCAGAGCTTGGCGAGCGTCTTCAGCGTTTCTGGGTTCTGCTGCACCATGCGGATCAGTAAAACAGCCTGGGCGTTAGGTCTCGCCCTGCCCTGTTCCCTGCAACCCCACCAGCACCTCACTTAACAGCGTGACCAGCTTCCGCACTTTATCCGGGATAAAGCGGGCATCGGGAAACACAGCATAAAGATAGCGGTCTGGAAGCCGCCATTCCGGTAAAATCCGCACCAGTCGGCCGGATGCCAGCGCGTCTGCGCCGATAAGTGTTTGTAACCCACCGATCCCCAGCCCCGCTTCAAGGGCCTGCATCAATGCATCACTGTTGTTAGAGCGAAAAGCACTTTCCACCGGCACAGACACCCTCGTAGTCGCGGACACCAGCTGCAGCGGCGCATCGGGCGATACGCCGCTAAAACGTATGTGGGGATGGTGCTGCAGGTCACTGGGAGTTTGCGGCGTGCAGTTTCGCGCTATCCACTCAGGGGAAGCCACCAGCACGGTTTCAACCGTGGTGAGTGAACGGGCAGCCAGTGTAGCGGGCGGCGATTCGCTGAGGCGGATTGCCACATCAACGCCTTCACCAATGAGATCCGACAGGCGATCCTCCAGCGCAATATTCAGACGCAGTGCGGAATGCGCCTGCTGGAATGCAATCAGATACGGCATAAGCCGCTGCCCGATGCCGCTCGGTAGTTGCATATAGAGTTTGCCGTGAAGAGGCTGCGACTCAGGCCGTAGTTGCTGCTCCAGCTCTTCCATCGCGCTGAGCAGCTGCCTGACCTGCTGCAGATAATGCTGACCCTGCTCCGTCAGCGCCATTTTTCGTGTGGTGCGGTGCAGCAACACGACCCCCAGCGCCTCTTCAAGCGCGGCGATCTGCTGGCTTACTGCCGACTGCTTCATGCCGTTTTGCCGGGCCGCAGCCGAAAAAGATCCCGCTTCTGCCACCCGGATGAAGGTCTGAATCGCATTCAGTTTGTTCTGCATTTATTGATTTTCCTGATAAGTGACATCCGTTTCAGGGGATTTAATCAGAAATAAACGCAGGTGAGAATGCAGCTTCTCTCTTAACAGGGCAATGATCATGAAAACGACGCAGGATAAGAAGGTTGCGCTGGTGGCGGGTGCCAGCGGGATTGTCGGTCAGCAACTGAGTCAGGCGCTGGTAGCAGATCACTGGCAGGTCAAAGCACTGACGCATCGGTCAGACTATGCAGTCAGCGGCACAGAGGTGATTGCGGTTGATCTGCGCGATAGCCAGCAGTGCCAGCAACGGCTGGCATCACTCACCGACGTCACGCATATCTTTTACAGCGCCTGGCTGAACGCTTCTGACTGGGTAACCATGGTCGGGCCGAATCTTGCCATGCTGCAAAATCTGGTTCAGACCATGGAAAATGTCGCCCCACTTGAGCATGTCAGTCTGATGCAGGGATACAAGGTGTATGGCGCCCATCTCGGACGCTTTAAAACGCCGGCGCGGGAAAGCGATCCTGGTGTACCGGGTGCTGAGTTTAACGCCGTGCAGCTGAACTGGCTGAGCGCACAACAGCAAGGTAAAGCCTGGCACTGGAGTGCGCTGCGGCCCGGTGTGGTCGGCAGTGACAGGCCGGGCAACAGCATGAACCTGGCGCTGAGCCTGGCGCTGTACGCTTCAATCTGTCGCGCGGCGCGGCTGCCCTTACGCTTTCCCGGTTCGCCGGAAACCTGGCACAGTATGGTCGATTTTACCGATGCCACTCTGCTGGCCGACGCGACGATCTGGGCCGCGCGTACTCCAGACGCACGCAATCAGGCCTTTAATATCAATAATGGCGATCTCTGGCGCTGGAGTGAGCTATGGCCGGTCATTGCAGCGTGGTTTGAACTGGAGATCGCGCCGCCGGTTTCGCTGTCGTTCCGGCAACTATTTCAGGATTATCGTGCGCTGTGGCGGGAAATCGCCGCTGCCGACGCGCTGCTCCAGCCCGATATTCTGGCGCTCAGTGATGGTGTCTTCGCTGATTTTGTTTTTGGCTGGGATTACGACATGTTTGGCGACGGCAGCAAGCTGCGGCGGGCGGGATTCCACGGTTATCGCGCAACGGATAAGATGTTCTGCGATCTGTTTGCCCGCTTCCGGGCGGCCCGGATCATTCCGTGATGATCCGCTGATTACAGATGCAGAGAGCAGGAAAGTCGCTCTCTGCATCGGGCCATCATTAGCGCCCTTTCTTCTTACGTCCCGGCTGGACAAAGCGCTTGCGTGAGGCACCGTTAGCATCCGCTTTTTCAGCGGGTTTCGCCGCACTCTTCTGCGGTTTTTTAGCGGCGACCAGTTTCGCCGGGGCTTTAGCTTTCTTCGCAGGTTTATCTTCTGAAGAGGAGTTCTCCAGCAGTTTAAACAGCTCAACGAGTTCGTCGTCAGTGAGATCGCGCCATTCCCCCAGCGGCAATCCCTTGAGATTAACGTTCATGATGCGGGTGCGCTCAAGCTTGGTCACTTCAAAGCCAAAATGCTTACACATGCGGCGGATCTGGCGATTCAGCCCCTGGACCAGCGTGATGCGGAAGACAAACGGCGCTTCTTTCTTCACTTTGCACTTTTTGGTCACCGTGCCCAGCATCGGCACGCCTGCGCTCATTCCGGCAATAAATTCATCGGTGATCGGCTTGTCGACCGTAACGACATACTCTTTTTCGTGGTTGTTACCGGCCCGCAGGATCTTGTTGACCAGATCACCGTGGTTGGTAAGGAAAATCAGGCCCTGAGAATCTTTGTCGAGTCGGCCAATCGGGAAGACGCGCTTGCTGTGATTGACGAAATCGCTGATGTTATCGCGCTCGCCCTCTTCCATGGTGGTGATAATCCCCACCGGCTTATTCAGGGCAATCAGCACCAGATCGTCTTCATCGCGCGGCTCGATAAGCTGACCATTGACCTTCACCACATCGCCTGCAAATACCTGCGCGCCTACAGTGGCGCGTTTGCCGTTAATGAAAACGTTGCCCTGCTCGATGTAACGATCGGCGTCACGACGGGAGCAGATGCCGCTCTCGCTGATGTATTTATTAAGACGAGTTGATGAGTCAGTCAGCATGATTCCTCCAAAAAACGCGGACTATACCTTACCGGCGGGGGCTTGCGAAGTCTTTGCAACGGAAACTTTTGCCCTGCTTCGCCAGCCTGACGGCAGCGGGCATTCACAGATCAATCGCCATCTCAGTACAGCGTAAATCGCTGCCCGCCAGCTTTGACGGATAGAAACTTTCGCCCAGCGGCCGGAAGCCATGCTGCTGGTAAAAACCCACGGCGTTCGGCGTCGACGCGAGCGTCAACCGGCGGTAGCCACGCTGCAGCGCCTCCGCTTTGATGGTGTCGATGATCAGCCCAGCCATTCCCTGTCCGGTAAATCCGGGCAGGGTAAAAATGGCTTCCACGCTGGCGGCGGCAAGGTCCAGCGATCCGGTAGCAACCGGCACGCCGTCCGGGCCATCAATCACGAAGAAGGGATTCATGCGGATCATCGCGGGAAAGCTGGCGGGCATACGGTCTGGCGTCCAGGCGGCGAGCACGTCGGGTGGGTAGGCATGCTGGCAGCCATGACGGATGGCCAGATTTCTGATGTTCCATAAATGGTGCGCCTCTTCGGGCGATGCCTGTCTGACAATCATAGTGCCCTCCGGCTCTGCAACAGAACCGCTACGTTATCACATCGCTTTGCGGCTATCTGCGAATACCGCCGGGTTCAGTGCCCCTGGCCTCGCCGCAGTTACGCGCGGTCATGAAGCGCTGCTGCATCAGCAACCGTGCTGTTTCTGTGTTGCTGCATTTGCAACAGCTCGCTTATGCAAAACTGGATTTTAATCCTTTAACTTCAATTATTTAATCTCTGGCACGGTTACTGCTAAGTCTTTTCTTTTATATCTGAAAGTTTGGAAGAATTAACTGTTCCATTAATCCAGCTATATGCCAGGAGAAAATCATGTCACTGAACCAACCTTTACAGTTCGCCTACTGGGTGCCGAATGTCTCAGGCGGACTGGTGATCAGTCAAATAGAGCAGCGTACCCGCTGGGATGCCGAATACAACCGCAAACTGGCGCAGATCGCTGAACAGGCGGGTTTTGATTACGCGCTGACGCAGATTCGCTTTACTGCAGGATATGGCGCAGATAATCAGCATGAATCGGTCACATTCTCGCAGGACTTACTTAGTCACACCTCGAAATTAAAAGTGATAGCCGCTCTGCTTCCCGGCCCGTGGAATCCGGTATTGGCGGCAAAGCAGATTGCCACTATCAGCCATCTTTATGGTCCACGCATCGCCGTTAATATTGTCAGCGGCTGGTTCCGGGGCGAGTTCAAGGCAATTGGTGAACCCTGGCTCGATCATGAAGAGCGCTATCTGCGTTCAGAAGAGTTTATTCGCTGCCTGCGCGGCATCTGGCGTGAAGAGAGTTTTAGCTTTGCCGGCGATTTTTATCGCTTCCGCGATTACGTGATGAAACCCAAGCCGTTGTCACCGCTCCCGGAAATTTTCCAGGGTGGCAGTTCACGCGCGGCGCGCGACATGGCCGCCAGGGTGTCAGACTGGTATTTTACCAACGGTAATACCCCGGACGGTGTCCGTCTGCAGGTCGCGGATATCCGTGAAAAAGCCGGACGTCATCAGCATCAGGTCAGAATCGGGCTGAACGGTTTTGTGATTGCCCGCGAGAGCGAACAGCAGGCGCAGGCGGTGCTTCATGAGATCATCAGCAAAGCCAACCCGGATGCGGTAAAAGGCTTTCAGCATGAGGTCAAAAATGCTGGCAGTGCCTCACCCGAAGGAGAGGGAAACTGGGCGAAATCGTCGTTTGAGGATTTGGTGCAGTACAACGACGGCTTTAAAACCAATCTGATTGGCACACCGCAGCAGATTGCTGAACGTATTATCGAACTGAAGCAGGCCGGTGTGGATCTGCTGCTGCTGGCATTTCTGCACTTTCATGAAGAGGTCGAATTCTTTGGCCGCGAAGTGATACCGCGGGTCCGCGAACTGGAGGCGCAGGCTTTGATCGAAGCGTGAAAACGACACGCCGCAGAAGAGAGTTATACCCGACTGCATCCGGGGCGTGATGAACGCTCAGATCTGCTGCAACGTCGCCCGCCGCTATCATTATGAGAGCGACGGACAACGTCTGCAGGGCTTTTCACTCCGCAAAGCAGATCGGTTAAAAGCGGGCGTTAAGCCCGACGTTCCATGTCACCTGATGCATGTCGCTGTTGCCTGTTACCGCCGAGACGCCCGCAAAGGCATTCACCGAGGTGCCAAGCGGCACGCTCGCACCCAGCGCCATATCGATCCAGTTATCATCACTGGAATCGCTGCTGCGGGTAAAGGCGGTGCGGGTCGATTTCAGTCCGGCGGTGACCGCCGAATCGCTGTCACCAAACTGGTGGTTGTAGCTGACCTGCGCCCAGGGATTGATCAGTAAATCTTTGCTGTCGATACGCCAGCCCACTGCGCCGATTTGAGAGTGCAGCGTCTGGTCGCCAAAGCGCATTGAGGTGCTGCTATTGCCCTCCTCTTTATAGCCATCGACCTGGGTGTAGTCGAGCGCATAGCTGGCCACCGGGCCAGTAGAAACATAGCTACCCAGCGGCAAATCCCAGCCGGTCTGCAGCCGCATTCCCAGCATCTTACCGTTGCTGTTGCCCTTTTCCGTGCGGGTCGCCGGTCCCAGCCTGATCTGACGCTCAATATCATCAAAGTCGAGATCCGCATAATGGGCGTCCGCATTAATCCATCCCCGATCGAGATAATTCAACTGACTCCAGAGCGCCACCAGATTGCCGCGTAAACGGTAATCAAAGCGCGACGAGGGATCCTGACGTTGCGAGGTCGTAGAGAGCATGGCACCGGCCTGCCAGTGATCGGTCAGCTGATAGCCCACACCCACGGTACCGCTGGCGCTGGTCGCATCGCCATCGTGCAGGCTGTCGCCGCGGAAATCACGCTGCTGCCCGGCATAACCGCCGAAAACCGTAAATTCCCCGGCGTTAGCGGACTGCTGACGCTGCTGCTGCAGATGTCCATCCAGCGTATTGCGCGCATCGCCCACCAGCATCGACGGCGCCTGACTCAGTGCAGCTACCTGCAGCGGCGCATTCAGCACCGACTGAATGTAATCGGCGATCAGCGCATGGACCGACGGGCTGGGATGCAGTCTGTCTGCAAACAGATACTGCTGTGACTGCGAAAATCCTGTCGTCGAGGAGGTGCAGTCCATCGCCGAGACACCTGGCGGACAGGCCATTCCGGCCGTATTCGTGAGTCCATACAGGCCCGGATTATCGATCACCTCATTAAACAGGCCATTGATATCCACTCGTGCGATGTTCCCGCGTGCGGTCACCAGCCCCTGCTCTTCAGCCTGGTTGTAACGGTCGGTGAGGGCCGCCGCCTCCTGACTCAGTAACTGCCAGGCGGCAATCAGCTGCTGTGCAATGGCATCCCGGATCAGCGGAATTGAAGAGATTTGTCCGGCCGCCTCGCCAAGCGCGGTTTCAATCGCCTGCTCTCTTGCGGCACGGTCAGGCGTAGTGGTGGTGCTCAGCGACTGAAACAGCGCCGCCGTGGCAGGTTGTGCCGCTGGACCAGACACCTGCAGAATCGCCTGCAGCAGGGCGGGCGTTGCCCCTACATTAGGTACCGTCGGAACAATCACCGTTCCGGCTCCGGCATCCAGCAACCGGCTGACCTGTGAGGCCGCTGCACTGGCGCTGTTATCCACTATCTGCCGGGCAGCGAGGGGGGCAAGAGCCGCCGCCGCTAAATCATTGCCGCCAATCCAGTGAATATAGAGACCGTCCGAATCAGCTCGTCCGCCTCGCGCCGCAAGGTAGTTATCAAGCTGATCCTGAGTGTTAAACAGGGGATTAATCGCAGGTACCGCAACTGCGCCACCTTCGGCATAGTTGCTTCCACCCTGCGATGAAGGGCGCAGGTTATCACCCAGCGACTGCGCTACGATCTCGTCATAGAGCGGATGGGTCGCGCCATCATAGGTAAAGCGCCCGACGTTCCCGCCATCACTCAGGCTATCGCCAAAGACGGTGAGGTCGCTCCAGGCCATCGCAGGCAGCGGCGACAGCAGGCTCAGGGTGGCACAGCAGAAAAGGTATTGCGCGTGAAGGGGTTTCATCAGCAGCTCCGCACAAATCAAATGAAAGTCAGTATGAGTAAGAACCGCACCGGCTGGCGCAGCAAGCTGTAAGCGTAGACGGCTGAGGAAAGGGGTGGCAGAAAATACGGGATCGCGCTCGCAAAGCGGAGAAATTTGACTTAAAGATCAGCCGTGCCGGTTCAGGTGAAATACCGGGAACCCACCACGGCGTCGTTACACTGGCTACTTTTTGCTGGCGGGCTTCAGCCCGCGATTAAGATCCTGTAACCGTTTCATCGTCTTAACGGTACGCTGTGGCAGCGTTGAGGCAACGGACAGGATCAGCATCTCCAGACAGACCATAATCGTGCCGTGCAGGGGAATGCGTCCCTTCTCGCCGCCGCGCGGCACATTGATTACGACATCCGCCTCGCGGGCGAAAAAGGAATCGGTGGCGTTGGTCAGCAGAATAATCGGAATATCCAGCCGCTTCGCTTCACGTACCACGGTTGTCCCTTCCCGGTGCGCCGACTGTTGCGCCATCATGATCAGCACGTCGCCACGCTGTAGCGCCAGCATCTGCTCTGCCAGCGCAATACCAGCGCGGTTAAGGGAAAAGGCAGGCAGACCGATACGGTTGAGCAGCCGCACGCTGTAGTCCGCCAGAATACCAGAGGCGTTGATGCCAAAAATAGCGACCTGCCGCGCTTCGCCCAGCAGCGCCACGCTATCCGCTACCGCCACCCGATTCTGCGGCTGCGACAGCACCTCACAGGCGTGCCGGTGGCCCTCCAGCACAAAGTCGATGGCGCTGTTCACATCACTGGTCACCTCACTGACGGTGGTGATCATCTTATCTTCAGAGGTCAGCGAGGGACCAAACCAGGCCTTAAGTGTCTGTTTGAGGTCACGCAGCCCGCTAAAGCCCAGCGCCTGAATCGCGCGGATTACAGTGGCATCAGAGGTGTGATTCGCCACAGCGATCTCCATCGCGGTGCTCTCCAGCACCGTTTCCCGCTGTTGATCGATATAGCGCGCCACCGCCAGCAGGCGGGGTGAAAGTTGCTTTTCACGGGCGCGAAGACGTTCTGCCACCACATCCACTCTGTTTTTAACGGGCCTGCTCTGTTTCATGCTGCACCTGCAACTGGGGTTAACGTGTGAAAAGGCTCATTGCTAGTCTGGCTAAATGGATAGTTTAAGGGCCTGGTGATGTAGTAAAAACGTCATGTTGTTTTATATTTCACCTGCAGAAGATGTGGATTTAACCAACCCCCTCACCTCCCCATGAAAATATATTGATTATTTTCAATTAAATAAAACTGACAGCCAACATTTTTGCAGCGATAAACGACACGGCAAAAATGTAGTCAATTCTATTCAAATTATGTTTACTACTACAATAGCGGATGTTTGAATGATTCTCAATTACAGATGAGAAAGGTTGTCGTCCGGGAGACTAAATGATGTCTGACCCCTGATGCGATTCTCCTCTGCTTAAAGCGCTGCATATTGCAGACCACCTCCAGGGAAGCCCTGAGTGACAGACCGTCATGCAGGGCGTATTAGCTTCAGAAAATGTCAGTTACAGACACCAAAAGAAAAATGAAAAACAAAGACTCGCGATATCCGGCCCGGCACCCCGCTCTGGTCGTGGCGATCTGCAGCAGCATCATGCTGCCACAGGTTAATGCAGCAACCGACAGCGCCCCGGATATGACCGTGACCGCGGATGCCAGTTCAGAGGGAAATTACAGCGCCAGCCAGAGTAGCGTTGCCAGTAAAATGCCGACCGCGCGGATCGATGAGGCGCAGTCGGTCAGCGTGGTCACGCAGCAGCAGCTGGACGATTACCAGGCAAGCTCACTGGCGGATGCGATGCGCTTTGTCAGCGGTGTGACCGAAGCGAACACGCTGGCTGGCACTGAAGATGGCTTTGTTCGCCGCGGGTTTGGCAGCAACGCCGATGGCTCCATCTACCGGGATGGCATCCGCAGCAGTCAGGGATTGAATTTTGATGCCACGACCGAGCGGGTTGAGGTGCTGAAAGGCTCCTCCTCGCTGCTGTATGGCATTCAGAATCCGGGCGGCATTATCAATGTGGTCAGCAAAAAGCCGCAATACAGCTGGCACTCCAGCGTCAGCGGACGTTACGCCAGTGAAGGTGGCGGTGCGGGCACGCTGGATGTCACCGGTCCGCTGGGCAACGGCTTCGCCTTCCGCCTGATCGCCGAAAAGCAAAATCAGGATTACTGGCGCAACTTTGGCAGTGAAGAGCACACACTGCTGGCACCCTCTCTGCAATGGTATGGCGAGCAGGCAAGTTTTCTGATCAGCTATGCCGACTACCGCTATGACATTCCCTACGATCGCGGCACGGCCTTTATCGACGGCAAGCCAATCGACATCGGTTATAAAGATCGGCTGGATGACAAAGCCAATCACGCCTGGGGCCATAACAAAACTCTGAATGCTCATTATGACTGGCAGTTTAATGATGAGTGGCGCACCCGGTTAACCCTGGGCTGGAACCAGCGGCGTTATGACAACAATGAAGTGCGCGTGACGGCGGTGAACGCCAGCAGCGGCGTGGTCACACGTCGCGCCGATGCCAATCGCGGGTTTAACCACAAAACCAAATATCTGAGCTGGGATCTGCTGGGTAATCCCGAAATTCTGGGTATGCAGCACGCGCTGGTGGTGGGCACCGACTATGAGATGAACCAGACTTATCGTGCCCATCAGTATCAGGGCAAGGTCAACCGCCAGTTCAACTATTTCACGCCTGAATATGACCTGCTGTCACCGGTCACGGACGCCAGCACGGAAAATAGCGCAGCCGCCAATAACCTGAACCGCATTCATAGCCGGTCACTCTACGCCAAAGACAGCATTTCTCTGTCACCCGACTGGATTGTGGTGCTGGGCGGTCGTTATCAGCATTATGAACAGCGCGCCTCGCGCGGCTTTAATCCGCAGGTGGAAACCCTGAATGATGAGGGTAATAAGTTTCTGCCGCAGGCGGGGGTGATCTACAAATTCACACCTGACCTCTCTTTCTACACCAGCGTCAGCAAGTCGTTTACGCCGTCAACCGACGTGGATGATGATGGCAATGTCGGCAAACCGGAACAGGGCACCAGCTGGGAAGTTGGCAGTAAATGGCAACTCTTGCCGAAACTGTTCGCCACCGTCGCGCTCTATCGGATAGACGAAAAAGCGATGTCGCTGAATATTAATGGCAGCACGCGGGCCATTGATAAAGCCCGATCGACCGGCGCTGAGTTTGAGCTGAACGGCGAAATTGCACCCGGCTGGGATTTGAGTGCGAACTACAGCTATGATCAGGCAGAGATCGTAAATGACCGGGTTAATCCGGATAACAATGGTAATCGTCTGCAGAATGCGCCGCGTCATGCCGGTGCGCTCTATCTCAGCCATGAGATGAAGATCAGCAGCCTGCCCGGCTCGTTCCGGCTCGGCGGAGGCGCACGCTATGTCGGCAGCCGTGCGGGCGATCCCGATAACAGTTTCACCCTGCCCGACTATGTGGTGGCAGACAGTTTTGTGGCATGGAACAACCGCCTGTTCGGTGAAAAAACGCAGCTGCGTCTGAACATTAATAACCTGTTTAACCAGCACTATTACAGTTCAAGCGGCGGCAACCTGCGCGTCCGTGAAGGTGAAACCCGCAATCTGATGGTACAGGCCCGTGTTGAATTTTAAATCGCTGCGCTGTGCGTTATTAATGCTGAGCGTGATACTGGCCAGCGCTGGCGCACACGCCCGCACGCTGACCGACATCACCGGCCGCGAAGTAGAGATACCCGACCATCCGCAGCGTATTGTGCTGGGTGAAAGCCGGATGCTCTACAGCGTCGCGCTGCTGACACCCGGCAATCCGCTGCAGCATATCGCTGGCTGGCCACAGGATCTGAAAAAGTATGATCCCCAGACCTGGCAGATTTTTGCCAGTAAGTTTCCGCAGATGGAGGAAATTCCGGTACTGGGTCTGGATGGCGTCAATGACATGAATCCCGAACAGGTGATCGCACTGAAACCGGACCTGGTGATCCTGCCGCAGCTGGCGCGCGGCAGTGAAAGCGGAGCAGTGCTGGAGAAGATGCTCAGCGCGGCGCATATCCCGGTGGTGAAGATCGATCTGCGGGTTGAGCTGCTGAAAAATACCGAGCGCAGCATGACCCTGCTGGGCGAGGTGCTGAATCAGCCCCAGCGGGCTGCTGACTTCAATCGCTTTTACCGCAGCCACATGCAGCGCATTGAGAGCCGACTGGCGGACTATCACGGAGCTAAACCTAAAGTTCTTTTGCAGCTGCATCTCGGGCGGCGCAGTGAATGCTGCGTGACGTCGGTGAATGGCAACCTGGGTGAGCTGCTGCGCTTTGCCGGGGGCGACAACATCGCCAGTCAGCAGATCAAAGGCGTGTTCGGACGGCTGAGTGAGGAGAGTGTGATTGCGGCACAGCCCGACTTTTACTTCGCCACCGGCACCGGCAGCGCCGATGAAGCGGGAGCCTTAAAACTCGGCCCCGCCGTCACAACAGCGCAGACCCGGCAGAGCCTGCTGGCGCTGACCGGTCAGCAGAATGCGCTGAAGCAGCTGACGGCATTGCGGGACGGTCATGCCGGGGCAATCTGGCACAACTTTTACCTCAGTCCGTGGCACGTGGTAGCGACAGAATTCTTCGCCACCACGCTCTATCCGCAACTGTTCCGCGATGTCGATCCTGAACAGACATTGCGGCAGCTGTTCCATGATTTCCTGCCGATCCCCTATTCGGGCAGCTACCTCTACCGGCTCGCACCGGAGGCGACGTCGGACTCAGGCGGCTGACAGCCCGCGATTTTTCACCCGGACGATATCGGCCATCACCGACAGCGCAATCTCCGCCGGGGTTTTGCTGCCGATAGGCAGGCCGATGGGCGCATGGATGCGGTCCAGTTCGGCACGATCCATGCCGGCGATCTGTTGTAGTCGCGCCCGTCGTTTCTCGCTATTTTTCGCCGAGCCCATGATGCCGATATAGAACGCGGGTGTCGCGATCGCCTCCATCATCGTCAGGTCATCAATGCGGGGATCGTGGGTCAGTGCCACAATCGCCACCGCTGCATGCGCGCCGTTCAGCTCCAGCCAGCGCGCCGGATGCTGTGACACCAGCGTCACGTTGTCCGCAGCGCTGAAGTGGCTCTCCAGCTCCGTCAGCATCTCCGGTCGGTGCTCACAGACCCGCACGTGAAATCCCAGCATCTGCCCGAGCCGGATGCACTCATATGCCACAGTCGAGTAGCCCGCGATCAGCAGTTCCGGTATCGCACCAACCGGCAGTAACATCTGCTGTTCACTGGCATCCAGCGCAGGCAACACCCTGTCAGGGGCGAGCACTTCCCACTGCGCACGTTCGCCGGGTCGTATCATTTTCACCATCGGCTGCTGTCCGCTCAGCGCGCGCTGCATGGCCGTCAGCAGCGCCAGCGTGGCATCATCGGGCGGCAGAAACTCGATGACGATCTCCAGGCTGCCGCCGCACGGCAGGCTGACGTCAGGACGCATTCCGCCTTCACCGTACCGCACCCGCTGACTGCTGGCGCGATAGGCTCCTGCCGCCAGTTGCGCCAGAAAGTCCTCTTCAATGCAGCCGCCCGACAGCGATCCGCAGTAAGCACCCGTTTCGTTGACCGTCATCAGGGTGCCAGGCGCGCGCGGCGAAGATCCATAAGTGCGCAGCACCGTGCAGAGCCAGACCTGCTGACCCGCCTGGCAGCTGCTCAGTGCCGCATTAATCACACGTTGATCCAGCGTAATCATGAAAATTCCTTTATTAACTGCAGATCAGCAGGGAGATCGATATCACACAAACAGCCGCGATCCTGAAGCGGCAGCCGAACGGCGAGTGACTTCACCGCTGCCTGCGGCCCGGCATCGCCCTGTAGCGTGCTCAGCATCGGGTAGCAGTGGTGCTGAAAGCCCACCGGATGGCCCGGCCTGCCGTCAATCCACGGCCTGACGATCGGCGCGTCCGCCAGCGCAGCGCTGACGGCACGGTAACTTTCAGGCGTGACAAACGGCATATCGCCCAGCGCAATCAGCCAGCCGTCATAGTCACGGCTGGCTTTGACTCCTGCGGCGATCGATTCGCCCAGCCCGCCGCTGTCACACAGCACCAGGGTAGCCTGCGAGCAGAGCGCCTTAAGCGCAGCGGCGTCCGGGCGCGTGACCACAAACAGGTCAAGACCACTGGCAGCGGCCTGCTCCAGCGTGCATTGCAGCACCGGTTTGCCATCCAGATCGGCCAACAGCTTATGCTCACCCGCCTGCTGGCGAAAACGGCGACTCAGCCCGGCGGCCAGCACAATCAACGCTATCTTCACTCTTTCTCTCCGCTAAGCGTGAAAAACGGGCGCAGGTTTCATCCCGCGCCCGCATATCCTCACATCAACCTGCTGGCAGCAGGTCAGGAACAGGCTCAGATAATCTTATCGAGAGTAATAGGTAAGTCGCGCACCCGCTTGCCGGTGGCATGGAACACAGCATTACTGATGGCTGCCGCCACGCCCACGATACCCAGCTCACCCACGGCTTTACCGCCCATGGTGGTCGCCTCAAAATCGGGCTCGCCAACGTTGATGGTGGTAATGCTCGGGATGTCACCGTTAACCGGCACCAGATAGTCCGCCAGGTTGTTGTTGATCACCCGACCATTGCGCGGATCGACGATGCCCTCTTCCATCAGCGCCTGACCGACGCCCATGATCATGCCGCCAATCCACTGGCTGCGCGCCAGTTTAGGGTTGTAGAGACGACCGCTGTCGAGCGCCGCCACCATCCGTTTGACCCGGATAGTGCCGAAATCTTCATCGACCCGCACTTCCACAAACTGCGCGCTCCAGCTGTGGGCGGAGAATTTTTCAGGGCGGCTCATGTCATTAAGGTTGCGCACCATCTTGTCGCGCTCGCTCTGTGACAGATCGTCCGGGAAAGTGCCGCCTTTCACCGTCAGACTCTCCGCCGGTGCCAGGCTTGCCAGCCGGGCAAATGAGACCGCCATACCGCTGCGCAGATTATGCTGAACCCCGTCGCCTTTCAGCGTGAGCTGAGATGCCGGAGTGCCATTCAGTGGCGACTGTGGCAGCTCGCTGGCGAGTTTCAGCAGCTGGTCGCGCATTCGTCTGGCGGTATCGTTCACCGCCGCGGTCACGTTGCCCGCCAGCTGCGATCCACCTGCGACACCGGCACGCGGCAGCTCGGTATCACCCAGCTGAACCTCGATGGTGGCAGAGGCGACGCCAAGAATGTCGGCAGCGGTCTGCGCCAGGATGGTATAGGTCCCGGTGCCGATATCCGCACCGGCGCACTGCACCACAAATTTACCCTGTGGCGTCAGGATGATTTTTGCCTCAGCAGGCAGTTTGTTGACCGGATAGGTGCCAGAGGCCATGCCCCAGCCAATCAGTTCACGCCCTTCGCGCATCGACCGCGGCGTCATAATGCGCTTATCCCAGCCAAATGCCTCAGCCCCTTTCTGATAGGCTTCTTTCAGGCGACGCGAACTCCACGGCAGATCGAGCTGATAATCTTTGTCCGCCCAGTTGCGCAGACGCAGTTCCAGGGGATCGATATTCAGGGCATAGGCCATCTCATCCATCGCCACTTCAAGACCAAAGGCGCTGGGGTTTTCGCCTGGCGCCCGCATCCAGCCTGGCGTCACGGTATTGATCGGCCTGACCTGATGCTGGGCGGAGACGTTGCCCACCGCATACATGCGGGCGGTGACTTTGCTGCAGTTCTCAGCAAATACATCGATTAATGAGGTTTCACTGAAACTGCGCTGGATAATCGCCTGGATTTTGCCGTCACGCGAGGCACCCAGTTCCAGCTGCTGCGAGGTGGCGGGACGTCCGCCCAGACCGGTAAAGGTCTGCGGTCGGGTCAGCGACACTTTGATCGGACGCTTTAGCGCCCGCGACGCCACACTGGCCAGTGCGACGTGGGTGTAAGGCACCGGCTTGGACCCAAATCCCCCGCCGACATAGGGCGAAATGATCCGCACATCTTCAACGTCAATGCCCATCCACTCGGCGATTTCCACCTGCGCGCCTGCCACCCACTGACTTGGCTCCCAGACGGTAATGCGTCCATCCAGCCAATCAGCGACACAGGCGTGCGGTTCCATCGGCATGTTGTATTCGCGCGGCGTGGTATAGCGCTGGCTCAGACGCACCTCGGCCTGCTGCATCGCCGCCTGTGCATCGCCCATATCGATATCCTGTTTCGATACCGGTTTCGGTTCGACACCCTCATCGGTGGCAAAAATCAGTGCAGGCGAGGTTTCATAGTCGATCTCCACCAGCGAGGCGGCATACGTCGCCTGCTCAAACGTCTCTGCCACCACCAGACCGATGTTCTGGCCGTTGTGAATAATCACATCGTCCTGAATCGGGGTATAGGTTGACTGCGCCGCACCGCCATCTGCAATCGCGGTGGGTTTGTTGATCTTCAGGCTATTCAGATGGGTATAAACCGCCACTACACCCGAGGCCTGCTGCGCCTTTTCCGTCGACATCCGGCTGATACGGCCGCTGGCAACAGTAGACTGGATCACCACGCCATAGAGCGGATTTTCCGGCTGATGTTCTACCGCATACCGCGCCTCACCGGTGACTTTTACTTTGCCGTCACCCCGCGAGCGCCCGGCGCCCAGTCCCTCAATCGGATCGGTGGTTTCTGGTTCTGCCGTGGCAGTATCACTGGCACTGGCGCTTTGCATACTCAGACCCAGGCTGCCCGCCGCTGAGATCGCCGCCGTCGCCTTCAGTAACTCCCGACGTGATTTGTCATTTACGTCACTCATGCGGTTTCTCCTGCTGCCATCAGCGCACGTGCAATCACACGCGGCGCCAGTTTTACTTTATAGGCGTTGTGGGTCAGCGCCTGCGTCTCCTGAGTAATCCGTTCTGCAGCCTGGAAAACCGTCTCTTCATTGAACGGCTGGCCCTCCAGCGCCTGCTCCACCGACCTGACCCGCCAGGGTTTGGTGGCGACGCCGCCCAGCGCAATATGCACCTGACGCATCACACCGTTCTCCAGCGTGAAGCCTGCGGCCGCGCTGGCTGCAGCAAACTCATAAGAGCTGCGGTCACGGACTTTAAGGTAGTGTGAGTGCCGCAGTGACTCGGTTTGCGGCACTTCGATAGCCACAATAATTTCGTCATCGCGCAGATCGTGCTCACGATCAGGTGTGTCACCCGGCAGCAGGAAGAAATCATCAATCGCGATGCGGCGGGTTTCGCCCTGCTGATTCTGCAGCACCACGATGGCGTCAAACGCCACCAGCGCCACCGCCAGATCGCCGGGATAGACCGCGATGCAGCTGTCGCTGGCGCCCAGGATGGCATGATTGCTGTTAACGCCATCCAGTGCGGCGCAGCCGGAACCCGGATTGCGTTTGTTGCAGGCGGAAAAGGTCGCCGGATCGCGGTAATAGGCGCAACGGGTACGCTGGCGTAAATTACCGCCCAGCGTGGCCATGTTACGAATCTGCGGTGACGCGGCCTGCCACAGGCTTCCGTAGATGGCTGGCGCGTTCTGCTGGCAGGCGGGATGATCCGCCAGGCTGCTCATGGTGACCAGCGCGCCGGCCGTGATCTTATCGTCGTCAAACTGCAGGTTTTTAAGCCCGGTCAATCCAGTGATGCCGATGAGCTGCGGCGGCGTGAAGACCCCACACTTCATCAGATCGAGTTGTGTGGTGCCGCCTGCCAGAAACTGGCTGCCAGGCTGCTGTTTCAGAGCTGCGGCTTCCTCAGGCGACTGCGCGACTTTCCAGCTGAATTCATTCATGCGGACTCCTTCGCCATCTCTGCTGCGGCCTGTTTAATCGCATCCACAATGTGCGGATATGCTCCACAGCGGCAAAGGTTGCCGCTCATATACTCACGGATCTCATCTTCTGAACCCGCATGGCCCTCTTTGATGCAGGCGACGGCGGACATAATCTGACCCGGTGTACAGTAGCCGCACTGGAAGGCGTCATTCTCCATAAAGCAGCGCTGCACCGGGTGCAGTTCACCTTCGGTGGAGGCTAGCCCTTCAATGCTGGTCACTTCGGCGCCATCCGCCTGAGCCGCCAGCGTCAGGCAACTCAGCACCCGCTGGCCATTAATCAGTACCGTGCAGGCACCGCACTGCCCCTGATCGCACCCTTTTTTGGTGCCGGTCAGGTTAAGATGCTCACGCAGCGCATCAAGCAGGGTGACACGGGGATCGACCTGCATCTGCTGCGACTGACCATTAACCTGCATTGTTAGCGATATTTTTTCCGACATTGTCTGCTTCCCATTGTTGGGGGCCAAAAGATGTAATTTTTTATAGGTTTATTTCTGACGGGGTTCGAATCGGGGGAAAATCGTGATAACCCTAATCTTTACGCGCGTATCTCTGCTTTAAGGTTTAGCAGCTTTTTGGCAATTTTGCGGGGAAGCAGGGAAAAGTAAGTGTTATCTGAATGGCGGAGCGAGGTTGAATCGGGATAAATATGTGTTCATACAACGCTCATCTAAATGATTTTATTAATTTTATTGAAAAAAGCTTTTATAGCCGTCGTTCATAGGGTTTATCTGTCCGCCTCATTAATCCTGCCGCGAAATGTGTAACCCTGAAAGGCAATTTCGGGTCTGATAGCAGGTCGGGTAGCGAAGCCGTAGTTAACGTCGATAAATCGGCCTGTCCCGACCGGGATAACCGATCAAACAGGTCAGAGGGCCTATGCTGAAAGAAAATTTTAACGATCTAATCTATCTGGTGGTGGTAGCAGAAGAGCGCAGCTTCACCCGGGCAGCGGCGAAGCTGGGTGTGTCGCAGTCGGCACTGAGCCACGCGATTCGCGCTCTGGAAGAGCGTCTTAGCGTCCGGTTGCTGACGCGCACTACTCGCAGCGTTGCCCCGACAGAAGCCGGTGAACGGCTGATCACTACCCTCGCCCCGCTGTTCAGCGAGATTGAGTCTGAACTGGTCAATGTCACTGACAGTCAGGGTAAAATCTCCGGCAACATTCGTATCACCGCAGGCGAACATGCGCTCACCTCTACACTCTGGCCGCTGCTCAGGCCCTTTCTTCAGCAATACCCCGATGTCCATGTTGAAGTGTCGGTGGATAACAGTCTGACCGATATTGTCAGCGGCCGTTTCGATGCAGGCGTGCGACTGGGTGAGCAGGTCGAAAAGGATATGGTGGCGGTACGCATCGGGCCGGACTGGAATATGTGCGTGGTGGCAGCCAGCAGCTATTTTGATCAGCACGGCAGACCTGAGACTCCCTATGATTTACAGCATCATAACTGCATCAACCTGCGGCTGCCGACGCTGGGTGGCCTCTATAACTGGGAGTTTATGCGTGATGGCAAGGAGATCAGGGTCAAAACGCAGGGTCAGTTAATTTTTAATCATCTCGCGTCGCGCATTGATGCCGCACTGAGCGGGATGGGGATCTGCTATGTGCCGCAGGATAGCGTTGCGGAACACCTTAAAAGTGGCCGTCTGGTTCAGGTTTTGGCTGACTGGTGTGAGCCTTTTCCGGGTTATTATCTTTACTATCCCAGCCGCAGACAGCACACCAGCGCCTTTACACGTTTGATTGATGCGGTGCGCTATCGCGGTTGAGAGACAGCCGCGATAGCCAGTCAGCTGGCATTAAGCCGCTGGCGCTCCAGCTGCCGCGTTTTGCGACCTGAAATCACCATCGCCACAATAAATACCAGTGCAAACAGCACCACGATCGTGGGTGCTGGCGCGCTGTCGATAAAGAACGAGAGATAGACCCCACTCAGCGACACCAGCACCGACACCACGACCGCCACCAGCAGCGCATGTGAAAAGCGTCGGGTCAGCAGAACTGCGATAGCACATGCCAAAGATGACTTTTGGTTACGTAAAAGCAGATGTACTGGCAGACAAGGATGCCCAGTTCAAACTGATTAACTTCTGCAGCATTGTCTGCCAGTCGCAGTGGCAGAGCTGATACCAGACGGTGTAAAAAGGCAGATCACATGAAAGCGCCACATTTGGCAGAAACCCTGCCATTTTCTGTAGCGCTTTTCAGGGAGAGCTTGAATAATTTTTGTTTTATACCCCTTTGCTGAACAGTTTGCTCAGCGGTGAGATCCCCATCGGCTGATCGCTCATAGTTTCTTTAACGTGACGAACTTACAGGTATACTCGCGATGTGAAAAAAGTAATGAACGTGCATCATCCTTTTCGGCTTACTGAAAATTTAGATTTTGAGATTTTATTCACCAGATGATGATCTCAATCCTTTACAGTGTTTAGGACAGGGACATCAGGATAAAAAATGGTAATAGTTTGCCGCCGGGATTACACCTCAAGCTAAAAGCTTCTGGATTATCTGCCAAAACCATATTTGAGACAACTCCCGTCTTTTTTGCTAAAATCCATCACCAGTCGTGGGATTCTGATAAGTTAACTATAGGTGCACTGAGTCGGAACAATCTATTCATTAATCAAAATCAAGAGATTAAGGAGGATTTCATGAGTGATAATGAAGGGAGTCAAAGACTCCTGACACCTGGCGAAATAGCGTTAGCAAAATCAGTATTCGGAAATTCAATCGTCTATCCTCGCGTGTGGATTCATCATGCAAGTTACTTTCCCTTCAAACTTCAGGGTAGAAATACCGCAATGAGCCCCAATGGAGAATTATATTTCCGGGACTGGTATTGCGAGAACTTTTCAATTCAATCTTTTCAGTTTCAACATCTTTTCATCCATGAAATGTCGCATGTCTGGCAGTATCAAAGGGGCATATGGGTACGTATGAGAGGCCTTGTTAGTGGCTTTGTTAGCTACGAATACTCTTTTGAAGAAAATAAAAAGCTGTTTGATTATAGATTAGAACAACAAGCACAAATTATTGCTGATTACTTTTTGCTTTCTAAATTTGGGCTTAATATGTGGCTGGCAAGACGTGGTAAAGATGGCGAAGTTTCTTATGTTGGATCAGTAGACAATAAGATTCATTCAAAATATCAAAAAGTTCTTGAGGGGTTCCCGTTCTAATGAATATTTTAACTAAGACCTTAATCCCTGTAATTTTTCTCTTGAGTGGTTGCACGCTGGGCGAAAACCTGGATAATCGATATACTAAAGAAACACCTGTTCCGGCCCATGTCCAGAATAGTGATGTATGTGTTTCTATACCAATACAAAGTGATGAAAAGGTTGTATCCGCGTTAACTTATAATATGAAAAACCCCTCAGAACAGGTTATTTTCCCTGCTGACAAACAACCCAAAGCTGGCCTTTTTTGCATTCAGCCAGAAGAAATAAAACTTGAAAATGGACAAACATACCTCATTTATATTGAAGTAAATAAAAAAGCAGGCGGTGAGAATAAAAAGGCGACAAGAAAGGCCTATGTCTCTACCTTCCAGGCTGTACAACAAGGCAACAACCTGACAATCACTCCAGCAATGAAAAAATAAATTAAAAGCCCGCATGCTTTGTATGCGGGTTAATTTACCAGATTGCAGCCAATCAATTCCACCCCAAATCAGTCAACGCAACCAAAATTATTATTATATTTTTCCAAATGGTGATAAAAATATCTTTCATATTCTTCAGCTGATTCAATTAAAATCGTCACTTCTGTGAGCTTTTCATCAATTTGCTCGGAGCTATCCACAATAGTTATAAACTTCGTATGAATATGCAGACTCCCATCTCGCTTAAAAAGTGCAAGTTCAGTCATTGAATCATTTCTTTGATAAAAAGTGGTAGGCTTAAATTCTCCATAAACAAACCCCATCGGAGGATCACCGAACTCCAGTTCAGTGAGACCAATCACATTACTTCCTTTTCTGATCTCAAATGTCATTACCATTTCCTTTGAGTCATGTTCATAGGTTTAGAATACTCTGAACATCCGTTTGCACATAAAGTCCCAACTTACCGCATTCATGCTGGTCATCACTCTACTCATGCCTGCCGCTCTCGCGAAGTTTCAGACGCTCCAGCTGTCGCGTTTTGCGGCCTGAAATCACCATCGCCACGATAAACACCAGTGCAAACAGCACCACGATCGTGGGTGCTGGCGCGCTGTCGATAAAGAACGAGAGATAGACCCCACTCAGCGACACCAGCACCGACACTACGACCGCCACCAGCAGCGCATGTGAAAAGCGGCGGGTAAGCAGAATTGCGATAGCACCGGGTGCAATCAGCAGGGAAATCGACAGGATAATTCCTACTGCTTTCAGCGTCGCCACAATGGTCAGCGAGACCATGCAGAGCAGCCCGTAATGCAGCCAGCGTGCGGGTAAGCCAGAGACCTGTGCCTGCTGCGGATCAAAACTGAACAGCATAAAATCACGCCATTTCACCGCAATGACCCCGACGATCACCGCTGCGATAAGCGTTGTCTGAATTATGTCAGCGCCCGTAATGCCCAGCATGTCACCAAACAGAATGTGATCAAGATGCACCTCCGGTTTCACGGCGATATAGAGGATCAATCCCACCGCGAACATGCCGGAAAAGACGATTCCCAGCACCGTATCCTGCTTGATGCGACTGTTGTCCTGCAGAAATCCGCTGGCAACGGCACAGAACAGACCGGCGACAAACGCGCCCACCGCCAGCGGCAGCCCTGCCATCCAGGCGAGGACGATGCCAGGGAATACCGCATGGCTCATGGCATCGCCCATCAGCGCCCAGCCTTTCAGTACCAGAAAGACCGACAGCAGCGCACAGGGGATCGCCACCACCAGCGCAATCAGCAACGCACTGTTCATAAAAGCGAACTGGAAAGGTTCAAAGATCCACATCAGCCAGGCTCCTTTTCGGGACGATGGCGGCCACGACGCCGGTTAGCCAGCAAGCCATGTTTGGGCGCAAAGACAAACGCCAGCAGGAACAACAACGTCTGCGCCACCACGATGATGCCGCCCGTTGCGCCATCCAGGTAGTAACTAGCCCACGCACCGAGAAAACTGGTGATACTGCCAATCGCTACGGCAATCATCAGCAGACGCGGGAAGCGGTCGGTGAGCATCCAGGCCGTCGCGCCTGGCGTCACCACCAGACAGATCACCAGAAATGCACCGACGGTTTGCAGCGCCGCCACGGTTGAGACTGCCAGCAGGGTAAAGAAGAGGACTTTCAGTCGTTCAGGACGCAGTCCGATGGCGCGCGCGTGATTCTCATCAAAGAAGGTGACCATCAGATCCTTCCACTTAAACAGCAGAATGATGATCGACAGCCCGCCAATCAGCGCCAGCTGGAGTATATCCGCGGGCGCAATCGCCAGAATATTGCCGAGCACAATGGTCTGAATGTTTACCGCGGTCGGATTGAGCGACACCATAAACAGACCCAGACCAAAGAAGGAGGAGAAGATCAGGCCGATGATTGCATCTTCTTTTAAGCGGGTGCGCTGATTGAGTAACAGCATACTGCCCGCCGCCAGCCCACCAGAGAGAAACGCGCCCAGCGCAAAGGGCAGTCCCAGCATGTAAGCACCCGCTACGCCCGGCACGATGGAGTGCGACAGCGCATCGCCAATCAGCGACCAGCCTTTGAGCATCAGATAGCAGGAGAGAAACGCACACAGGCCGCCGACCATGGCGGAGACCCACATCGCGTTGAGCATGTAGTGATAACCAAAAGGCTCCAGTAACAATTCCATGGTCAGTTTCCGTCTTCAGGTGCCGTACGTGGCGCAATAAAAGGCCGCTCATCGTCGGTGATAATCTGATCGTCCAGCCCTTTCACCATCACATGACGCAGCACCCCACTGAATGCACGCTCAAGGTTGGCGGCGGTAAAGGTGGTGCGCGTCGGGCCGCTGGCCAGAATGGTGCCTTTGACTATCACGGTGTAATCGCAGAACTCCGTGACCGATCCCAGATTATGCGTTGAGACCAGCATGGTCTTGCCTTCATCGCGCAGCTCACCCAGCAGGCTGATGATTCTGGCCTCAGTCTGAACGTCCACGCCGGTAAACGGCTCATCCAGCAGGATAACGCTGCCCTGCTGGGCAATGGCGCGCGCCAGAAATACCCTTTTCTTCTGTCCGCCGGAGAGTTCACCGATTTGACGATGGCGGTAATCCAGCATATCGACCCGCGCCAGCGCATCACTGACAATCTGCTGGTCGTGCGGTTTCGGTCGACGCAGCAGGCCCATATGACCATAGCGACCCATCATTACCACATCTTCCACCAGCACCGGAAAAGACCAGTCCACCTCTTCCGACTGCGGCACATACGCGACCAGACTCTGACGCAGTGCTTCACGAGTTGGCATGCCGAGCACTGAGATGCTGCCGCTGGCGAGCCGGACAAAGCCCATCAGCGCTTTGAACAAGGTTGACTTGCCTGAGCCATTGACGCCCACCAGCGCCGCAATCGATCCGCCCGGCACGCTGAAGCTGGCATCATGCAACGCGGTGTGACCGTTGCGATAGGTCACGGTAACATCGGAAACCACGATGGTGTCTGTCATTGCGCTTTCTCTCCCGCTTTGATGCCCTGTGCCAGCGTCTCCGTGGTGACTCTGAGCAAATCCAGATAGGTCGGCACCGGTCCCTGAGCGTTGCTTAATGAGTCGACGTAAAGCACCCCACCGTAATGCGCACCCGTTTCCCGCGCGACCTGGCGGGCTGGCTTATCCGGCACGGTGCTTTCACTGAACACCGCCGGAATCGCATTTTTCTTCACCTGGTCGATCACTTTTCTCACCTGTTGCGGCGTGCCTTGCTGATCAGCATTTACAGGCCACAGGTAGAGTTCTTTCATACCCAGGTCGCGAGCCAGATAGGAGAATGCGCCTTCGCTGGTCACCATCCAGCGTTTATCCTCCGGGATGTCGGCAATCTGCTGGCGAAGCGGATCCAGCGCTGCGGTGATTTTTTGTTTATAGGCGGCGGCGTTCTGACGATAGGTTTCCGCATGCGCCGGGTCATATTTCACCAGCGCATCACGGATATTATCGACATAGATCAGCGCATTGTCCGGAGACATCCAGGCGTGCGGATTCGGTTTACCGTTATAAGGCCCCTCGCCAATACCGATCGGTTTTACCCCGGCAGAGACAATCACTTCCGGCACCCCATCCAGATGCTGATAAAAACGCTCAAACCAGCGTTCGAGATTAAGCCCGTTCGCCATGATTAACTGCGCACCCTGCGCACGTTTGATATCGCCGGGCGTCGGCTGATATTCGTGTATTTCAGCACCCGGTTTGGTAATGGAAGTGACTTCGGCCGCATCGCCCGCCACGTTTTTTACCATGTCAGCGATGACCGTAAACGTCGTCACTACCTTAAATTTTTCTGCTGCATAGCTGCTTGTCGCCATCAGGGTTGTCAGTAGCGCACTCAGTAGCATCATGGTTATTTTTCTTTTCGGGACCATAGGGCGATCTCCAGAGGTGATTAAAAACAGAACATAATTAGCATAGGCTATTTTTTATAGCACAGGCTATACCTTTGTAACAGCGAAGGGTTGTGAAGTTTCTTCAGCGTCCGGGCCCGAATGTGAAGTTTTGTAAGCGAATCGCTTTACTTGTTGATATATAAAAATTTAATTTCAATGATGGGAAGTTTATGGAAAGCGTGATGTATAGCTATAACCGGGTTTTACGCCTTTCTCATCTGTGGTTGAGTAAACCGCAGGAACGATAACAGGATTACAAAAAGCCCATCCTGACTGCGCAATTTACCGAAAAGCGTTCTGACACCTGGCGGCACTCACATGACACGCATAGCAGACCGACAATTAAAATAATCTTATTGATAGGCTGAATTGATTAAGCTTCGTAAATTTTTTTGCTACAGTTAATGTTACTTACCGCAATCACCCAGGAGGATAATTTGTATTTTTCCAGCGACGAAAAAGCGAATGTCATCATTGGCGAAGCCGCAATGAACCTGTTTAATGCCGGTCAGGAAGTGAATGTTGAACTGCTGATTAATGAACTAAGGGTCATGGCTGACTCTGAAGTTAATGAGACTCGCCTTGAGCAGATGCAGCATGCGCTTCAATGGCTGATGGGGTTCAAAACCATCGGTTCCCGCAGCACCGCCCCGGCGACCTGGCTTGCCAAAACCACTGGCAAAGAGCCCGCTGCTCCCGTCTCTGCCGATGACATCTTCTTTAAACACTAATCCATGTATGCCTTTCCTCTCCGGCCTTAATATTCAGGTCGGAGCGTCGGTGGGGTGTGAATGATACAAGAATCTGGTACAATTTTTACCTCGCCACAAACTCCTCGTAACACCCTGTTTTAAAAGCCTTAGCACTTTTTGCACAAAAAAATTAATCCCAAAAATCCAAAATTCTGTACAAGTTTTGCAAAGATGTATAACTTGCGCATCAAGAGTGCATACATTTAAACCACCTGAGGACAACAACATGCGTCAGAACGGACAAGCCCCGGAAACGATCAGCGATATTGCCCGTTACTTCAATCAGGCCAGCTCACCGTCGCAACAGGAGACGCTGGGTTCGGTTGTGGTGGAAATTCTGCGCGCAGGTCATAGCCTTAGTCGGAAAACGATTTGCAGTAAACTGCTGAGTCGCCTTGAACTGGCTGCCACGCCAGAAGAAGAGAGTCATCTGCATGAACTCATTGCGATGCTGTTTCGTCGCGAAGATTAATGCCCTCTCACGGTCGTGCATGTTAATCAGGACGCCTGTTTCAGCCATCACCCAGGAAGATCTATCCTAGCAATAAAGCCCAGTTCTGCTTCCCGTATCGGGTGCACTAAGTCGCACCCGCTGACGCATACGGACCCGCAGCATGGCCATTGATTCGCAATCAGAGAAGCCAGTATGTACAGAAGTGAAGATGAGAAACTGACAGATGTTATGATCGGCGAAGCCGTTCTGACATTACTCAAGTCAGACAAACCGGTATCCAGCAACGCCTTAATCGCACAGCTCGAACTGATGGCTGCTGATGCTGACGACGACGTGAAAGTGTCAGTCATTCGAAAAGCCATCACCGAAGTCCGTAATGGTATGGTTGCCGCGCGCAAACGCGTGCAGGGCGACGGTGCCGAACGTGATAACACGGCTCATCGTATGAACAGTGATGGCCCGCCTGAAGGTTCGAAAAAGCACTGATTGAGCGTACTGCGTACCTGATACATGCGGCTAATTTTAAGCGAAGCGGCAGACCTGAACAGAATTTTTAAGGCGGGCTGGGCAAAACGAAAACTGCGCCTACACTCGTTTTTGACTTCAACCATTGCATCTGACTCATTTTCCTCAGAGAAAGAATAATCATGCAGCATTCATCATCAGATTCTTCAATTATTGACTACTTCCGTAGCGCAGGCGATCAGCTTGCTCCGGAAACTGAACTGCTGGGCGCAGTGATTCGTGACATTGTTGCTGATCAGGGACGTGTAACCAATAAAGCGATCATCCTCTATTTGATCGCTGAACTGGAATGCACTTCAGATGTTGTCAGGCTGGATGTGTTACGCAAAACGCTGGAAATCGTGGTTGGCCGCACGCCAGACGATACCGGCATCTGATACGCCATTCTGCGTTACCTCTGGTAACGCAGGATACTCTTCCCCCTCGCCCGCTTTTGTTTCCTTCCCTCACTTTCGCTGTATACCCGATATGCCACACAGAAATTATCCGATATAAAAATTCTTTTGCAGGTTAATGATGTAGCAGGGATTTGATCCCGACGATAACGCTTTTTTGCAATCATGCCAGATGATGATCATTCAGGCTTAATAAGACCTGCCAATGAAAAGGCGAACTTCTTTATCAGAAATTTGCCACCCCTAATGAATAATCAACAGAAAGATCTGACTGACATTTTTTAATGCGGTCATCAACCGTCTCGCTGAATAAAAAACAAACGACCGACTCACAGTAAAATCCCTTTTAAAGGCTGCGAGCAATATGCAAAGCCTCTTATGCTCGCCGATGTCAAAGGTAGCAGGGACGCTATCATGACACAGGCCGGGACAACGCCCGGCATCAGGCCTGGCAACCTTAATGCATCTTCCGGGTGAAAAAGCTTATCGCTTCCTGACACAATGCTTTCAGCCTGCTGTCACGCGTCTCTTCGCTCAGGCGAAACAGCGCGTCCGTAATGTCGTGGAAATGAACCGGCTCTCCCGCCTTGATCAAATCACTGACTACCGCACCGACCAGCGCACGGATTTCATTATCGTTGTCGTACTTCACACGACCTCCCGATGGTGTATGCATATACAGTCTATCATTAGCGGGAGCCAAAAAACAAAAAAGCCGTAGGGTGGGAAATATAAGCGAAGCGGCAAAAAGGTTATTAACTATACAACCTCAGAATATTATCTTGCTTTATTTTCACCCCATGCAGCCCTGAAGCTATAAATAGCCAAAACGTGGTAGCAACCTCTGTATTCTATTTATGCCCATGTATATTGAGAGTTGGATAGTTATATATCGCGGAAACAGACTTTTGGCTGAATGTGTTATAAACACTTTTACGACTCACTGTTTGTTGCGATAACCTGCGGGGCAGCTTTCCCGGCCTGATATGTGCTGACCAGCCTTTCACAAATGATCATCTGACAATGGCCAGCAGTATGATAAAACTATCGTCATCCTCTGGTGTCACGAGCAGCACATGGCTAAATTTACCCTGAAACAGATTGCTGCCCAGTCGGGACTCAGTCTGGCGACCATCGACCGGGCACTGCATCAGCGCGGCAACGTGCATGCCACAACCCAGCACCGAATCCAGCAGGCGATAGCGGACCTGGAACTGATGCAAAAAGCGGGACTCGCCAGGGGAAGAACGATCTATTTCGACGTCATCATGCATACACCTGACCGCTTTCAACCACTGATACGTGAGGCGTTCAGCAGTCAGATTGCCAGTTTTACTGCCTTTAAACTTCAGCTGCGTTTCCACTTCGGCGCGAATTTGACTGCGGAGGCGATTAACGCGCTGCTGAATAAAAAAGCGTTGCATAGTCACGGCGTCATTCTTAAGGCAGCCTGTTCTGGTGAACTTCATCCCACCCTTGAATCACTGCTGAAACAACGCGTTCCGGTGGTCACCATGATGAGTGACCTGCCCGGCAGCGCGCGCCTGCGCTATATCGGCATGGATAATTTTGATGCCGGTAAAGTGGCGGCTTTTCTGATGTCAAAATGGCTGCGGGTGAGTCGTTCACATATTGTGGCTGTGACCGGCAGTCACGATTTCATTGGCGAACAGGAGAGAATTCAGGGGTTTCAGCGAGCAATGCAGGAGTTTGCGCCCCAGCATCAGGTGAGCGTGGTGGCAGGCGGTTATGGCATTGACGCCCGGATGCAGCAGTCGGTGACACAGTTCTTGCAGAGCCATCCGGATGCAGATGCGGTCTACACAGTCGGTGGCGGTAATCCCGGCATACTGCGCGCTTTTGCCGAACAAAAACGGACGGTTAACGCTTTTATTGGTCACGATCTCGATCGTGAGAATCGTGCACTGCTGCAGGCCGGTAAAATTGATGCATTAATCGAGCATAATTTACAGCTTGATGCGCTGCACGCCTTCAGAACGCTGCTGTCGTTTCATGGATTTTTGCCCGCCTCAGAACCGGCCGCACCCTACTCTAAAATTAACATCATCACCCGTTACAACATGACAGCCTGAAAAACTGTCAGGCAATTAATGAGCCCTGCTCATAACCATTTGCCGACTGAGCGGGCTAATCACGCTCCGGCTTGCCGGTTACACTGTGCATGACACGTTAACAACAGGAGTGAGTAATGAAAATTATCGCCAACGGATCGCTGCCTTCGCGTAAAGGACCTGCTGAATATTTTACCGGCACGGTTCGGATTGATGCACCATTCCAGGCAACAGAACCCGCCCGCGTGGGTGGCGCAACGGTGACTTTTGAACCGGGTGCCCGCACCGCATGGCATACCCATCCACTCGGGCAAACCCTGATCGTCACGCATGGCCAGGGCTGGATTCAGTGTGAGGGTGAAGCCATTCAGGTGATGAACACCGGTGATATCGTCTGGATCCCGGAAAACGTGAAGCACTGGCACGGGGCAACGCCGGATAACGCCATGACGCATATTGCTATCGCTGAGTCACTGAACGGCTCGCCGGTTGACTGGCTGGAACAGGTCAGCGATCAGCAATATCAGCGCTAAATCAGGCGCGCATTCTGTCGCTAGAGTCTGACGTGATCGATCAGCGCCCTCAGCTTGGGGGCCAGATTTTTGCGGCTGGGAAAATAGAGATAGAAGCCGGCAAAGGCAGGCAACCATGCGTCGAGCAGGGTCACCAGTTCGCCACGTGCGATGTAAGGCTGGAAGGTTTCTTCCATGCCAAAGCTGATGCCGCCCCCGGCGCAGGCGGTGCGGATCATCACCCCCATGTCGTTGGTGGTGAGTTGCGGATTGACGGCAACATCAAACTCGCGTCCCTGCTCTGCGAACTCCCAGCGATAAGGGGCCAGACCAGGCCCTTTTCGCCAGCCGATGCAGCGATGATTGACCAGATCCTGAGGATGTTGCGGCGTGCCTGCACGAGCCAGATAGGCGGGTGACGCCACCGCCACCTGACGCTGCGCGGTGGATACCGGTACCGCAATCATATCCTGAGCAATCACCTCCCCCAGCCGCACGCCCGCGTCATAGCCCTGCCCGACAATATCAAACTCCTCATCGGTGACGGTGATATCCACCTCCACCTGCGGATAAGCGGTAATAAAGCTTGCCAGCAGTTCTCCCCCCAGCATCCGCTCAGCAATCGAGGAGATCGCCAGCCGCAGATGGCCCCGAGGTTCCGCAGCCAGTTCGGCAATATCGGTCACGGCGCGATTGAGCTGGTTGATCGCCGGCGCCACTTCGGCATATAGCCGCTGTCCGGCTTCTGTCAGCTGAACCGAGCGTGTGGTGCGCTGCATCAGCGTGATGTTAAGCCGGTCTTCCAGGCGCCGCAGACTCTGGCTGATCGCCGGACGCGTAACACCCAATTGTTCTGCGGCCAGCCGGAAATTTCGCGTCTGCGCCACAATCACAAAAACTTCGAGAGCATTTTTATCGGCATTCATTGGTCAGATTGAGTTACCAGTCCGTAAAGCGTTCGGTGGATTATCTTTATAATCCAGTCGCCGTATGATCGCCAGTGACAACCTGACTGGAGAAACAAAATGACTCAGAAAGTGATTTTAATTACCGGCGCCTCAAGCGGCATCGGTGCAGGCATTGCACGTGAACTGGCGAAAACAGATGCCATTCTGCTGCTGGGTGCGCGGCGGGAAAGCCGCCTGGCCGCGCTGGCTGAGGAGCTGCAGTTCAATGGTGCAGAGGTGGCGATCAAAGCGCTTGATGTAACGCGCCGCGAAGAGATGACGCAGTTCGTTGAGTATGCGCTGGAGAGATGGGGCCGGGTGGATGTGATGATCAATAACGCCGGTATTATGCCCTTGTCTCCGATGGCATCGCTGCGGGTGGAAGAGTGGGATCAGATGATCGATGTAAACATCAAAGGGGTGCTGTATGGCATTGCGTCAGTGTTGCCGACCATGCTGGCCCACCAGCGCGGTCACATCATCAACATCGCGTCGATAGGGGCGCTGGCCGTGTCGCCCACCGCAGCCGTCTACTGCGCCACTAAGTTTGCGGTGCGGGCGATTTCCGACGGATTACGGCAGGAGAACAGTCAGCTACGGGTGACCTGTGTCCATCCCGGTGTGGTTGAGAGCGAGCTGGCATCAACCATTACCGATCCGGCAGCCGCCGAGGCGATGCAGCACTATCGCGCTATCGCGTTGCAGCCGGACGCCATTGGTCGCGCCGTTCGCTATGCCATTGAACAGCCTGAAGAGGTGGATGTGAACGAAATCGTGGTGCGGCCAACCCGAACGCAGCAGTAAGCAACCCGCCCGATGCGCTGTGTGCATCGGGCGGGCGGTTTTACTGTCAGTAGAGGCTTCTGCGGGTACGCTGCACGGTGATAGCGATGGCCGTCAGTGCCACCAGCATCAGAAATATCCCCAGTCCAACCATGGCGTTAAAGCCATAGACTTTGAACAGCAGCAGACCGGCAATACAGCCGCTCAGGAATGAAAACACGGTAGTCAGATGGGTGTGCAGAACCTTCTGGAAAAAGCGACGATCGTCGGTTTCAAGATGCACGGCGTGGGACGTGTGGGCAAAGATCCACGACCCCAGCGCAATACCCGCATCGGTCAGCGTGCCGGTAATGTGGGTCGATCTGACGCGGCCATTGGAGAGCTGCGTCGATGTCGCATTATGAATCCCCATTAAAAAGCCCAGCATTAACAGCACTTCCCCGTTAAAGCTTGGCCGGTAGAACACGATCTCAAAGATTGATGCCGCCGTCAGTGCCGCCCCTTCCGCCAGAATGATCAGACAGAATATGGTGCGTAACTTATGTCTGATCCCCACTACCACCGCCAGCCGGGCAACGGTACAGCCCAGCACAAAGGCAATAATCAGTGCCATCAAAAACAGCATGGTATGGAGGTCGCTGGTGGTCACTTCCTGGGAGATTTGCGAGGTGTTACCCGTCATATGCGATGGAAAAAATCCAAACGCGCCCAGCGCCATGGCATTAAGGATGCCGGCGGTAGTGGCAAGCACCAGCGCCAGCAATCGATCTTCGGTATGCGAACGAACTTTCTTCTTTTTTATCAGCACAGGCTTCCCCACCTCAGGTGAATGCAAAACGTTCTTATAAGGCTTCTAGCATACAACCTGATGGAAATTATTCCTGTCAGAACCAGATAACTCTGATGAAATAAGCCATTAATTTTGCTGATTTTTATAAAGCTGATTCAGTTTACTTTTAAAAGTGTCAACGACGCGATGATTCACCAGCAGGTGATCACCAGAGAGGCTGATGGTGAACTCAGTCAACGATGAAGAGTTGCGCGCCTGTGGACGTAAAGGAGCGATGTGGTTCAGCATCGTCCGCCACCTGATAACTGACGCCCGGTGTCAGCACGAAACGGCGACCATCTGCCAGTTCAGTGTGCAACTCACCCGCCATGCACAGCAAAATATGGCCCTTTGTGCACCAGTGATCGGCAACATAGCCTGGTGAATAGTCGACCATCCGCACCCGGATATCGTTAAACTTCACGGTTCGCCAGGTCGCCTGCCCCTGGTCGCCGGGATGAATCGTCTCTTCAATCTGATCCCACTGGGTCAGGCCAAACGGCAGATTTTCAATTTTCATGCGATTCCCTCAAGGCTAAGTGCAGGATAAACGTCAGGCCAGAGCCTGGGTAACGGCCTCTTCCGCGTGGATAAGCGTGGTATCAAACAGTGGCACGCTGGCATCCGTGGCATCCACCAGCAGTGTGATTTCGGTGCAGCCGAGAATAATGGCCTCCGCGCCCTGCGCGACCAGCTGCTGCATGATCTCCCCATAACGGCGACGCGACGCGGGATTGATCTCGCCCAGACAGAGTTCGTGGTAAATCACCTCATGCACAAAAATCCGATCCTCTCTATCCGGCGTGATCACCTCAAGACCAAACTGCTGCTGAAGTCGCCCGCGATAGAAATCCTGTTCCATGGTGAATCGCGTCGCCAGTAATCCGACCTTACGCACCCCGGCCTGCTGAATGCGCCGTCCGGTGGCGTCGGCGATATGCAGCAGCGGGATGCCCGTTGCGGCGCTGATTTGTGCTGCCACTTTATGCATGGTGTTGGTACAGAGTACGATGAACTGCGCGCCAGCCCGTTCCAGATTGCGTGCCGCTTCAGCCAGTATCTCTCCCGCCTGCTGCCACTCGCCCGCGGCCTGTAGCTGCTCAATACGCTGAAAATCGACGCTATAGAGCACCAGCTCCGCCGAGTGCAGGCCGCCCAGCCGCTGTTTAACCTGCTGATTGAGAATGCGATAATAGAGCGCGGTAGACTCCCACGACATACCGCCTAACAGACCAATGACTTTCACAATGCACTCCAGGTTCAGGGGTTTTATTCCAGCATGCCAGATCGACATTGATCGGCAACGGCTTTGTTCAGTTGATACTGTTCTGAGGTCTGAAGCGTCGGGCAATCACCATCAACAGCACCACGCCAGCGCTCATGATCAGCCAGGCCTGGGTCATTGACGTGCCGCTATCACGCACCCAGCCTGCCAGCAGCGGCATCAGAGCCGCAATCAGATATCCGCCGCCCTGTACACGTGACAGCAGAATGCCCGCCTCTCTGGCACTGCGCGCATGATCCAGCGTGACAATCAGCGACAGCGGAAAGAGCGCACCGATGCCCGTACCCAGTAACAGTGAAGAGAGTATCGGCATCGTACCCGGGTAAAAGACCAGACTCAGCAGCCCCAGCAGCAGCAGGGCCAGCACGCCGAGCAGCAGCGGACGGCGATCGGGAAAGCGATGTAACGTCGCCGAGACGATGAATCCTGCCACCACTTCGGTTAACGTCAGGGCCGCGAGCAGATAGCCACTGTGGCGAGCACTCCAGCCCAGTTGAATATAGAATGGCGGCAGCCAGGCCAGCACTAATGTATAAGCACCCGTGCCAATGCCGAAAAAGAGCATCAGCAACAGGGTACGCCGCACAGGCAGCGTCGCTGCATCAGAGGCCACGCTCACCTGCGGCGATCGTCTGACTAAAGTCAGCCAGATCAGCAGTGTGACCAGCGTTAACCCGCCGGAAAGCGCCAGCGCGGGTTGCAGGCCCAGCCATGAAAACAGCGGGTCAGCACCGGCAGCAGTCAGTGCCGCGCCCGCCATAATGCCCGTGCTGAACAGCGCCATCAGCGTCGCCGCGGCCTCAGCAAAGCGTTGCCGGATCAGAGCGGGCATCAGCGCCTGTATCACGCCAATTCCTGCGCCCCCCGCCAGCGCGGTGAGCAGCAGCTGAGAGGGAGTAAGCGTAACGCCGCGCCACAGGCAGGCGAACGTCAGACAGAGCAAACCGGCGGCGATTCCCTTTACCGGCCCGATGCGGGCGATCAGCCACGGGCCAGAGAGTGCGGCCAGGCCCATCATCGCCACTGGCAGCGTGGTCAGCAGACTGAACGTCGTCGACGACAATCCGGCCTGCAGTTGCAACACCGGGAACAGCGGGCCGATAATCGCCAACATAGGCCGCAGATTTAGCCCGATAAGAAAAGCGATCACGGCAAACAGAATGGGGAACAACACCTTATTTTTCATCATCGACGCCTTAACAGAGGATTGACGATGACAGCACCGGGCTGCCACCATTTATCTTAACGTTAAGATAAATTACCCCCGGTGTTAAGAGGCTGCGCACAACCCGACAACATAACCACAATATTTAAAGGTAATTTATGCATGACCATATTGATTTCGTTGTCAGTCAGTGGGACGACGCGATGCCCGATCTCGACGCCTCTTCAATGCGGATCTTCGGCAGGGTGCTGCGTCTGATGAAACATCTGGCGAAAGCGCGCAGTCAGGCACTGGAGCCTTTTGGTTTTCAGGAGGGGGAATTTGATGTGCTGGCGACATTGCGACGGGCGGGATCGCCTTTTCGCCTGTCGCCCACCCAGCTCTACCAGGCGCTGCTGGTGACGTCCGGTGCGATGACAAATCGTCTGAACCGGCTGGAGCAGCAGCATCTGATTGAGCGTATTGCCGCGCCAGAGGATAAGCGCAGCATGCTGGTCGGGCTGACGCCGCACGGGCAGCAGCAGATTGAGCATGCACTCCGCGTCCATACCGCTACGCAGGAGGCGCTGCTGGCCCCGCTTGGCGCTTCAGAGCGTGCCGAACTGGAAAGGTTGCTGAAAACGCTGCTGCTGGCGTGTCCAGGCGAAGCGACAGCCGCAGAATAGTGCCGTCAGCGCTGCAGTTCGGCCACCGTCATGGTGAAGATAACCGGCAGGTGATCGGCGCTGGCATAGGCATGCGGCATATCGGTTCGCGCTACGGCTGCACAGCCCTGCTGCACCACCAGGGTCTGCTCACCCACCGTTAAGGCGAGCGTGCCCTGCTCGACATGCAACAGTTCGAGTGTGCCTGAGGAGTGACCGGTTGAACGGAAAGCTTCGCCCGCAAACATCTGCCAGCGCCAGAGCTCGATCATATCCGGCCCACGGGTTCCCGCCAGCAGCTGCGCATAACCGCCCTGCTCGCCCTGCCACAGCCGGGGCATTTCGCTGTTCTCAATCAGCCAGGCGTCAGGCGCATGCGCAACGTTGACGATATCTGCCACCGAGACGCCCAGTGCGGCAGCCACTTTACAGAGAATGGCAATGCTGGGATTGGCGGCACCCTTTTCGATCTCCACCAGCATGCCTTTACTGACGCCAGCCCGGCGGGATAACTCATCCAGCGAGAGTTTCTGACTTTTACGCCAGCTTTTGATGCTGTCCGAAACAGCCTGATTGACACTGGCGACATCGGCACCCGCATCGGTCATTATATTGACTTTTTTGGTCATCGGTCATTACTATGAAATAAATTAGTCACTGAGAGAGTATCCGATGTTATCTGTTCATCCGTCAATCGATCCCACTGTTTTCGCGCTCGCTCCCGGCTTTCGTGCCATGAGTATTGTGGTGGAAGCCACACCGATTACCCGACCAGAAGTTGCCAGCGATGCACTGAAGAGCGCATGCCAGCAGGTGTTAAATGATGATGCGGCGTGGGCAGACGCGCATCTCGCCGCCTGGGCTGAGGTGTTTAAAGCCTTTGGTGCCAAAGCGAAACGTACACCCTGTTCGGCAGAAGCATTGCGTAAGCGTGTGCTGCGGGATGGCGCATTGCCTGCCATCGATCCGGTTGTCGATCTCTATAACGCCATCAGCATTCGTTATGCGCTGCCGGTCGGAGGTGAAAATATCGCGGCCTATGCTGGCGAGCCACGTCTGGTGATTGCTGACGGCAGTGAACGTTTCGATACCGTTAAAGAGGGCGAGGTGGTTTATGAGTCGCCAGAACCAGGCGAAGTGATCTGGCGCGACGATCAGGGCGTAACCTGTCGCCGCTGGAACTGGCGCCAGGGTGTAAGAACCCGACTGGATGCCAGCGCGCAGCAGATGTGGTTCATTCTGGAAAGTCTGCCCGCTATGCCGCTTTCCGCGCTGCAACAGGCCAGCGACGATCTGGTTTCGGGGTTACAGCAGATGATGCCGGGTGCGCAAATCAGTACGACGCTGATTGAAGCGCCAGCAAACTGAACATTGCCTCAACAGCGGCTGAACAAGGTTAACGGTGAGCAGAAATTGTGGCAGGATACGCGCCCTGCGTCTGGCCATACCCGGCTGACTTAACGGCACTCAACCGGTGACTAAAATGGCTAAAGTAAAATATATCCTGCCCCTGCTGCTGATCCTCGCCCTGGCCGCCTGGTGGTTTATCCCACACGACAGTGAGGAAGATAAGGCGTATTACGTCGCGGTGCTCTGCGCGATTGATCATGATAATAAGCAGCCCCTCGACCGGCAGATGCAGAACGTCATTGAAGGCGGCAACTCTGATTATGCGCTGCAAAAAATCACTTATAAATCGGGGCTGGGCCGCAGCGTGATTGCTCGCTGGCAGCAACTGACACCTGATGAACAGCAGCGCGCCGCCCAGGATAACCTCGCCTGCCAGCAGATGCTGAAGCGCTGATTTCTGACGGGCGTGTTCATATCATTAATCATATGATTTCGCGCTGGTCATCATTATGGCCGCGCCCGTCCTGGCTTATCCCTACGCATCTGAAATTACCGTGTTTTTTGTCTACGACTAACAGGTAAGCGGGCTTATGAACCCCTGATAACCTGATGCCGGAAGAATATGGGCTGATGGCTGAGAATCCGGAAATCTCAAAAATTGAGTGAAACTAAAACGGGGATGCTGACAGTGGCACTTACGTCCATAAGCTTTCATTATGCAAAAGCCCGCATTAGCGGGCCCTGAGCGTCATTTCAGTATGTTGTATCTGTAAAGCAAATTTCCGAAATCCTGTTTCATACTAACGAAAAGAAGAATCTGGATAGTATTGTCCACGAAATCGTACAGAACACGATACTCTCCTTCAACATCAAGACGTTCGCGTAACAAAAGCCCGCGCTCTGAAAGATAAGCATTGTAGCGATACCTTTCAGGATCCTGACTGATATTGTCGACTGAATCCATGAGTAGATTATCGACAAATGCAGCCGCTTGCTGCGCCCCAACTGTTCCGCTCTTATAGGACTCAATGTCCTTGAGACACTGTTCAGCCAGAGGCGCGATTACCAGCTGATATTGTTCTGACACTCAGAGCCTCTCTATTATTTTCTTGCGGCACGTAACCTTCCCAGAACGTCTTCAGGGGTCATGCCTTTGCCATCAGCGACTTCCTTTTTAGCTTGCAAGGCCAGCTTGAAAAGGGCGTTTATGTTTCTTTCCTGCTCGATCTCTCTAATCTCAGCCTGACGCTCAGCAGCAGTCTGGATGAAGAGTTCAGAGACGCCGTTTTTTGTTACGTATACTCCTCCTTCGAAGGCGGCAGCATTTCCGAGACTGTCTCTGGCAAGCTTCTGGGACATGGTTTGATTTGAGTTCATACATGATTTCCGATTAGACAGGACGGGTAAAATCAAAGGGATTGCCGGTAGAGCCATCCAGATTTCATCGTTGATTAAAAAATTTCACAGACCGTAAGATTTGAACTGCCCCTCTCTTTTCCGAGGGTCATAGGATGAATATAACCTACGAGTGAAATCGTGTACATATTTATCCACCCTATCCACGTTACTGAATCTGGATGGCAAGGCATCGTCCTGATAGGTTCAAAAGCAGAAGGTAGTCATGCTATTCAATGTATTGTATATAACACGCAACACAGGTCCGGCGTTGATGTCTGAAATCGACTGAAATCGTCAAAGATCGCCTTAACCACCAGCAATCACCTCTTGCCTATTGCCGATTTGTTAACACAACCCGCTATCGACTCTCGGCCTGCTTTAATGCCAGTAGCCTGTATGGTATGAAATCACTTAAAAGAGAAAAATATGACGATGCCAGAACGCAAAAATTACCCGCAACTGGGCGAAGTAAAAGCGCCTTATGTCCACGCAGTGAAGCATGGCGCGACGCTGTATGTCTCAGGACTGACCGCTTTCGGTACGGCGGCTCAGCAGGGAGATATGGCTGACCAGGCAGAAGCCATTTTTGATCAACTCAGGGCGGTTGCCGCGGCTGAGCATACGTCGCTCGCAGCGCTGCTGAAGGTCACGATATTCATCACCTCTTTCACAGAGATCACCGCGCTGCGGGAAGTCCTTTATCGCAACTACGGCGAGCATCTGCCCGCCAGCTCGCTGGTACAGGTCAGCGGACTTTTCTCCGCTGACCTGCGCATAGAGATTGAAGCCATTTTTGCCCTCTGAGTAGAAAACAGCGGCATTCCCGATGCTAGAGTTGCAGATCCCCGGCGGCTGCACCCCGTGCCACATAACCGATGCGATAGACTTCCTGCTCGCCAGCGGGGCGCAGGTGAGACGCGTTAACGTCTACTCCCTGCCAGCGGCTCACATCCCAGGCGCTGATCCCTGTTGTTCCCGGCAGTGTCGTAAGGTCTGAATGCGGTGGAATCGTCCAGCGGTTCAGCGTTATAAAGCGGGCGTCGGCCAGATCAGGGATATGGGTCTGCCCCTCAAGCGCCAGCCAGCTTTCGATGATCGGCCAGCAAAAATCCCTGACCAGTGTCGCAAAGCCAGGACTTTGCAGGAAACGCTGCATACCACTCGCCTCCCGCCAGAAATAGAGCGGCGCATAACGGTTTTCATTCTGTCCGTCATCATCACGGCAGGTGTAGAGATACGCCTTGGCCACCAGCCCTGGAAAGCCATCAAGCCGGGCTCCGTTCAGACTGATGCGCTGTTCAATGATGCCCATGTCGTAGTCAGCGGGCAGGGTAAAACGGTAGTGCATGATAATCATAACGCCTCCTGTGCCAGCATCCTGCCGCCGCTAAAGCTCCACTCTTCGGTGCTGTTAAACTGAATAATGATCATCACGTCGTCAGGATCGATCGCCATCTCCGCCTGAAGCGTCGTACAGAGTGAATGATAAAACCGTTGCTTCTGTTGCCGGGTTCGCGGTCGGCCTGCCGTCACCTGAAACAGCACGAAATTGTCGCTACGCCCGCCGCTGAGATAGTGACGATCAAATACCCGCTGTCCGGCGGGCAGCATCTCAATCAACTGAAAGCAATCATGCTCAGGAACGTCAAATTCCGCGACCAGCGCCTGCTGAAGCAGCGTGGAGATGTGATGCAGAGCCGCCTCGCTGTAGCCCTGACGCAGGGTAATTCGGGTAAAGGGCATCAGTGATTATCCTCCAGATAACCCAGCGCGGTGACGGCGGCGGGCCAGCCTGCGTAAAACGCCAGATGGGTGAAGCTCTCCACCAGCTCATCCTGCGTCAGCCCATTTTGTCGGGCAAAATCGATGTGCCACGGCAGCTGCTGGACCCGCCCCAGCGCGGTTAACGTTGCCAGTGTCAGCAGGCTGCGTTCACGCGTTGACAGCAGTTCGCGCTGCCAGATATCGCCAAACAGCACCTGCTGTGTCAGTTCGGCCAGTTTTGGCGCGCGCTGCGCCAGTGTTTCCCGATCAAGCGATTTTTTCATTGCACACTCCTCAGTGGTGAGACAGAGTGTCACTCAGGCCTTCAATCCTGAAAATCAAATTAATCAGCTCTTATCATCCATAATTACAGGACAATAATGAACAAGGTACCGGAGTCCCTCGATATGGATGCGCTGCGCAGTTTCGTCGCGGGCATTGATGCCGGCAGCTTTGCCCTGGCGGCACAGCATCTGTGTCGGTCTGCCTCGGCCGTGAGTGCGCAGCTTAAGAAACTGGAGCAGCAATGCGGCACGGCGCTGGTGATGAAAAAAGGGCGTCATGTGCAGCTGACCCGCAGCGGTGAACAGCTGATGAGTTACGCCAGACGCCTGCTGTCGCTGAACGATGAGACATTGCGGGCAGTGAAAGGCGAAGCGTTGCAGGGCGAAATACGCATCGGGATGCAGGAGGATTTTGGCGAGGCGTTGATGCCGGACATTCTCGGCGCGTTCAACCGGCAGCATCCGGAGGTGATGCTGACCGCACGCGTCGACAGAAATCTTCCGCTGCTTACGGCACTGGCCCGTCATGAGCTGGACCTGGCGCTGCTGTGGCAGGCAGAGCAGCAGGCTGGCACGCAGTTAATTGGTCAGTGTCCGTTAGCCTGGATACAGCATCCGGCATTTGATCTGGCGGGATATCTGCAGCGCGGCGAGCCGCTGCCGCTGGTGGCATTCGATGCGCCGTGTGTCATGCGATCGCGCGCCATCGAAGCGCTGGATAAGGCAGGTATTCCGTGGCGGGTAGTGTTCACCAGCCACAGTCTTAGCGGGATCTGGGCGGCATTACAGGCCGGGCTGGGCATCACCCTGCGCACCCGCGCCGGGTTGCCGGAGACGCTGGTGATTGAATCCCACCGGCTGCCAATGCCCGGCTATCTGGGTATCGCGCTCGCCCGCTCAGATCAGGGTGACGATCCGGCGCGAGCACTCTTGCAGCATCTGATCACGCAAGCCGCCCTGCCCTTTGTTCAGCGCTGACTACTGTCTGAAATGCCCGCTGAACCAGAGACGAACAGTATTCTGCTGAGATGTCGCGGTCGCCGAACAGAATATGAAACATCACCGGCGCCACGACCACATCGATGATGCGATCAACGTCAAAGCCTGATTCGCCGCGTGCCTCGGCCCGACTTTTCAGTGTTTCAAGATGCTGATAGGTAAACCCACAGCATTTCTGGCTCGCCACTTCAGCCTGACTTCCTATCACATCAGCCAGAAGCTCACGACCGACTTTGGACGACATCTCTTCAGCATACTGCTGGATGAACGCGGTAAGATCGCCGGCCGTCGATCCGGTATCTTCCGGTTCTGCAATGGGCCGCATCCGTGTCACGGCCACATCCGCCAGCAACTGGGACAGATCGCCCCAGCGCCGATAGATCGTGGAAGGTGTCACACCTGCCTGTTCGGCGATCATCGGCACTGTAATAGCTGAACGATCAAGCGTTTCAAGCAAGCGGTTAACGGTGTTATGCACTTCCGCCTGAATACGTGCGCTGCGCCCACCCTGCCGAATCATCTCCCTCGCCATCTCTTTCTCCCGCTTTTATCAGCCTGAACGTCATGGTTAAAGCAACGAAGTTGCATTAACAGATACCGGCAGTGTACCGCATCTCAGGCTGAGCAGGCGCTAATGTGTGCTATCGGGCGATTGAGAATCAAGGCTGCAGTTTACTCAGGACAGATTTAACCGGCTCGGCGGTGAGACGTGACGAACGGTTATCTGATGCGCCTATCCATAAAAGACTGACTGCCATAACTGCTGAAATAAAAATTGTACGAATATCCATAAAGCCTCCCCTGATTAAGGTGGCTAAAGTAATCCACACAGGGGAGTATTAATCGCGGGATAAGAGAGGGTTTAAAGGGACCTGGTGCGAAAAGGTGGCGCAGATTTCGCCACGCCTGAATCACAAACGGGAAAGATCAAACTTATGCGGTAACGATGTTGCCAGCCGCAAGCCAGTCACGTCGTGTGAGGGTGTACATCAGGCTGGGAGGCAACCCCTCAGGATCGTCGACCTTTTTCAAAAAGGTCAGGCCCGCTTTTTCCAGTACCCGCCGCGAAGCCAGATGGTTTTCGCGCGTCACCCCCGTAATGATGCTCAGCCCGGCCTCTTCGAATCCGTAGCGAATGGCTCTGCGGGAAAGCTCGGTAGCATACCCTTTTCCCCAGGCAGCAGGCTCAAACCGGTAACCAAGATTATTCGTCTGACGACCGTCAAACTGGCTTCTGAAAACACCGCCAAAGCCGATAATTTTATCCGGATGGGCTTTCTCAAATATCGTCCAGTCGCCAAAACCCTGTTCCTGATAGCTCTGTAATATGCGCTCTATGGCCTGAATGGCATACGTTCTGTCGGGCCATGGACCTCGCGGGTTAAATTTATGCGTTTCGGGGTCGCCATAGATTCTGAAGAGGTCGTCAAGATCCTCACGAAGAGTATATCTGTAGAGCAGCCGCTCTGATTCCCAAACCATCCTGCGCTCCTTGTGGGTGCTGAATAAGCAATCTTTACTCTTTATATCAGCAACTTCTGCTGTCACCAACTCTGTTAATACTCTTAACGAACGGCGGCTAATTTCAGTGCGCAAGTCGCGGTTTTCGTGCTCATCTGATTGCAGAAAATGGACCTCTCATCAGAGGCTGTCACTACGTTGTGTTGTGCTTCTGATATTGGTAAAGGGTGGAAAGAGGTTGCCGCCCCAGGTAATAAGCTGTTTTCGCGGCGGGAAGACGGATTCACCTGGGGCGATTGCCATAAAGGGTGGCGCACGGGTTCTGAATACGCTGCATGGGTGTTAAAGTGCTGCTTAAACTGGCGCGTCGGGTCTGTGTAGTCTCACCTTCAGCGTTATGAGGATCTGAATAGTGAAAGGAAAGTGCAAAAATGTCTGAACAGAGCAGCATTATCACTGAACTTACCGAACTTGAAGGTCTTTACGGCACGGTCGCCCGGCCCTCTGTCGCTAAAGAAACCGATCATATTCATCCCGCCTATCGTCCGTTTATCGCCGCCTCGCCTTTTGTGGCGCTGGCAACGTCGGGGCCTGAGGGACTGGATGTTTCACCGCGCGGCGATCCGGCCGGATTTATCGAAATCGAAGATGACAAGACCCTGTTACTACCCGACAGACGCGGCAATAACCGCATCGACAGCCTGCGCAACATTCTGCATGACAATCGGGTAGCGCTGCTTTTTCTCATCCCTGGCATTGGCGAGACGTTGCGCGTGAACGGCACGGCAGCAATCAGCACCGACCCGGCGCTGCTTGAGCGCTTTGCCATCAACAATCAGCTGCCAAAAACCGTATTGCGCATCACTGTGGAGAGCGTTTTCTTTCAGTGCAGCCGGGCGATTATTCGCTCCGGATTATGGGATGCCGAAACGCAGATCTCACGGCAGTCGCTGCCCAGCACCGGTTCCATCCTCAAACAGATTGCAGAGATTGATGGCGATGCCTACGACAAAGCGCTGCCTGAGAGATTGAAGAACTCACTTTACTAATCGCCGTTCAGGGCCTGGAGGCTTCACTTGATCCGGCGTGCTGATGAGTGAAGTACTTATACTTTCGGAACGGAGATCACAAGTGCGCCTGCAGTCACGCCTCTAAGCGCAAACTGCGATAGCGTTACGCAAAGCTCTCCAGTATCTGCTTTGCATGCAGGTAGTCGTAAGAGGTCACTTCAATTTTATTATTGCTGAGATCGCTGAAATAGACGGACATCGACACGTCGTGGTCGCTGACGCTGAAAGGGATTTTATTCTTACGGAGTACAGGCATAAGTTCGTTGAAAGATGAGGCTGCCACCCCGAAAGCCACCGTATGGCCTGGTGGCTGAGATTTTCGCAGGAAAAGAGAGAGTGATGCCCTGTTATTTCTTATGACCAGCGGCCCACCCTGTTCAAACCAGAAGTACAGGGAAGGGTCGCGTTCAAAGCCCAGGATCTCGTTGTACCACTTTTCTGCCTGTTCAATATTTTCAACGTAGAGATGGATATGATCGATCTCAGCTATCTTCATCATCTGGCTCCCTGATTGTTATTAACAGTGAGACTCGCCGAAATATTATTGATAAACAACCCGAAAAGCACATGACAACATGAAATTTACCATGATTCTTTATGGCGGACAGAGATTACCCTAAAGGCTCCTGCGACAATCATATTGCTTAGCTTGTTTAATTAAAGCCTCACTTATCCTTTTTTAAGCAGACCAGTGCAAACCTTCCTCGTTCCGCTACAGATTCTGATATATCGGAAGCCAGTTGAGTGGCCATGGAAAAGGCTTCATCACATATATTTTCTAATTCTTTAATCAGCATTTCTCCGGCTATACGCCGTACCATCGGTGAGCGGTCAAGTATGGCCATCCTTAAGATATCAATAAAAGGCCTGGAAACGGCTATTGTTTTTTCATTTAAAACAGGTACACGCCCTCGTACGCCAAAGGCTTTATCAATCCACTTCCATTCCATCCCCTCGGACCAGATAATTTTGCCTTCGAACAGGCAGCGGTACGCCTTCGCACGCAGTGAGGGCTGAATGGAGGATTCAGCAATCTCAGACAGAAAATTATCTAATACTGACGTGCGTCCTGCTTGGGTAAAGACAGTTGCAGCAGGCCCCGAAGAAGTGCAGATAAGTCTTTTTTTCAGAGAGGCAGTGACGTTCTCCATTGAAATAATGTCTGTCAGTACCTCGTGTTCCTTCTCACCCGCTCTTCCCCATGAGGTCCAATAGGGAAGCGTTATAAACAAGACATCCACGAT